>JACCDP010731992.1_pt1 | contig 30612 bp, 29 predicted proteins | sample 7445841 | NCBI WGS metagenome assembly JACCDP01 (sample SAMN15323441, study PRJNA562643) | freshwater metagenome | isolation source: river surface water | place: USA:Blue River Watershed | collected 2017-08-17 | reverse complement strand
ATGCCATAAGCAGGCCCACTACGATTATCACCAAAAATCGCCACCGCATCGAGTGTTGATTCGGCAAGCATCGCATATGGGTCGCTAAATGTGGTAGCGACACCGGCTGCATGCGCTTTGCTACGCAGGGTGGCGTCTGCATCTGCAGCAGCAACAATAGAGACTTCGGTATGCGCCTGAGCGTGCTGAATAAATGACCAGACATGGTCGTGACACAGCCCCATGATGCCTATCCGGATAACAGCAGCCATGATTGTGCTCCTTTGTACAATCAACAGGTATCGGCATACGTATTATACCTGAGCATGCGACGATGAGGCACGCGTCGCACGTGCAGGGAGTCGCCGTGCCACCAAGAGTGCAATCACAATCATGAAGGCACCCGATAAGGTAAACGAGAGCGCATACGATGTCTGCGCAATAATGAACCCACTCACCGCAGATCCAATGACTCCCCCAAGTGCGGCGATAGTGTGGTATACACCGGCAAGTCGACCACGACGTTGGCGTAAACCGAGCTCTGTGGCCATAAGTAGTGCGGGCGTTTCGTAACTCGAATAGGTCAACGAACGAATCATCTGCAGGGGCACAATCCCCCACGCAGGTGCCAAGAACTGATATAGAATGTAAATCATGCCTTGACCGATGAGACCCGCCATCAACATGGGGCGCCGTCCCCAACGGTCAGCCAAATAGCCAGCCAGCATCAATCCAGGGACTTCACCAGCGGCAGCAAGCGCCCACAAGGCACTAATCGAGCTCTGCGTGTATCCGACATTCGACATGAAGGCAGGCCACAACCATGCCACACTCCCCATGCCATAAAACCAAGCAAAAACGACCACAAAAAATGTTAATGTGACCGCGCGTGATACGGGCACCACTGCCTCTGCGGGCGGTGCATGGACATCGTGCACCTGGGGAGTAACCACGGCTTCACGGATACCGAATGAAGCTAGACACCCACTCAGTAGCATGACACCACCAATGCAGATTGGCACCCACGAACCATAGTAATCAGCAATGAATCCACCTGTGATGGCCGTCACGGCAAACGCAAGCGACCCAGTGGTGCGCACAAATCCGAGCACCCGCCCGCGTGAAGTCGCATCTTCGATGAGATCACCGGCCAATGCCAGCCCTCCCGCATTAAATCCGGCAACGGCCACACCAAAGATGAGCTGAGCGACGATGACGAGCCAGATGGACTCTGTCAATGCCACACTGAGCATCGACATACTGGCCATGCCAAGTGCCCAAAAAATAATTGGGCGACGTTGCCCAATGGCGTCTGATCGCAATCCCCAAATATATGGGGCAGCCAATGAGCCGAATTGCTGGACCGCAAAAATCAGCCCGATGAGCGTGGCATCGGCGTGCAACGTCGCATAATGATTGGCCATGAGTGGGATGGTCAATCCGTTGGCAGCAAAGAGTCCCGCTTGACTAATAATCAAAAATCGTAATGAGTGTTGGTTTTGTGGCAACACGCCGCGCATGACAACCCCTTTGCTGAATGAGAGTGCGCTCTATCCTATCACAGATTGCTGGGTTGCCACTGACAACGCGCGATGTCAACATGCAAATAGGCCCGCATGGGAACATGTTCGTGGCATAAAAGGTCATATTGGAGGGGGGCATCTGGTGATGTAATCCTGCCACCAGCTGCAACAACCCGCCACCACGGCAAATCAGCCTGACGTGCAATTGCCAATGCCCAGCCCACACCACGTGCACCACGTGGCACGTAGACCATTCGCGCAAGTGCACCATACGTGGATACGTGACCGTAGGGGATTTGGGCAACTATATCGTAGACCGCTTGATATTGATTCACTGCGCCCATGCCATTCCTCCATGGTACAATTCAGTACGGTTGGTATTTTATGTGAGAACAAACACATGGGTTCATCAGTAGACAAATTGCCACGCCGGCGGCGTGGTACCACCGATAAAAGTGCACTACCACGTGCCATCCGGCGACGCAAAAAGACCATTGCTCCTGCGTTCCTACCGCGTCTCTTGCTTGGATGCGTGTCTTCTATTGTACTCATTTTTGTAGTAAGTGTTGCCATCGTCTTTGGGGTCTACACGTCACTGACTGCTGAGTTGATACCACGACTTGAGAGCATCAAAAATCGTACCAGCTTTGAGACGAGTCGCCTCTACGACCGCAATGGCAAAGTACTATACGAGTTTTTTGGTACTGGCAGACGCACCAAAGTCACGTTACCAAATATTTCAAAGTACCTGATATCGGGAACTATTTCCATCGAAGACAAAACGTTTTTTACCAATCCGGGCGTCGACTGGATTGGTATTGCGCGAGCTGCAGTACGTAGCGTATCAGCGGGGTCAGTCGTTGGTGGCGGATCCACGATATCACAACAAGTTATCAAACAAGTCGTGTTAACCGAGCAAGAGCGGGCCTTTGACCTCGAAAGTCGCGTGCGGCGCAAAGTGCTCGAATTGGTGTTGGCACAAGAGTTGTCACGACAATACTCCAAGGCCCAAATCCTCGAACTCTATCTCAATGAAATCTACTACGGCAATCTGGCATACGGCATCGAAGCTGCTTCAAACACGTATTTCAAAACAACTGCAGCCAAATTGACGCTGTCACAAGCAGCACTTCTCGCCGGCATGCCGCAGCTGCCCTCGGTATATGACCCCTATTTGTATACGTCCAATAACACCATTCCTGGTATCACGCTCGGGCAAGAGTGGCTTCGTGCCGACTACCAACTAGGCGACAACGTGTCACTGACCAAATGGCGACAGATTGCAGTGCTCAGACAAATGGTAGAAAACGGTGATGTATCTGAAGCAGAAGCAGTCGCAGCCGCGGCCGAGGATTTGGTCTTTGCCGGACAAGAAGTCCCGATTAATGCACCCCATTTCGTCTTTTATGTACGCAATCTGCTTGAAAATGAATACGGTCCACAGTTTGCAACGCTCGGGTATTCGATATACACCACTATTGATCTCGAATTACAACAAAACGTGCAAAAGTTTGCCACTGAACGCATCGAAGAGTTGCAAGAACGCAATATTCATAATGCGGCAGCAGTGGTCATGCAACCCAATACCGGGCAAATTTTGAGTATGGTGGGGAGTGTCAATTACAACAGGACGGTTGCAACCACTAACCCTGCATTCGAAGGCAACGTCCTGGATGGACAAGTCAATGTCACCACCAACTTACGCCAACCAGGGTCGGCACTCAAACCATTTACGTATATATCTGCGATGGAACAGGGCATGACGCCTGCAACCATATTGTGGGATGTAAAAACCACCTTCCCCATCATCGGTGATGAACGATACGAACCCACCAACTACAATGGCAAGTGGAACGGTCCATTGCGTATGCGGCAAGCCGTGGCCAACTCACTCAACATGCCATCAATTATGGCGCTCAAATATGCGGGAATCAGCAACACGATTAATTTGCTCCAACGCGCTGGAATTACCTCGCTCAAACGCGGCGAAGGCTTCTACGGGCTGGCACTTACCCTTGGTGGTGGTGAAGTATCACCACTCGATCTGACCACTGCCTACAACACATTAGCAAGCAACGGCCGCTACTACCCACCTGTCGCCATCCTCAAAGTGGTAGACAACAATGGACGTATGATTGCTCAGTACAAAAAGCCAGACGTGCAACCGGTGATTAATCCAGAACTGGTTGCCATCATGCAAGACATGATGAGCGATGATAATGCACGTGCAGCCATCTGGGGAACCAATTCGAAACTCAAACTATCGCGCACTACGGCAGTCAAAACGGGAACTTCCAACGACTGGCGTGATGCCTGGGCACTCGGCTACACCCCGTATGTGACCGTCGGCGTCTGGACAGGGAATAACAACAACGAACCCACACAGAAAGTCGAAAGTTTGACCGGTGGCGGCATCATCTGGCGCAATACGATGGAATTCATCTTTGCAGATGCACGTCTGAATGCGTTGCTCGCAGAGCCGTTTAATGGCACGCTACCGCTTGAGTTTACCCGACCAAAAGGGGTACAAGAACTGCCCATCTGTGCGTTGCCTGGTGCCTTTAATAACCGCACCACCGAGTTATTTACCCGCACGATGATTCCGTCACCGATTGCACCGCCTCCTGGTACCAACCAAGACCCGACCACACTACCATCCCCCGAACTTGGGTTAGATCCATGTGCAGGACTCCTCCAACCGGTGAGCGTGGTCATGATTACTGACACACTACCCCTATCTGGCGTCATTACCGACTCAGCAGTACTCAGCCAGACGGTATGTTTGCCCAACGAGACCACCTTTGTTCCACCAGAACGCCGTGTTGATGGCTTTGCATGGATTCTGCCATTTGCAGAACCAAATATCAATGCGCTCTATCAATGGGAAGCACCAGTAGTCACGGGAGAGTTGCAACCAAAGATTATCCCAGCCAATGCAGGTAGTATTGCAGTGTGTACACCAGAAATGCTTGCCCGCTTTGGTCCACCGGTTGAAGGTGCCATCCGCATGCCAGATATTCGCGGGTTAGATGCCCAAGTCGCAGTGGACACATTGCTTGCACTGGGTGTCACACAAACCCAAATTTATGTCGACCTGCAATCACAAGACCGCATCCCCGATGTCTTTGATCTGTATCAACCCAACCAGGTCATTGGTAGTATTCCCGGCACTGGTGATTGGATTCTCCCTGGTGCATCTGTCATTCTGGGTGCGCGTGGGCCGTAATCTCGCGAATGGCGGTAATGAGGTGCGTGAACTGCGCTGGTGAAATACCTGCTGTGGCTGCTGCCGTCGCCAGCGTTTGCCACCACGGAGTATGTTCGTCCACCACAATCCCATACGACATCAGCACGGCGTGTGTCTCCGGATACTGTGCAACCAACACAACCACACCTGTTTGTGCGGTAATTGGCAAAGGCGGTGGCGTGGTCGGCGCACTGGTTGCTGGTGGACGGCGGTTGATGAGCTGTAACGCTGTCGCACCAAACCACGCATGGTGGATGGCCACATCATCGACAGCTTCTGCCAGTTGTGTGGCAAATGGCGCAATAGTTGCAGGCTGCCCCACCACATGTCGTATTGGAAAATCACTGCCAAAGATGATCTTGTGCGGGGCTGACAGTCGTGCCATCTGTGCCATGGTCTGGGTATCAGGAAAGATGAGTGGGCTTGCAGCCGTGTCGTAGTAGACGTTTCGCAACACGGCACGCACAGCTGGCATCGTTTCGTACCAGAGGAGTCCACCACCCCAATGCGCCAAAATCAATGTAAGCTCGGGATAGCAGGCTGCTAGCTCGTAGTATGTCGTCAATGGGGTGGGGATTTTGCCCGGATATCCCCGACCCACTGGTTCATTGACATGCATGAGCACGGGGATGGCATGACGTTCGCAGTAGGCAAAGACCCGTTGCACTGCAGGATCGCGCACCGAGAATTGTTGGATGGCCGGGTTTAACTCGCCCACGCCCCACATCCCAGCATCGCGACAGCGCGCGATTTCATCGCATGCACTAGGGTGGCGTGGTTGTACCACTGCAAAAGCTTTGAGGCGGTGCGGATGACGTGCACAAACCGCCTGCACAACCCGATTACGTGCCACACAGTTGTGCTGGTGCACGTAATACTCACCTTGCAAGACGGCCACATCCAACTGTGCTGCATCGAGCGCTGCAATTATTGCGTCGGTATCCGCATAATCCTGCACACGTGACCCTTGATGTAGCCATTGTTGCGCTGCTTCATCGGCGAGCGTGAGTGGCTGTGGCAGATAATGCTGATGAAAATCAATCCGCATGACGCGGTACTACCTGGTCGTAGATAATATTGACACGATCAAAGACATGCTCCCATGTATCGTGTGCATGCACTGCATCATAACCACGGCGCGCCAATGCATGTGCCAATGTGGGATTTGTACGCAAGCGGGTGATGGCACTAGCAAGTGCAACATCATCGGCAAATGGCACAAGCAGTCCATTTGTTTCGTGCTGGACCACATCTGGTATGCCACCTGCATCAGCACCAATCACTGGCACCAGATTGCACCATGCTTCTAGAAAGACGATGCCAAAAGAATCAGTGCGTGACGGCAAAACAAAGACATCAGCGGCAGCATAGGCATCACGGCGTTCATCGTCGCTCGCATATGCAAGCACGCGCATACGGGCACGATCAGCGTCAGAGAGACTTTCTAAGAAGGCAGTAAAGTGTGCAAGTGGTGCACCAATCAATACGAGCGTGATATCGACACCATCCGCCCACAGTCGCTGCATGGCGGCAACCGTAGTTGTGGTGCCCTTGTCACGTGCCATCGCCCCAACCTGCAAACACAGTGTACCGCTGATATGATGGCGCGCACGAAAGGCCGCACCATCACCACCTGTCACGTCACTAGGGGTGACACCAGCCCCAACCGTGTGCAATGGCGACGTCACACCGTGCTGGCGCAAAAACGTGGCCTCACGGTCAGTCATGGTAAAGACGTGGCTACTGCGTTGCAGAATATCGAGTTGTTGTGGCATGCTGTAATAGCGCACAAAGGCGCGATCATTGATTTCGCCGAGATGCACAAATGGCGTACACAATACCGGAATCCGGTACGTGTGTGCCAGTTGCATGATTGGATGCACCAAGCCATCGAGTGTCACATTAGTCACATGGATGACATCAATTTCATCGACATGCGCAAGCACCCATGCCACCATTTCTGGTGCAGTGGGGGTCAACGCCGCAATCCGACGGAGCCAGTCAACCGGGAGCGGCAGACGCCCGATTTCACACAGCACCCGGCGGAACAGCGGGTAAAAGAGCGCCCAATCGGTCATCCGCCTTATGTCAAAGCGCCACACACTACAGCCTTCGTGTTGCGAAAACCCAGCAGGCAACGTACGTTTGCCCGATTGCCAAAGTGATTCGAGGTCGTGGGCTGTGGTCGTCAGTACAGTGACACGATGTCCAGCGGCTGCGAGGCGCTTGCCGAGCTCGCTGAAATAGCGCACCGAGCCACTTGCAACCGGATGATAGAGTTGCACCACATGCACGATGTGCACAACTAGTTACCCCACGAAATACCCGAATCAGCGTCAAAAAGCTGATCACGTGTCATCTGAACTGCATCACCGTCTGGTTGCCCATTGGTCAGTTTTTGTGCGTACATCTCAAACCCAGATGAACCCGCAGGCACAGCCAGAAACACCAACCACTCCCCATCCGGCGAAATAGCAGGTGCACGTGCAGAATTCAGATTGGTCATTGGCGTTGCAGTACCACCACTGACCGGCAGTGCAAAAATATCCGTGCCGGTGGCTGTCCGTTTGGCGAAATAGAGCGTTTGACCGTTGGGACTGAGCGCAGGATCATAGGTTTGATCGGGCATGCCCGCAGGGATTGTCAACCGACCTGTGCTCCGTTGGTAACGCATGATACGTGGAGCGCCGTTCTGTCCTGCTGGTGCAAATGCAAAATAGACGCCATCGCCATCCACATCAAAAATCGCATGCCCCACATTTCCCGAGCCATCAGCATATGCATCTTCGCGGGTAGCCCCAGCGCGTGCTTCCATGAAGTACATGATCATGCGGTATTCAGAGGCTGGGTCACCTTCGGGGGGACCGTATTGAGATGCATAGACGATACGATTGCCATCTGGAGCAAATGATGGATACATGGCCCATGTAGAGTCATAGATACGCTCAAAGCTATGGAGTGGGTGATTGGACGCATTATTGGTCAGTTGAATGGCTTCACCACCGCTGGCAGATGTGAGCATGATATCGCTGGCACTTTCAACACGACGCACAAAGACGATGCGTGTACCATCGCGTGAAAACGCCGGTTGCCACGCATTGCCACTTTGCGTGATTTGTTGCAAGTTCCCGTTTTGCCACATCCACAAATCACCTGCTTTGGCCAACAGCAAGCGCCCCGGCAAATTGGGAGTTGCAATCACAGCGGGCTCGCGTGACGTATCACTCACCTGTTGGACTTGTGTTGGCGTAGTAGGTGTTGCACCACACGCACTCAGCAACACAATCGCACTTACCACTGCACTCAAAAACCGAAATCGCATCATGATTACTCCAGATTAACTCAATGTGGTGAAGAGACGTTCAGCTGCATTCGGCGTTACCAAAACACGCAACGCATGTGCACGCACCGTCATTTCACTTGGAGTCATGCCCACATAATCACCATCGATTTGTACAGGCAACGCCCCACCTTGGATACTAATCCGCTTGACACGACGGTAAATAATACTCTCATCCTGCCAGCCGAAATAGAGTTTAAGATACAACCCGATGAATTTCCATGGCCCATGCACCATCGTATCACCAGAAATAAGACAAATATCCAACATCCCATCATCGATGGCCGCCTTGGGCGTAAACGGAATAAAACTAGCATACCACGGTGTGTTGCCAACGACCATCATCAATGCGCGCACATGCAACTCTTCGTCATCGAGTTGGATTGTGACATCCACACCACGGAACGCCCACACCACCGCCAAAATACGCCAGATGTAGGCAAACACGCCGAAGCGCTTTTTGTCGTGTGCGTAGAGGTGTTTGACCACATCCGCATCAAACCCTACCCCGGACATGAGCATAAAATGACGTTGCCCATCGAGAATGCCGACATCCATGCGACCGATTATACCCACCCCAATTTGTTGGGTGGCTTCACGCGGATCCATGGAAAAGCCTGCTTCACGGGCCCATACATTCACGGTGCCGACGGGAAGTGGTGCAAGCACCACATCACTCCCCACCAAGCCATTCGCAACCTCGTTGACAGTACCATCACCACCAGCAGCCACAACCAGATCATAGCGTTGTGTAACCGCCTGACGTGCCAATGTTTCAGCGTGTCCAGGATGTGTCACCAGCCAGTGATCAACCTGCCACCCCTGTGCGTGCCAAACCTTCATCGCATGGGTGAGTGCCAACGCCAATCGATGTGCTTGACCAGCATGTTTGTTTGCAATAATCACAACACGCGCATTTGGCGGTAGATTCATATCTCGCTGGCCTCTGGCAATACATCGAAGGGTAGTTTTGCACGCCACCACGCATAGGCTTGTTGTGGTGTGCGGGCGGGCACAGTGCCATGAGCAGTCAACATCGTATGGACAAGCGAGAGCGGGAGCCCGACCACATTGGTCATACTACCACGGACTTGTGAGACCAACCGCCCAGCAGCACCCTGGATTCCGTATGCACCTGCCTTGTCCAATGGTTCACCACTTGCCACATACGTCGCAATATCGGCATCAGAGATGGCAATCATATGCACATCACTCGCCTGCAACATTAGTTGTGGCGACTGTTGCGGCACAAAGAGTGCCACGCCCGTATACACGGTATGCCAGCGATTCGCCAAACTGCGGAGCATGTGCCGTGCATCATCGGCATCGAGCGGTTTGTTGAGCACCACGTGATCGCGTACGACAATCGTATCAGCAGCCAACACAAGCGCCTGTGGATGCAGCGCAGCAACTGCCGCTCCTTTGCGCCATGCACGGATGGCTGGGTGATCGTGGAGTGCCAACCCATCATGCGCAATGGTGTTCACCAGTGTGGCGTCTGGGAGATGCGATTCTTCTTCGGCATCAGTCACTTCCACACGAAACAACACACCGAGTGCATCAAGGAGTTCACGGCGGCGTGGCGAGCCGGATGCCAACACAACAGGTAGCTTTGTATCCATATAATCTGTGGTACTATGATAAGTGTAGTTTTACAACTACATGTCAACCCTATTGTACCATCCATTCATTGCAACAATTTTCTATCATTGAGCGTCAATGCACATGTAGTCATGGGACTACACTACGCACTGCAGAAAGGGTATTTAGTATGCAATCGCAACCACAAGTCGTCGCACAACCGCGTATTCAAAGCGCCATGCAACAAGTCTATCTCTGGATGACAGCTGGTTTGCTCGTCACTGGTGCCGTATCGAGCATGGTGATGGGCAACGAAAGTATTCTGGCCTCGATTTCCAATCCGATTGTATTCTTTGGTCTGATTATCGCTGAAGTCATTTTGGTCATTGCACTCAGTGCCACCATCATGAAGCTCAGCCCTGCTATGGCAACTGGGTTGTTTTTGTTTTATGCAATGCTCAACGGTATCACCCTTACTCCACTCGTGCTGGTGTACACTGCGAGTTCAGTGGCCGCAGCCTTCTTTACGACTGCGGGCTCATTTGCTGCATTGGCGCTCTATGGCTCTACCACCAAACGCGATCTATCGGGGATGGGCAAATTCCTGTTGATGGGGGTGATTGGCTTAATTATCGCATCCATTGTCAACATGTTCATCGGGAGTGGTCCGTTTAGCTTCATCATTTCGATTGTTGGTGTGTTGGTGTTTGCCGGACTCACCGTTTACAACACGCAACGCTTGACACAAATGGCGCAGCAGATGGTCACCGAAGAAGACACCGGTCGTTTTGCAATTTATGGTGCATTGACCCTGTATCTCGACTTCATCAATCTCTTCATCTACATGTTGCGCTTGTTTGGTGTGCGCCGCGATTAATTGCTTCGTCGTTGCAAAACGGGTGGGTTGGCTACGCCAACCCACCCGTTTTTGTGTGTATGTACTGATTACTGCCAAACATATTTTGTGGTACGATTTGCTTAGCTTTGTTTACTTTAATACACGTCATGCATATTTTGTTGTATCAAATTGTATGACGACATGGATGTATCACACTAGAAAAAGGCAAAGGCACATGCAATCATCACCGCACGTCACTGTACAACCACACATCCATGATGCTATGCAGCAGGTGTATTTGTGGATGGGAGCAGGTCTACTCGTTACTGCTGCCATGTCAAGCATTGTGTTCAACACCAGTGCGCTTTGGAGTTTCATCTTAAACACGTATGTCTTTCTGGGTTTGATTATTGTCGAAGTCATTTTGGTCATCGTGATAAGTGCGCTGGTAATGCGCATACAACCACCTGTGGCAATCGGCTTGTACATCTTCTATGCGGCACTCAATGGTATTACCATCACCCCCATCGCATTTGTATTTACCACCAGCTCGATTGCCGTTGCGTTTTGTATCACTGCTGGTGCGTTTGCCGGATTGGCATTGTATGGCATGACTACCAAACGCAATTTATCTGGCATTGGACAGTTCATGACGATGGTGTTATTTGGAATTTGTATTGCCACCATCACCAATCTGTGGCTTCAAAGCCCGCTAATCGATTATGTCATGTCCATTGTAAGTGTATGTGTGTTTGCCGGGCTCACGGCCTATGACACGCAACGATTAACACAGATGGCACAGCAAATGGACGATGACGCACGGCTCAACAGATTCGCGATATACGGTGCGTTGATACTGTATCTCGATTTCATCAATCTTTTTGTCAACATTGCGCGCATATTCGGCAAACGGCGCGACTAACAGAGAATTTTTTGGAGTGTTGCAATCAAGAGTGGCTGTTCGACTGCGCGAATACGTGCATGGAGCGATGTTTCATCGTCATCGGCATAAATAGGGACTTCGGCACTTGCAATCACTGGTCCGCGATCCACTTCAGGGACTACCGTATGGATGGTACAGCCAGTCATGGGAAGTTTTTGGTGCAGGGCATCACGCACGACGTGTGCGCCACGAAGTGCGGGAATAATACGCCCATCACTGAGTGAAACGGTATCACCACCATCGTGGGGGAGCAGTGAAGGGTGCTGATTAATGACGGGCATAGCGAACGTTGCAAGTGTTTCTGCACTCAAAATACGCATAAAGCCTGATAACAGCAAGATATCTGGCCGCACAGCTGCCACCATTTGCCGCATGATGACTTCCCACGCCATGCGCTGTGCGGCGCTGGCACGCGGCGGAAAGGGCACAGCACATACGGGTAGTCGATGAGCGATTGCGCGCTGGACGCCACCACACTCTGGGCGATCACTGATCACCAACGCAATCCGAATCTGCAACTGATTGTGCGCAATGGCATCGATAACTGCTTGTAGATTCGAACCACCACCAGAAACCGCAATCGCAAGTGCAGGATATGTCATGGCAGCTCCGATTGACCGATATCGAGCCGATAGTGCATGCCGGCAAATTGGACGGCATCAACGGTGGCGTAGGCCGTCTTGAGCGCCTCATGCATGGTTGCACCATAGCCGACCGCATTCAGCACGCGCCCACCCGCAGTTTGGAGTACGCCATCACGGAGTGTCGTGCCGGCATGCAACACATACCCGTTTTGGGGAATCTGGTGCATATCAATATGAATCGCATCACCAGTGCGTGGCGTAGCCGGATAGCCATGACTGCTCAGCACCACACAAGCAGCCGCACCAGCACGCCATCCGAGCAGGTCGGGGTGCAAGGCGACTGTGGCCGCTGCATGCAAGGCGGTCAGGATGTCGCCATCACACAGAGGCAAAATTACTTGTGTCTCAGGATCCCCAAAACGGGCATTGAATTCAATGACTTTGGGACCACTCTCGGTGAGCATTAACCCGGCATAGAGCGCACCCACAAACGGCATATTGTGGGCACGCAAGAAATCAATGACCGGTTGCATGACCACATCGGCCAACTGCCGTGCTACGCCACGATCAATTGCCTGGATGGGGGCAACTGCGCCCATACCACCCGTGTTTGCACCTTGATCGTCATCAAAAATGCGTTTATGGTCACGCGCCGAAGGGAGTGGGAGCAGCGTAACGCCATCACTCAGCGCAATCAACGACACCTCAGGACCAGCGAGCCGCTCTTCGATTATGATGCGCTCACCCGCAGGCAATGCGGCAAGCTGCGCAATTGCATCGAGTGTTTCGTCCACACTATCCGCAACAACCACTCCTTTGCCGGCTGCTAAGCCATCAGCTTTAACGACCCACGCTTGGCGTGATTGCACGACAAAGTCGTGGGCATCAGTCGCCGCATGAAACATACGAAATGCGGCCGTTGGTACGGCAACGCGTTGCATGATTTGTTTGGCAAAGCCTTTACTGCTTTCGAGGCGGGCTGCGGCTTGCGAGGCACCAAACACGGGTACACCGGTGGCGCGAATCATGTCAGCCCAACCTGCTGCGAGTGGCGCTTCTGGACCAATCACCACCAAATCACAGGGGTTTGCTGTAAGCCATGCCAAGAGCACTTCGATGGTTGGAAGTGCTACTGTTGTTGCAATCTGGGCAATGCCTGGGTTGCCCGGAGACACCGTCAGCGTTGACAAGCGAGGCGATGCCTTGATTGCCAATGCCAAGGCATGTTCACGACCACCAGCACCCAGCAAAAGTACCCGCATGCACGCCTCCATCAGAATGCGCTGTTTGTTGAATTATACCTGATGCATGAATCATCCGAAGGCGACCACACTGGTGTGCTACAATTTAGGCAAACGTGTCGAGGAATTGAGGGTGGTATGACACAATCTGCACAACCTATTGATGTGGCAGCCGTTGTTGATGCACTGCATGCAAAGATTGCCCAGCAGGCACACCACACTACTGCACAAACAGATACGAGTGCTGAGCTGTACGATGTCTACGACGCATTACACGAAATGGAGCTGACACGCGTCATCAGCGCACATCTACCAATTGTCAATGTCACTATGGTGGGGCGCATCATTGGTCTGCTCCAAAAAGTCACACGCCGTTTGCTGCGTTGGTACATCAACCCGATTGTGGAACAGCAAAACATGTACAACGATGCGGTGATGCGTACCATGCGCGAAATTGTGGCAGCATACGAGGCCAATGTACAACCACAACCCCCAACACCGTCAGTGCCGCCCCCCGATACAGGCGTTGGTCACGATGTGCATGTAACACAAGCGCAGTTGGCAAAGAACGAGCCACCGATGTCTGCACATACGCTGGCGTTGCTGCATCTCGAATCGGTACGCAACCTGCATCAGACGGTGCATGCCCACTGGCCGTTACCGGTGCGAAAACCGCTCGACCATGTGGCGAATACTATCCACAAACTGCAACGCATGCTCCTACGTTGGTATATCAATCCGATTGTGGAGCAGATCAATGCACATAACCGCGCCACACAACGTGCGATTCAGCTACTGATTCACTACATCACTGCCAAACGGCTCCCTGCGAAGCGCCATGACTAGCGACATTATCACGATTGTGAGCACATGGTATGGTGCAGAAACAGCAGGGGGAGCAGAGCATGCCGCCCGACAACTTGCAATTGCGCTGCATGCTCGTGGTGTCCACGTCGAGGTATGGAGCACGACGGCACGTGATTTGGTGGCACCAGCGACGGCCTACTATGCACTCGGCGAATCATGGGATGCCGGGATTAAAGTGGTGCGGTTTGCGGTAGAATCACTCCCTGCGGATGCGCAATTCCCACACTATGTCAACCAATTCAAGCAACTCACCGATATCATTCGCGCATGTGCGCCAAGTGCACAAGAACTCCGTACGGTCGCACGACTAGCCTACAGTAGCGATTTGTTGCGGGCTATTGCTCAGCACCAAGCCGGACGTCGCTTTGTGTTTGTACCATACCCACTCCCAAGCAGTATTTTTGGCAGCATGTTAGCGCGTAACCAAAGCTATATTTTACCGTGCATGCATGATGAGCCGTATGCATACCACACGTTGACACGCTGGCAAATGCAACATGCAAGTGGGATTTTGGCAAATAGTGCCAGTGAGCGTGATTTCATCATTGCACAGTACGGCATCACCCCAACACGCGTCACACTGACACGACTTGGTGTCGAATTAGGGGCAGTCGGTGATGGCGCTCGTTTCAGGCAACAGTTTCAGGTGACTGGGCCGATGCTCTTTTTTGCGGGACGACGCGATGCATCCAAAAACATGCCGTTGCTAATGCTGTATGTGCAGGAATACATGATACGTCGACAACGCATGCTGACCCTCGTATTATCAGGGCGTGACCCACTCGTATTGAGTCGTTACCAGCAACGATTCATTCGTGATATTGGTTTTGTTGATGAGCAAACCAAAGCAGATGCATTTGCGGCATGTGACGTATTTGTGCATGCTGGCACCCAAGAAAGCTTTGCGTTTGTGCTGATGGAAGCGTGGCTGCAACAACGCCCAGTGCTCGTCAATGCAGACTGTGCAGTCACAACGGCTGCCACACGGGAATCTGGCGGGGGGCTCGCATTTCGCGACTTTCAGTCATTTGCTGCAGGGCTTGATATGCTCCTTGGCACAACCGAGTTGGCGACCACGATGGGTAATGCTGGGCGTGCATATGTGCTCACACACTGTCAATGGCAGGATGTGGCAGCGCGTGCAGAGGCTGCGATTCGAGGCACCACATGAACATCATCATCTGCACATCACAGGTGCCATTTGTACGTGGTGGCGCTGAGCTGCTCGTCGATGGATTGCGTGATGCGTTGCGGCGCCACGGGCATACGGTGGATGTGGTCGCATTGCCGTATCGCTGGCAACCGCACACCGCGCTCTATGACAGCATGTTAGCATGGCGTTTGATTGACTTAAACGAAGTCGATGGTCGCCCTGTCGATCTAGTAATCGCCACAAAATTCCCCTCGTACTTGGTGCAACATCGGCGCAAAGTGGTATGGCTCGTACACCAGCATCGGCAGGCTTATGACTGGTATGGCACGACATTCTCAGACTTTGTGAATACACCAGCGGATCGTAGTCTGCGCGAAGCATTGATAGCAGCCGACATCACCGCCATGCGTGAAGCGCATGCCTGCTATGCGATATCGCAGAATGTGGCACGGCGGCTGTGGCAGTTCAATCGTGTCAATGCCACGCCGTTATACCCACCGAGCCACTACGATGGTCGCTTTACGGCAGGCCCCTACGGTGACTACATTTTTTCGGATGCACGTCTCGATGCGGCCAAACGCCTCGATTTACTGATTGAAAGTGCAGCACTCATGCATGTGCCTGGGCGCATCGTGCTGGCCAGCACTGGTCCTGCCCGCGCCCAGCTCGAAGCACTGGTTGCACAGCATGGATTGCAGGCGCGGATTACGTTTTGTGGGTATGTGGATGATGCAACACTGCTGTCATACTACGCCAATGCGCGCGCCGTGTACTACGCCCCATTTGATGAAGATTACGGCTTTACCACGATTCAAGCCATGGCCGCAGCACGCCCGGTGATTACGACGAGTGACGCTGGTGGGACACTAGAATTTGTGCGGCATGGACACAATGGGCTGATTTGTGCGCCACAACCACAGGCGATTGCGCATGCACTCGACACACTCCTGAGCGATGCGGCATATGCCGCATCGCTCGGTGCCCACGGACCGGCAAGCGTGGCGCAGATTACGTGGGATGACGTGGTGCGCACACTCACACAGTAGCCGTGTTATTTGCCTAGGAGCGACAATAACGCCGAGTCGGTGCTCTGGAGTGGCAGGTCAATGCGGCGGTGCGAGCGCGATGATTCGTACGTTGCAAAAATCAACTCGGTGGCACGCATGGCATTGTACGCCGACAATTCTGGGCGCCGTCCGGTGAGCAGTGCATCGACGACATCGGCGATGCCGCGCTTGACACACTCTTCACCATGCAGATTCTCGGTTTCAGGCATATTCACCCAATCAGCGTCGCCTTTGCCTTTGACACGCAAATGCAGCTTGTCGTTGACTCCGACATCGATGATGCCGTCTGTGCCAAGCATACGTAGACCAAAGCGTGGGCCGGCTTGATAGCCGGTGCTCATCAACAACGTGACGCCATTTTTGAACTTGGTGAGACTGACGCCATGGCGCTCGATAGCTACCCCAAAGACTGTTTGCGGATCACGCAGGTCAATCTGACCGAGCACCCATTCGGCATCGGTTTCATTGTTGAAGTAGCAGGCCATATCAAACCAGTGTGTGCCCCAGTCGTACATGTTGTCACAAGTGGCTTCGATGCGTTCGAGCTGGCCGATGCGTCCTGAGTCGAGCAGTGCTTTACCCTGACGGAAGGGCTTGCCGAAACGCCGCTGATGATTGAACGTGAGTTGCACACCGTTGGCTTCGGCAGCGGCCATCATGGCTTTGCACTCGCCCCAGGTGGGAGCCACCGGTTTTTCGCAGTGGATGGCACGCACTTTGGCATTGGCAGCGGCAATCACCATCGGCGCATGTAAATGCGGCCAAGTCGAAATACTCACGATGTCGAGCTGCTCTTTGGCAAGCATTTCGTGGTAATCGCTGTAGATGGTAGCCTTGGGGCCATGCACATCAGCGAAGGCTTTGGCATTATCGGCAACCAGATCGGCGAGGGCTACGATTTCACATTTGCCGGTGGCGTTGTAGCCAAAGGCGTGCTGGTGCGACATCCCAAAGCCGGTGGCACCCTCGCTCTTCCACGGCTTGCCACACCCGATAACTCCTACACGCAGTGTCATAGCAATCTCCTTCGCTTGAATTACAAACCGAGTGAACGTAGGTATGCACGACTGTGCATGGCACTTTCGGAGGCTGTGGGAAGCTGTGTCACATCGGTTTCAACGATCAGCCACCCCGCAAAGCCCACATCACGAAGATGCGCAAAAATCGTCGGGAAGTCGACATTTCCTTGGCCTAATTCGGTCCAAACGCCGAGCCGCTCTGCGCCACGATAATCAGCGTGTTGGGCACGCGCTGTTGCCACAGCAGTCGGATTGACATCCTTGAGGTGCATGGTCACAATACGCTGAGCATAGGTCTGTACCATGTCACACACATCCCCCCCTGCCCACGCCATATGCCCCGTATCAGGACCGAGCGCCAAAATTGCCGGGTCTGTTTGCTGCATCAACAAATCCAGTTCGGCACGTGTTTCGATGACGCTCCCCACATGATTATGGAAGGCAGCAATCACGCCGTAGCGTTGCATGATGGTACCAACATCGGTAATTGTGCGGATAAACTGACGCCATTCAGTATCACTCATGCCATCCGCAGCGGTCACGTGCCCAGCAGCCTGCATACGCGTGCGCCCATTGCGCACCATCTGGTTGTCAGTGTTGGCAGCCACGTAGCAACACGTGCAACCAACATCACGGGCAAATTCTGCGTAGCTGCGTGCTTGTGCCACAATGGCCTCGTATTTGGTGACATCCCAGAAATCGGCACCCAGATAACCAGGGGCAGGCGCCAGGCCAAAGCGCTGAAAGAGCGCAACTCTGTCTGCGGCAGATGTCGCAGGTTTGGGGAAAATCGGTGCGCCTGCATAACCGGCAGCAGCAATTTCACCCAGCACTTTTTCTTCACTGACATCTCGTGGCCAGGTGATTTGACCACAACCAATGTGCCACCGCTCCATCTCGTGCCTCTTATTGATAGTGTGTTACCAGTTTGGCAAACACGTGATAATTCTTTACGAGACCGTCGATATCGACCCATTCCTCGTCAGAGTGCAAGCCGAAGCCGATAGGGCCACAGCACACAGCTGCCGTGCCCTTGGCGCTATAGAAGCGAGCATCAGTACCAAAGTGTTCACGATAAAAGCCGGCTGGTTGGCCCATCACATCGCCGACAATCTTCGCCAATTGCTGAACGGCTGGATGAGTAGGGTCAGTGTTGAGCGGTACACCCACATAGTGCATTTCGACAGTAGCATGCTCGGGGAAGCATGCTTTAATACCAGCCAAAATGTCATCTGGTTTGTCTTCGGGGACAAACCGAATATCGAAGTGGAGTTTGAGCGCCTCCATGATGCGGTTGCCGGCTTCACCACCGTTGAGGATGACAGGGACAACAGTGGTCACAAATGCTTCTTCGTCGGGTGTGGGGAAGCGTTTTTCGAGGGCAACAAGACCATCACGCAACGTGTGAACCGGATTACGCCCTAACCATGGACGTGACCCATGCGCCGGCACACCGTGCATGGTAACCGTGATACTCAAGCCGGCTTTGTGCATGTAGCAGATGTTGAGATCGGTGGGCTCTGCAGTAATAAAAAAATCACACGTCCATCCCTCATTGAGAATGTGATTGGTGCCGTGACGCCCACCGATTTCTTCGTCGGTGACAAACTGGAAGTTGACATCGGGCGGGTCTGGGAGTTTGGCCAAATCTTGTGCCAATCGCAGCAAAATCGCCGCTGCCCCCTTCATGTCCTGGGTACCACGCCCATAGATGCGGCCATCCTTGATAAACGGCTCAAACTGATCTGGGCGTGCGGGCACGACATCCACGTGTGCGTTGAGCACGAGCTTGGCATGTTTGTTGCCACGCAGTGAGTACACGATTGCAGGTTTATTGTTGGAATTAAAGTGGTGGATACTGCCACGCGGCAAACCACTCAATGCAGCAACCACGTAATCAATGGCTGCTTGGAGTTGCTCGGGGCGATCGGCGAGCGAGGGTATACGCACCATATCGCAGGTCATTTGTACGAGGTGTTCACGCAAGTCGGTCATCATCGTCCTCCTATGTATCCGTGTCGTCGTATAGTCGTATCATACCGCAGAAATACGCAGGTTATGCGTCTTCGGCAGACGTTTCGTCGTCATCATCGCCGTCATCATCATCGGTGTCGGCAATGGTCGGCAGGAGACTCGCAGGGGCATCGTTGCCAGCTACAAGGAGCACGAATTCACCTTTGATGCTCCGCCCCGCCAAAATACGCTGGATATCGCTGAGTCTACCACGCCATACTGCTTCATGGAATTTGGTGAGGTCGTTGGCGAGGGCTGCAGGGCGGTCGCCATAAACGGTGATGGCATCAGCAACAAGTGCCGCAATACGGTAGGGGCTTTCGTAGAAAATGAGCGTATAAGGGATGTGGAAACTCTGTGCTAGCCAGCGTTGGCGTGCACCAGATTTGCGCGGCGGGAAGCCACGATACGTGAATGCATGCACTGCGAGTCCCGACAACACCAAGGCAGGGATGAGGGCTGCAGGACCAGGGATGGCGGTAATCGGCAGGTCTTCGGCCAATGCGCGGCGTACCAGTACAAATCCGGGGTCAGAGATGGCAGGAGTACCCGCATCGCTGACCAATGCGACTGACTGCCCGGCACGAAGCATGCCGATGATACGTTCTGAGACCTGTGTTTCGTTGTGTTCGTGGCAGGCCAGCATTGGCTTGCGGATGCTGTAGTGCTGGAGCAAGATGGATGTTTTGCGCGTGTCTTCGCTGGCAATGACATCGACGCTCTTGAGTATTTCAAGGGCGCGAATAGTGATATCACCGAGATTGCCGATTGGTGTTGATACAAGATATAGCATGCGTGCATGATAGCAGACAATCATCTCATCGTCACATGTATCGTTAGGTGAATTATGCTAAAATGTGGCTAATGTATCGTAGAGCAGACTGATGGTGGATATGACCAAGCGTGTGGCAATTTTGCAATCGAACTACATCCCGTGGAAGGGATACTTTGATCTCATCGCAGCCGTAGATGAGTTCATTTTGTATGATGATATGCAGTACACGCGACGTGATTGGCGCAACCGCAACCAAATCAAGACACCGCAGGGGGTGCAGTGGTTGACGGTACCCGTACAAGTCAAGGGCAAATACTTCCAGACCATTCGCGAAACAATGATCGATGGCAACGACTGGGCACAATCGCATTGGCAGACACTACAACTCAATTACCGTAGAGCTCCGTTTTTCAATGAAGTTGCGCCGTACTTTGAGCCGCTCTACCGCGATACACAGTACACGATGTTGACCGATTTAAATCATACGTTTATCACTGCGGTTTGTGCGTACCTAGGCATCACCACCAAAATATCGTTTTCGTGGGATTATGCGATTCCCGATACCGAAGACCGCACCGAACGCCTCAAACACATTGTAGTGGCGGCCGGTGGTACCGAGTATATTTCTGGTCCTGGCGCCAAAAGCTACATGCAAGAGGAAATATTCACGGCCGCCAATGTGGGAGTGACCTGGTTTAATTACGAAGGATACACACCATATCGACAGTTATGGGGCGAGTTTACCCATGCGGTGACGGTACTCGATTTGTTGTTTAACTGTGGCAAAGACGCACCTAAGTACATGAGATACGTGCAATCATGAAGCTTTCAATTGTTGCGACACTCTATCACTCAGCACCCTACATCCCCGAGTTTTATCAGCGGATTTGTGCGGCGGCGACACAAATCGTCGGAGACGATTTCGAACTCGTCCTCGTCAACGATGGTTCACCAGACCACAGTTTGACGGTAGCCGTGGAGCTCTGCCAGCAGGATTCGCGGGTGACGGTGGTCGATTTGTCGCGCAACTTCGGGCATCACAAAGCGATGATGACGGGGCTTTCCTATGCGCGCGGTGAGCACATCTTTCTGCTCGACAGCGACCTCGAAGAAGAACCTGAGTGGTTAGTGATGTTCCACGAGTTACTCCACAAGCATCAGGTCGACGTAGTGTTTGGCATACAAACACAGCGCCGTGGGCGTGTTTTTGAACGCATCACTGGGCGCGTGTTTTATGCGCTCTTCCGACTGTTTACCGGTGTGGCACAGCCAAACAATATCGTCACTGCACGCCTGATGACACGCCGCTATGTGGATGCACTGTTGTTACACCGAGAGCGTGAAATCAACATTGGTGGGTTGTGGATGATTACTGGATTTGCACAGCTGCAGTGCCCCGTGGCTAAACATGCTACCAGCCCGACCACATACAATTTGATTCGCAAATTTGAACATCTCGTCAATGCCGTCACATCGTTCAGCAATACGCCATTGGCGCTCATTTTTTACTTGGGTGTCTTCATTTTGATCATTACGTTCTGCTACATCATGTTGCTGGCATACCGCTACATGTTTGTGTCACAACCACCCGACGGTTATACATCGTTGATTTTATCGATCTGGCTACTGGCAGGGCTAGTCATTTTCTCGGTTGGGGTATTGGGGATTTACTTGGCCAAAATCTTCTCCGAAGTAAAGCAACGACCATACACGATTATCCGCGATGTATATACGTCATCGACGAAGGAGACTTGAGATGAGCACCGTACCAGAAAAGTCATACGGCGTCTTGAACCAGACTGCAAATGCAACCCACGTCGACGAAGTCGTCGAGCAAGTAACGCAGCTTGGGTATGCGGTCCTCGATGCTGGATTGTCGCCACGCGAAGTCACTGCCGTAGCAGATGAATTTGCACGCATTCATGCCACATATTTACAAAAATACGGTGAAGCGGAATTGCGTGCAGTCAACGAACATAACACGATTCGAGGCATGGTGACCCATGGGAGTGACATCATTCTCTCGCTGGCAATGAATGCCAATCTGATGGCCGTACTGCAACGACTGATTCCTGGCAAGTTTATTTTGAATCAGCAAAATGGAATTATTAATCCACCGCAAGAGGGCTACAACCAGGGGTCGTGGCACCGTGATATTCCCTACCAACACTATGTAAGCTCGCGGCCGTTGGCGATTAATGCGCTCTACTGTGTGGATGATTTTACGTTGGCAAATGGGGCAACCTACGTACTCCCTGCGACACACCTCAAAGAGCCATATCCATCACGGCAGTTTATTGAGCGACATGCGGTACAAGCGGAAGCAAAAGCAGGAAGTTTTATTGTACTCGACTGCATGATTTATCATGCTGGTGGCTACAACAGCACCACCAAGGCACGTCGCGCGATTAACCATGTATACAACATCCCGTTTTTCAAACAACAGATAAACATCCCGAACAGCATGCCAGATGTCCCCCTTTCGCCGGAAGCGAAGGAACTGCTCGGATACACCTACGCCGAACCTCGGTCGGTCGATGATTACCTGAAATCACGCATCAGCAAAGCTTAAGTAGGACGCCATGACAACAGTACTGCCACCAGGTACACTTTTACAGCACATGTATCTCCGTGAGCGGTTGCAATCACGAACTCCTGGACGATTCATTGAAATCGGTCCTGGAACTGGTGATATTACCGCACTGCTCTTGGCGGCTGGTTGGCACGGTACGGTGTACGAATTGTCACCGGAATCGGTCACATTGCTACACACACGCTTTGCCAATGAAATCGCCCAACACCGATTAACCGTGATGAATGGTGACTTTGTGGCACATGCGCAAACAGCTGCGAGTGCCGACCTCGTCATCTCGTCGATGGTCATTGAGCATCTCAGTGATGAGGATGAGCGCAAATTCATGGAGCAAGCACGGCACGTCATTACTGCGCACGGAGTAGTCATCAACATGATGCCGGCAGGGATGCAGTACTGGGGCATCGAAGATGAAATTGCAGGACACTTCCGACGCTATGACCGCACCCGTATCAAGCAGTTGTGTCAGGACACACAGTGGCAGATGACGCATGTGGCTGGTTTGACATTTCCCGTCTCAAATATGCTACTACCACTCTCGAATCGACAAGTACAACAGTATGAAGGGCGCAAAGTGCAACAGACGATGCTAGAACGCACCAAGGATTCCGGGCATCGCACAGTGCCATTCAAAACATCGTTTCCAGCCATTCTCGGGATTATTCTCAATCCGATTGTAATGCTGCCCTTCCATTGGTTGCAAAAACTGACCAAAGACTCGTCGCACTGCATGATTCTCTACTTTGAGGCAACACCTGCACCGGGAGGCCTGGTATGAGTGACGCAATCACGAACGATGTCGCTGCTTACTACAGTGACAAACTGCGCACCCACGGAGAAACACCAAACGGTGTTGATTGGAATGGTGAAGCTGGGCAAGTACTCCGATTCAATCAACTCTGCAAGATCATTGACCCACACCCCGCCTTTCAAATTTGTGATATTGGGTGTGGGTACGGTGCCATGTATGACTACGTGGTAACGCACTACGGTGACTTTCATTTTGTGGGAGTCGATGTGTCGGCCGATATGGTAGCAGCTGCTCGTGCACGCTACCAGCACACCACGAACACGACATTTGTCCATGCGGATCGACCACCCCAACCGGTGACCTATTGTGTGGCAAGTGGTATTTTTAATGTGCGCTTACAGCATGATGATACGACATGGTGGACATACCTCACCAATACGCTTGATGTGATGCATGCATCAAGCACACACGGCTTTGCCTTTAACTGTCTGACGAGTTATTCAGACCACGACAAAATGCGCGACTACCTCTATTATGCCGATCCACTCGCCATTTTTGACCACTGCAAAAAACACTACGCCAAGGATGTCGCACTGCTCCATGACTACGGACTGTATGAATTCACGATACTCGTAAGGAAACAGCGATGAAACAGCCACTCGTCATCTTTGGCTCGGGAGACATTGCTCAACTCGCTCATTATTACTTTACGACGGATAGCAAGTACGAGGTCGTCGCGTTTACGGTGGACCGCGAATACGTGACAGTCACAGAATTTTGTGGTGTGCCAGTGGTGCCATTCGATGAGGTGTCAACACGCTTTCCAGCTGATACAAATCACCTATTTGTGGCACTGAGTTATGCCAAAATCAACATGGTACGCAAAGAAAAATACCTGGCAGCCAAAGCACTCGGCTATACGTTGGCAAGTTATGTGAGTTCACATGCCACTGTCCTCAACCAGGGACACATCGGCGAGAATTGTTTCATCTTTGAAGACAACACGATTCAGCCATTTGTGCGTATCGGCAACAACGTGACACTGTGGAGTGGCAATCACATCGGGCATCATAGTACCATCCAAGACCACGTTTTTGTTGCATCGCATGTGGTGGTGTCTGGGGGTGTGACGATTGGAGCGCAGTGCTTTATCGGTGTCAATGCAACATTGCGTGACCATATTACCGTGGGTGATCGCTGTGTGGTTGGTGCAGGCGTATTGCTGCTTGCTGATGCAGAACCCGATGGCTTGTACATTGGCACTGCAACTGAGCGCTCAGCAGTACCAAGCTCACGGGTGCGCAAAATATGAGCGCCCCACGATGGCACAAGGTTGGTCGAATCTATACTCCCGAAGGCAAATCGCGCCACCCGAAACTATTGACGCATGTGGCGAATCCGCTGGCGGTGCACCTCAGTGGTGACGTATATCGCGTCTTTTATAGTGGACGCGATGCGCAAAAACGCTCATCGGTTGGCGCAGTAGATATCGATATCGTGACACGCACGGTCGTTGCCGATCACTACGAACCCTTTTGTCTGCATGGTGATGCAGCGAGTTTCGATGCAGACGGGATCAGCATCGGTAATGTGTATGAAAGTGGCGGTCAACGCTACATGCTATACATGGCATGGCAAACGGGAAGTTCTGGGATGTGGCGCGGCGAAGTAGGCCGGTTGTTGGTGCATACTGATACCACACTTTCGCATGAATCTCATCAACCGTTTATGCGCCGCGACGCCTATGATCCCGTGAGTATGTCGTACCCATGGGTACACCAGGTCCGTCCTGATTTTTACCAGATGTGGTATGGATCGACATACACGTGGAATGCGGGCAATGGCGAGATGATTCACGTTATCAACTATGCATCGTCCCACGATGGGCATGTATGGCAACGTGGCGGCTTGGCCGTACCGTATGCAGTGAATGTGGCGCAGGCGTTTTCGCGCCCGACAGTGTGCGTCGACGATCATGGATATCACATGTGGTTTTCGTATCGAAGTGGTACTGGTGAACGGTATCGAATTGGGTACGCACAGAGTGAGAATGGTGTGCAGTGGCGACTCGACTTGGCACGGAGTGGCATTGATGTCTCACCAGATGGATGGGATGCGGATATGATCGAATATCCGTTTGTGTTCTGTCACGGTGGAGTGCGCTACATGTTGTACAACGGCAACGGATACGGCGCAAATGGGTTCGGCTTAGCGTACTGGGAATAACATGACAGACACATCGCCACAAAAACGCACCATCTGGCAACTCGTCCGTTATATTGTAGTGGGGATTATCACCAATGTGAGCGGATACGTGCTCTACCTAATCGTCACCTATGCCGGTGTATCTCCCATCCTAAGTATGAGTGTCATATACGGCACAGTGACAATGATGGGATATTTTGGTAACCGGCGTCTGACATTCAATGATACAGGGACCATTTGGTCATCGGGGAGTCGATACGTACTGGTGTATGGGCTGGGATACGTGTTCCAATATGCCATGTTAGCGATATTTTACGAACAGCGCGGTTACCCGCATCAGCTCGTACAGATTACATCGGGATTATTGGTCACTGGTTTTTTGTTTCTGGCGTTGAAATATTTCGTCTTTCCAGCGCAGACTGCCACACTACCCAGCACGAATGCGTAGCGTAAGCCAGTAGGCGTGCCCCCACAACACGAGCACGCAGTAACCAACTCCAGCCCAAATGACTGCCGTTTGGGCATAGACGTGCACTATGGCGAGCATGACACATCCCAACAGTGCGACCAACAGCCCCACGCGCCATATCGTGGCATGTGGCATGACGGGGATGGTGGCACGTGCACTCGGCATACTCACAATCCAAAATGCAGGTAACGCAACACCACCGAGGGCTACGAGTGAGCTATGCCAGGGAGCCCAGAGCTGAATGCCAGCAGCCACAGACAACGCCAGTAATGCGGCACTAGTGACGATGCGTAGCACAAAGTGATTGAGGACCATGTGCATGCGCGTTACGATGCGCGTTCCTTGACGAAAGAGCTGTGGCACGATGGCGAAATCATCGTTGAGAAGCACGACATCGGCTACTGTGCGCACTGCGCTGCTGCCCGATTGCATGGCGATGGCAATATCGGCGGCGCGCATGGCTGGGATGTCGTTGAGTCCATCGCCAATCATCGCCACGCAGTGCCCCATGCGACGCCAGAGTGCAACAAGACGTGCTTTGTGCGTCGGCGTCAAGCGCCCATAGACGTGTGCGGTTTGCATGATTTCCCACAACTGCGCATCATCGGCGGCATCAATGTCGCGTGCATGTACGACACCAGTGTTGACGGGGATGCCAACCTGGCGCACCAAGGCGTGCACCGCTTGTGGTTCATCGCCAGAAAGCACACACACCATGATGCCGAGTTGGCGACACTCTGCAAGGATTTCGTCGACATGTGGTCGTACCACGTCAGCCAACACCACCAGACCGCATGGTATAAGTGTGGTGGGCAATACGGGCTGTGTATGGTCAAAAGATGCTGGCAATGCAGGTGCACGAGCAAGCATGAGGACTCGTGCACCCGCATCAAGCCACACCTGCATGTCGATTGCAGGATACGCACTTGGCACAACATGCGCCAGCAAGACGTCAGGTGCACCGAGCACCCAGACGCCGTCATCACGGACTTGCAGGCTCCATTTGCGCGCAGAATCAAAGGGGACATGAAGTGTCATCGGAGTCACTGCAGCAGGAAACGCGTGAGCGATGGCACGCGAAGTTGCATTGCCAGTGATATCACCAGCCACAAACGTACCGAGAGCAGCATGAAAGGCATCAGTGCTCCCTGTAATGGCGTACGTATCACGGACATGCAGCTGATTGACGGTCATGGTGCCGGTCTTGTCGAGGCATAATACGTCCAGGTGATGCATTGTTTCAACGGATGCGAGGTGTTGCACGAGCCCCCCCACACGCGCCATGTGCAGTGCCGCAATGGCATATGTCAGCGTGAGCGTCAGCACCAGGGCATTGGGGATTAATCCGGCAATCACGGTAAGATGCGCGATACGCACTGCCAGCGGTGTGAGATTGCCCCAATCACGGTAAAAAACCCATACTCCCAGTACGCATACAACAAGCATGATGATGCGCATCAGTGAATGTATTTGGTGCATGAGTGGCGTATCGACGAGACGCACCTGCTGACTGCGTTGCTGGAGTTGCTGTAGGACGCCATCAAACGACGTGACCTGGTACCAGGCTGCGCCACGCACACATAGGGCACCTGCAATCAGTGTGTCGGAAGTAGAGCGCAGTTGGGGCTCACTTTCGCCAGTCAAGAGTGATTCGTCGAGGTAGAGGTGGTCGGCACTCAGAATACGCCCTTCGGCGACCACCTGATCGCCAGGAGCCAATAGCACCACATCGCCTACAACTACCGTGTGTGGTGACACACGATACAAAGCATCACTGCGCCAGACAGCAACAGTGGGCATGGTGATAATCGTCAGTCGATTGAGTTGGTAGCGCGCACGCACCGCTTGCACGATGCTCAGTATGACATTGATGAGCACGACACTCGCAGTGGCAAGTGCATCAGCGCGTAGACCCACACTCCACAACGCCACGGCTAGTCCGATGATGATGGCGTGAAGCAAATTGGCCACAATCCGCCACACCAGCGCCACATATACGGTGATTCCTTGCCACCAACGCTGCCACCATGGGAGAATTTGTATGCGTTGCGCAGCTTCGGCATGCGTCAATCCAGGCTGCGGTGGAACAGGTGCAATCATGGGCACAACCTTTGTAGCCAGGCCATCGACATGCCCAGCGTAGCATGCCTGTGTTAACGACACATGATGAACATGTTGTGCACCATACCAGTACTAGCATGATGCACAACACGCAGCACATCAATCTACTGGAGCATCAGTGTACTCCATGCGGCCAACCATGCGTCTCGATTTTGCGCAATGGTGGGGGCGTCAAGCTGTTGTTGAATCGTCGGCACAGTCCCATACTTGGTGTACAAATCTGGCAACGTTGCACTCATCGTCGCCGGGTACACGAACATCTGCAGTGGAATATCATTTTGAAAGTCATCGCTGAGCATGAACTCAATGAACTGCTGGGCTAGTTCGGTTTGCGTGCTTCCTTTGAGCACACCCGCATATTCGACCTGGCGAAACGCCCCAAATACAACATTGGCTGTTGGTGCGGTGGCTGGTGGCGTTTCGCTGAAGTAGACTTCGGCCACCGGGCTACTCGAGTACGATACCACGAGTGGACGGGGACCTTTGCCACTTGACCCGCTAAAATGCGTGTAGTAGGCGGTCGACCAATCATCGACAATGAGCACATCATTGGCACGCAGTTGTTGCCAATAATCCTGCCAGCCATCTGCGCCATATTCAGCCACCGTAGCAAGGAAAAACGCCAGCCCCGGAGACGAAGTGGTTGGATTTTCAACGACCAGTTTGCTGCGCCACTTGGGATCAAGGAGTTCGACGAAACTCGTAGGTGGCGTTAATCCGGCAGCCTGCAAGGCGGCCACATCGTAGTTGATGACCACATAGCCAACATTGATTGGTACGAGTGGTGCACTGGCGTCTTGGGTTGCTGCTGCAACGAGTGAAGGAATGGTCGCTTGACTAGGAAGCAGAATATCTGCCTCAAGTGCACGACTCAAAAATGTATTATCGATGCCGTAGACGACGTCTGCCAATGGCGCATCTTTGCTGAGGATGGCCTTGTTGAGCATAGAGCCTGCATCGCCCGCATTGAGAATGGTCACTTTTGCGTTGTGTTGCTGTTCAAATATGGCCAGTACCTCGGGTGTCACTGCGAAACTATCGTGGGTCATGACGGTCAGCGTAGTCGCAGGCGACACTGGCAATGGCTCACCATCACTGGGTGCAGGTGTAGCGGTGGGTGGCGTGGCTGACCCTCCACATGCCACGAAGAATGCCAACAGTACCAGCCCTACAAGCATGTTGCGTATCATGCATAATCCTTTCACATCCAAAAAAATCATCACAAGCGGAGTATGCTCGTGATGCGTTATTCTCAACGCGCTTTCCTCCGCCGGTATTAGCCGGATCAGGTTCAAAGGGTCAGCAACATTTGGGTCGCATCTCAGCCAAGCTCACTTGGCGCCCCTAGCAACTATGCACTTGTGATATGTCATACAGTAGCATGTTTTGTGGTTATCGTCAAAAACATGCCCGTTCCAGATTGAGTACAATAACTACACAAGGATCATCACCAAGGAGCATGATTATGACGCGTCGTCGTGGCAAAGAGCTGATTGCACAAATGAATGCACTTCATGTACCTGCGGGTGCATTTGCCTTGTGGTGGCTGGGGCAAATGGGGGTGGCTGTGAAAGGTCCCGACCAACAGGTGGTCTACATTGACCCATGTTTGACGGATATTGTGAATTTGAAGTGGCCCGATCCGACGCGCGGGCCGACGCGCGCGATTGAGGCACCGCTGCAACCCGAGGACGTGACCAACGCCAGTGTCGTCATCTGCTCACACGAGCACATCGACCACACCGATTGTTTCACGCTGGCGGGGATTGCCCAGGCATCACCACACGCACGCTTTGTGGCGACTGGCTGGGCACAACACGAGCTCGATGCGGCCAATATCCCGCACGAACGTCGCATCATCCCGCATCCACAGCGCACGGTCGATTTGGGTGTACTGACACTGACCATCGTGCCCGCAGCGCATTATACGCGTGAGTACGACGTCCACCACGGCGAGCGCTGGATGAGTCTGCACCTCGACTGGGGGACGGTGGCTTTTTTCCACGGTGGTGATACCGTGCTGTACGACGGGTACCTCGATGCCATCAAAACGCTACCGCAGGCCGATGTGGGCATGCTGGCGTGTAATGGTCGTGACGCCATACGTGATGCCAACGACATTGTGGGCAACATGTACCCACACGAGGCCGCCTACACCGCCCAAACACTGGGCTGGGATACGCTCATCGCCGGCCACAATGACCTGTTTGCGGGCAATCGACTGCCTGCCGGCGAAGTGTTTGGTGCCATCGAACGCACTGCTCCCGAGTTGCAGGTGCATGCACTCAAACCAGGTGAGCTGT
>JACCDP010329448.1_pt1 | contig 30612 bp, 30 predicted proteins | sample 7445841 | NCBI WGS metagenome assembly JACCDP01 (sample SAMN15323441, study PRJNA562643) | freshwater metagenome | isolation source: river surface water | place: USA:Blue River Watershed | collected 2017-08-17 | reverse complement strand
TTTACTTGATGCGAAGTGAGTTGGTAACTACAAATACTGAGCTAAGTGCCATCGCGGCAGCGGCATACATTGGGTTGAGTAGTCCCGCCGCAGCGATTGGAATACCAATTGCGTTGTAGGCAAATGCCCAAGTTAAATTACCCTTAATAATTTTGATCGTGCGATCTGATAATTGCAGCGCGTCGATGGCCGCATTTACATCAGGTCGCATCAAAGTGATGTCAGCGGCCGCAATTGCAGTATCTGTACCTGTACCCATGGCCATGCTTAAGTCTGCTGCTGCAAGTGCTGCGGCATCATTAATGCCATCGCCAATCATCAGAACCTTGTGGCCTTTAGCTTGTAAATTTTGGATTGCAGCTAACTTGCTTTCCGGAGTAGCTGCCGCTGTAACTTGGCTGATATCGATACCAACTTTAAGTGCAACCGCGTGTGCAACTCCAGGTGAATCACCTGTTATTAGCCAAGGCGAGATTCCAAGTTCCTTGAATCTTGTAATTGTTTCGGCAGCATCAGCTTTAATCTCATCGCCAACTGCGAACACGGCAAGTGCGATTCCATCCCAGGCCATAACAGAGACGGTGAGCGAATCTGCTTGTGCTGCGTTAATCGCAGCTTTAATCTCAGGATGAAAACCAATGCTGCTATGCGCCACCGCTGCAGGCGATCCAATTAGAACAACGGGTGAGTGCATGCCTAAATTAACTCGACCAGCCGCACCATTTCCTGGCGATACTGAGTAATCAGTAACCGTTGTTGCCTTAATGCCTTGAGCGGTGATGTATTCGGCGATGGCTTGGCCAACTGGGTGGGTGTTCTGACTTTCAATTGAAAGAGCTGACGAAAGAATCGTGGCTTCCTTGATCAATTCTGGATAAATCTGCATTAAATCTTTGGCAGCAGCTAATGAAACGGTAGCAGTGCTTACTTTCATCTGCCCGGTCGTCAAAGTGCCGGTTTTATCGAGCAAAACGCGATCGATGCCGCGTGCTGCTTCAAGGGCGCTTGGGGCTGAAATGACTATTCCGCGCTGGGCGCCGCGTCCTGATGCAACCATAAGCGCCACAGGAGTGGCTAAACCAAGAGCGCATGGACAAGCAATAACCAGAACTGCGATACCAGTTGCGATTGCGTGAGTTAATTGCGAATCGTATAGATACCAAGCAAAACCGGTAACTATTGAGAGCAGCGTTACAACTGGTACAAAGATGGCGCTAATTTTATTGGCGCGAGTTTGAATCGGCGAGCGGCTGCCTTGTGCAGATAAAACCATTGCAGTGATGCGGGCTAGTTCAGTATCACCGGCGATGCGAGTAGCTTTAACGATGATGCGGCCATTGTGATTGACGGTTGCGCCAATTACTCGTGAGCCTGGCTTTACTTCAACTGGCAGTGATTCGCCGGTAATCATGGAATTATCAACTGAACTGGTACCAGAAATTACTTCACCATCAGTTGCAATTCGTTCGCCTGGTTTTACCAAGAATTCATCGCCAACTTGTAGATTTGTTATTGGAACAATAACTTCTTGGCCCGATCGAATAACGGTTACTTCCTTGGTTCCTAGTTCGAGTAGCGATTGCAGAGCGCTACCAGCCTTAGCCTTAGCGCGAGCTTCAAGGTAACGACCAAGAATTACAAATAGTAGAACTCCAGCTGCAACTTCGGTGTAGACATCACCGTTGCCAGTTGAATTTGCATAAATTGACCAACCAAAGGCAACTAAAGAGCCAAGTGAAACTAAGTTATCCATGGTTAGGGCGCCGTTGCGCTTTGGATTGATAAAGATTAAGAAGTTATTAAACGCTGCGCGGTGAATTGGTAGCGCAACCAGCAGAATTAGCGGTGCCGTTAATCCAATGGCAACCCATGCAGTTGGTGAATAAAGTGGATGAGGTAAACCGAATGCATCTAGTTGATCATGTATAAACATGTCGATCGAATGATGCCAACTCATGACCATAGATATTGCAATGGCAGGAACGGCAAAGAGGATGGCGAGGGCTAAAGCCAGCCCAGAACGCTTGCTATGGAGAGCTAATTGCGAAGGATCAGAAACAAGCGTTGCTTCGTATCCAGCGCTTTTGATTGCCGTAATCATGGTCTTTGGCGCAACATCGCCGTCAGTGTTTACGTGGACCGATTCAGTCGCAAAGTTAACATTAGCCTTCACGCCCGGAATCGAATTTAGTGCGCCCTCAATACTATTTACACAAGAAGAGCAACTCATGCCACTTACTTTGAAGGTATAAATCAATTTAGCGCCGCCATAACTTTTCCATGTAGTAATGAGTTAGTTGAAATTCCACTGCCACCAAATGGACCAACTTCACCTGTTAAGTTTGAAAAAGTTCCGCCCGCTTCGCGCACAATTACATCAAGGGCTGCCATATCCCATAGAGCTAGTGAAGGTTCGGCTGCGATATCAACTGCGCCTTCGGCAACCAACATATGTGACCAGAAATCTCCGTAACCACGCGACCGAGTGCACTGGCTAATTAGAGTTTGGAATTTTGTTAAACGTTCGTTCCAACCGAGGAAATCCGAATATGCGATTGAGGCATTTGCGATTTCGGCTACTTGAGAAACTTTAATTGCTCTTGGCTTCTCATTATTCAAGGTTGTGAAAGCGCCGTTGCCAATACTTGCAAACCAGCGACGGAATAGCGCCGGTGCGCTTGCGACGCCAACAACAACTTTCTCATTGCCATCTGCTTGACGTTCAACCAGACCAATTAAAGTAGCCCAGGTCGGAACTCCACGCATGAAATTCTTAGTGCCATCAATTGGATCAATTACCCAGTAACGCTGTGCATCTTTATTTTCATTGCCGAATTCCTCGCCAACTAAGCCATCCGTTGGTCGCATTGTTGCTAAATGTTTGCGTAGCGCTTCTTCGGTAGCGCGATCGGCATCGGTAACTGGGGTGTTATCTGGTTTGGTAGTAACAACTAAATCTTGGGCTAAATATCGGGCCATCGTGATTTCATCGGCAATCGCCGCAAGCTCAAGGGCAAGCTCTAAATCAGATTCCAGCGAGTATTTTGCGCTCATAATGAGGCAATTCTATTGCTCGATTTCGACCTTCGGAGCATCTAATAATGAGCGCAAACTAGCCACTCGAGCCGCTCGCATCTCATCAATTACGCCATTTGGGGCGGCCCAAATATCCAATTGGCAACCAGCGCCATGATGGGCGCAATTGGTCATGCAAGTTGCAGCGATCGGACTTAAATCTTCAAAAGCTGCGACGATGCGATTTGGATCGATATGCGAAAGTCCAAATGCTCGGATACCTGGCGTATCGATTACCCAACCGATTGCACCAATGTGCGCTGGTGAAAATAGTGGGAGTGCGACAGCGCTCGATGATGTGTGACGACCGCGCCCCGAAATATCGTTAATGACGCCTGTTGCTCTATCTGCATCGGGAACAATCGCGTTGATCAAAGTTGATTTACCAACACCAGAGTGACCAACCAATACTGAGATTTTGCCAGCCAACATTTCATGAAGTCTTTGTAGATCGGCTTCTTTGGTTTCGCTCTTGATTGCGGTTGTGAATATCTGCACACCAAGGGTTTTGTACTCTTCCATAAATTCTGGAATCTCACCTAGATCAGTCTTGGTAACCAAAATTATTGGCGCAATACCTTCGTTAAATGCGCTAACTAGGAATCGATCAATTAAACCGCGACGCGGCGGGGGATTAGTAGCAGCTACAACAATTATTAATTGATCAATATTTGCAACGATTGTGCGTTCAACTTTTGCCGCATCATCAACTGTGCGACTAAGCGAATTCCGACGTTCGGTTATTACCACGATGCGAGCAAGCGAATCTGGTTTTCCGCTTACATCACCAACTAAACCAACCCGATCACCGACGACAACAGATTTGGGACCGAGCTCGCGAGCCTTCATCGCTGTGACAATTACGCCCTCATCGGTGATACAGGTAGTTCGACCACGATCGACAGCAGTTACTAAAGCAAAGATGGCATCGGCATGAGCAGGTCGATCTTTAGTGCGGCGGCGCGTGCTGCGCGCTGGGCGCACTCGCGCGTCAGATTCGTCGTATTCGCGCTTACTCATGCAGTAAGTGAACTCCAGAGGCCAGGGAAATCAGGCAAAGTTTTACGGGTGGTTGCGATGTTTTCGACCTCAATGCCAGGAACAACTAAGCCAATAGCAGCTCCTGCAGTGGCTAATCGATGATCATCATAAGTATGGAATACACCTGCGTGAAGCGGAGCCGGGGTTATATGTAGCGCAGTCTGTTCTTCAGTTACCTGGCCACCTAGAGCATTAATCTCAGCGGTTAGAGCTGCTAAGCGATCAGTTTCATGTAAACGAAGATGGCCGATGCCGCGTAAATGTGAAGGTGAATCTGCAAGTGCGCAGAGTGCGGCAATCGCTGGAGTTAATTCGCCAACCTCATGTAAATCAATATCGATGCCGTGAATAGCGCCAGTTCCAGTGAGTCTCAAACCAGATTCTACAAATTCAACTTTGGCACCCATCTGCGTCAAAATATCGCGCAACTGATCGCCAGGTTGAGTTGTTCGTATTGGCCAATCGGAAATCGTGACATCGCCACCACAGATCATGGCAATTGATAAAAATGGAGCCGCGTTAGAAAGATCTGGTTCGATGACAAAATCTTGACCTGTTAATTCGCCCGGCAGAACTCGCCAAATGTTATTTGCGACATCTACTTCAACAGTTGCGCCAAAGAAGCGCAACATATCTACAGTCATATCAATATGCGGCATAGATGGAAGCGCACCACCTACATGCTTAATGCTGATGCCATTTTTCATACTTGGACCAATTAACAAGAGAGCAGATAGGAATTGACTTGATGCGCTTGCATCAATTTCCAAATTTCCGCCTGGAATTTCACCAGTGCCATTTAAAGTAAGCGGCAAGCTGTAGCGACCTTCATGTGCAATTGAAATTCCTAAATCTTCTAGCGCCTTAATAACTGGGCCAAGTGGGCGTTCATGCGACCTTGGATCACCGTCGAAGGAAACTGAACCCGATGCCAAAGCTGAAAGGGGCGGCAAGAATCGCATAACAGTGCCGGCGTTACCAACATCAATCTTTACTGGGCCACGCATCGGCGCTGGAGTAATCTGCCAGGCAGGCTCGCCTGCAACATTGATATCTACTATTGAAATACCTAGTTCTCGTAGGCCAGCCACCATAAGTTCACTATCGCGCGAAATCAACGGGCGGCGAATTACCGATTGTGTTGTGGCTTGCGCGGCCAAGATCAAAGCCCGATTAGTGACTGATTTTGAACCAGGAATTGTGACGGTCGCGCTGATTGGCTGCGGGCCACGAAAAATGGCGGGCCAATTTCCTCGAACGTGCGCTGAACTCATGTGCGAACTCTACCCTTCGCGATTGCGCTAGCGTTGCGCATATGTGTGGCCGCTTCGTTCAGACCTATCAAATGCAAGAGTTAGTCGAGCAATTTTCTGCTCACGGTGCGGTGCCAGCATACTCATTGCCAGCAAGTTGGAATGTGGCCCCAACTAATCCAATTTATATCGTTCGCGAAAGCGGCGGCAAACGAGATTTAGCGACTGCTTCATGGGGGCTAATCGGTAATTGGCATAAGACGCTTTCCGAAGCCCGAGCATCGCAATCACATGCAATCAATGCGCGTTCAGAATCTATCCATGAGAAGCCAACTTTTCGAAACGCTTTCCGAACCACTAGATGTTTGATTCCAGTTCAGGGTTATTACGAATGGGCAACTGCTCTTGGTCGCTATAAACCGAAGCAAGCTTTTTATATCTCAGGCAGCGATAACCAATCACTTTCTGTCGCAGGGCTTTGGAGTAGCTGGCGCGCGCCAGATGGCGAAATTATCGAGAGTGCGTCGATCATTACCCGTGAATCTGTCGGTGAACTAGCAACAATCCATAGCCGCATGCCGGTAATGATGTCGAAAGAGCGCTGGGCGGATTGGTTAGACCCAAAATTGCATGATGTCGCAGTATTGCAAGCTTTGATGCATCATGAAGATCCGGCGGCTGGTTTGATCCCAGTACCAGTCTCAAGTGCGGTAAATACAGTTGCCGTGAATAACCCAGGTTTAATCGAGGAAATTGAACTGGGTGAGCCAGAAACTCTCTTTTAATTCCCAGTTCTAAAGCGCGATAAAAAATGCGAAAACCCTGGTTTCAGGGATAGCCTTACGGCGATGACATCTACTGAGTTGGTTAAGGAGAGCCCAGCCGAACGCGCATTGCGTTTCGAGCGGGATGCTCTTGCCTACACAAATCAGTTATATGCAGCAGCTATGCGCTACACCAAGAATCCAGATGATGCGAAAGATCTAGTACAAGATACTTATCTAAAGGCGTTTGCCTCCTTTCACCAATTCGAAGCAGGTACGAATCTAAAGGCTTGGCTATATCGAGTCCTAACAACTACTTTCATAAATAGTTATCGCAAAGATCAACGTCGTCCGCAGCTCTCTAATTCTGAAGTTGAAGATTGGCAGTTAGCTGCCGCCGCTTCACACACAAGTGATCAAGGTAAATCAGCTGAAGTTGAAGCCCTCGAGAATTTGCCCGATAGTGACATTAAGCGTGCACTTCAAGAAATCCCCGAAGAATTTCGAATCGCGGTTTACTTAGCTGACGTTGAAGGTTTTTCCTACAAAGAGATTGCCGAAATAGTCGGTGCGCCCGCAGGTACGATCATGTCTCGTTTGCATCGCGGCCGTAAGCAATTACGTGAAAAGTTAGCCGACTATGCCGCCGAGCTGGGATATGGCGAAAGCAAAGGAGGTCATGATGAATAATTCAAAGTATGAACTTGAATGTTTTGAAGTCCTTACCTCCTTTGTAATTTTGGTAGATGCAGATGTCGCCGCAATCGAAATTGAGTTGCAATTCGAAGATATGCCACAGTTGACCTTGGCGAATATAAATTCACACCTGTCGACATGTGTGCCATGTTCAATGGAGTTGATCCACGAACGAGCCATGCGGGATCTAACTCGCGATGCATTGCGTCGAAGTTGTAATGAAGAGGCACCTCGAGATCTGCACGAATCACTAAATGCTATGTTTAATCAGGCAAATTTCGCTGGTTTTAAGAATGAGGTTATAACTCAGTTCAGCATGCATGAGGTAACCATCGAAATTGATGAGTATGGAAATATTGAGCACCGCGAAATTCACGTGGAAAGTCGTACCGAGTATCGCAGCGAAGAAGATAATTAATCAAAATGAGCATTGAAAATGAATATTTAGGGGCGGTAGGTCTAGCAACCATGGTGATTCGCCCCGGTGATACCGCTGTGGCACTTGGAATTGGTGAACTACCAATTGCGGCTGGCTCTCACCTGTTAAACGTGATGGAAAGCGCCTGTCTTGCTGCGATTGCTGAATATTTTGAAGGAAGCGAAACGACGATTCTAAGTAGCAGTTCAATAGCAGTATTAGCTGGAGTTTCAATAGGAACCGAAATTCGCGGAACTGCGCGTTGTGTTGATGTTTCGGGCAAGGAGCTAAGTTTTGAATGCGATATTTATGACGGCGAACGACATATTGCGCATGGGCTAATAAAAAGAACCGCAGTCGAGCGAGTATCTTTTCTCGCCCGGACTGCGGCTCAAACGCTAACTAGCGCGCCACGAATTAATTAATTACTTCGTGGTCTCCCAAAAGATCGCCGCAATTTCATCAATCTTGGCGATTAACTTATCTGCAACAGCAACATCTTGAGTTCCCTTTGTGCCGGCAGCGCCAGCCAACTTAGTAGCATCGTTGAAAAGAGTGTGTAGCTGTGGGTATGCCTCAAAGTGATTTGGCTTGAAATAATCTGTCCAAAGCACCCAGAGATGCTCCTTAACTTGGTGTGAACGCTCTTCCTTAATTGCTACTGAACGTGATCGGAAATCAGGATCTGTATTGGCGGCATACTTTTCCATGCAGGCTTTAACTGAAAGCGCTTCGATCTTTGCTTGTGCTGGATCGTAAACTCCACATGGCAGATCGCAGTGAGCATAAACAGTGGTCTTTGGCTTAAATAGTGAAATCATCTGAGAAACCCTTTCGAGAAAACTAACGGTTAAGTCCTTTATTACTTCTTCTATAAGTGTGACACTACCGCCTATGGGGAAATTTGGCTCGTTCGGATGGCGCACAGTTGCTGTGGCTGGAAATTCGATGGCTCCAACATTGGTTGAAGGCGATTGGCTGGTTGTTTCCTGGGCATCTGAACCAGCAGTGCCGCCACTTAAGCCCTTAAAAGTCTATGTAATTGAGCGTGGCGAGCGTCCCGGAATTTATGTAATTAAGCGCCTGATTGAAATTGGAAGTGGCAAGAACGAGGGCAAAGTTTGGGTTGAAGGCGACAATGAGGCCAGCACCGATTCACGCGAATGGGGCTGGATACCTGCAACGGAACTTCGTGCCCACGTGCTCTTTCGCTTTAAACGAGCAAAAAGCAAACGTGGTCGTAAGTAATTAGCGAGTAAAGGCCTCAATCATAAGTGCCTTAGCTTCTTCTTCATGCCAATGATGATTTCCAGTTGCAGGTGAAGCAGTTGCTAAACGAGAAACGCGACGAAGAGTACGGCCACCAAAACCAGGACCACCGAAGTGTTCAGATGTGCCAAGTGCAATGTGTGACCATGGACCTTGGTTAGCAGGTTCATCTTGAACCCAAAGCAGATTTGCATTTGGATGCTTAGCTGCTTCAGCTGCCATTTCTGCTGCTGGTAGTGGATATAACTGTTCAACACGAACAATCGCAGTTGAATGCTCGCCGCTCTTTTCGCGTTCAGTAACTAGATCGTGATAGATCTTGCCAGAACAGAAAATTACTCGAGATGCATTTGCGACTTTATCGTCACCAATTACTGGTCGGAAAGTGCCTGATGTGAAATCACTTAGCGCTGATGCTGCGGCCTTTAGACGCAACATAGATTTCGGGGTGAAGACAACCATCGGACGACGTGCAGGATTTGCTGCGTGCCAACGAAGTAAGTGGAAGTAAGAAGCAGGTGTTGAAGGTTGCGCAACTGTCATATTGTTTTCAGCGCAAAGCATCAAATAGCGCTCGATGCGACCTGATGAGTGATCAGGTCCTTGACCTTCATATCCATGAGGTAGCAGAAGTACTACTGATGAGCGCTCGCCCCACTTTTGCAGAGCTGATGAGATAAATTCATCAACAATTGTTTGAGCGCCATTGCTGAAGTCACCAAACTGGCCTTCCCACATAACTAGAGCTTCTTCTCGGGCTACGGAATAGCCATATTCAAAGCCCATTGCAGCGTATTCAGAGAGCAACGAATCAATTACGAAGAATTGATTCTCATCTTGAATCAAGCTGCGAAGTGGAGTCCACTCACTAGCATTTTCCTTATCGACGATAACTGCGTGACGATTTGAGAAAGTTCCACGACGGGAATCTTGACCGGCCAAACGAATTGGACGACCTTCAAGAAGTAGTGAACCAAAGGCAAGAGTTTCACCCATTGACCAGTCGATGGTGCCATCATTTAACATCTCAACGCGCTTAGTTAATTGTGGTAATAACTTATGGTGAACGGTAAATCCTTCAGGTACCGCAACCTGAGTTGCTGCAATCTTGCGCGCCACATCTTCAGTGATTGAAGTATTAACTGTGGTTGGTTCTGGTACTTGTGGAATCTGGCGATGTTCTGGTTGCTCAGCTTCATGGTTATGAACTGAAGCAAATACTGCCTCGAGTTGATCCTGGAAATCCTTAGCAACTGCCTCGGCCTCAGCCTCGGTGATATCTCCACGACCAATCAAACTTTCGGTATACAAGGTACGTGTTGTGCGCTTGGCATCAATTAACTTGTACATCAATGGTTGAGTGAAACTTGGCTCGTCACCTTCATTGTGTCCGCGACGACGATAGCAAACCATGTCGATTACAACATCCTTATTAAATGCCTGACGGTATTCAAAGGCTAAACGAGCGACTCGTACGCAAGCTTCAGGATCATCACCATTTACATGGAATACCGGTGCCTGAATAATCTTGGCGAAGTCGGTTGAGTAGGTAGATGATCGAGAACCATGTGGTGAAGTTGTAAAGCCAACTTGGTTATTAACCACGATGTGTACTGTGCCACCAGTGCGATAGCCACGTAGTTGTGACATCTGCAGAGTTTCGGCAACAACGCCTTGACCAGCAAATGCGGCATCTCCGTGCATCAAAATTGGCAGAACCGAGAAGATATCCTTGATATTTAACTTATCTTGCTTAGCGCGAACAATGCCCTCAAGTACTGGGTTTACCGCCTCGAGGTGAGATGGGTTGGCAGCTAAGTAAATCTTGGTGGTTGCTCCTGTTTCGGCAGTGAAGATTCCTTCAGTCCCTAGGTGGTACTTAACATCGCCGGAACCTTGAACTTGGTTCTCTTGGTAGTGACCTTCGAACTCTTGGAAGATCTGACCATGTGATTTGCCTGCGATGTTCGCCAATACATTTAAGCGACCACGGTGCGGCATACCGATACAAACTTCATCGAGCTTTGCTTCTGCCGCGGCAGAAATAACAGCGTCAAGAAGTGGAATTACTGATTCGCCGCCTTCAAGTGAGAAACGCTTCTGACCTACGAACTTTGTCTGCAAGAAAGTTTCAAAAGCTTCGGCGCTATTTAGTTTGCGCAAGATTCGAAGTTGTTCTTCGCGCGCAACTTTTTGAGCACCAACTTCAATATGTTCTTGCATCCACTTGCGCTCTTCTGGATTTTCTACATACATATATTCAACGCCAATGGAGCGGCAATATGAGTCGCGCAGAATTCCGAGAATCTTACGAAGTGGCATAAACGCCTTACCGCCGAATCCGCCAGTAGCGAATTCACGATCTAGATCCCAAAGGGTTAATCCATGAGTAACAACATCTAAATCTGGGTGAGTGCGCTGCTTATATTCCAGCGGATCGGTATCTGCCATCAAGTGACCTGATGTGCGATAAGCCTGAATTAACTGTTGAACGCGAGCTGTCTTTGAAATGTGATCATCACGAGTGAAATCAAAATCTGAGGCCCAGCGGATTGGAACATAAGGAATGCGTAAAGCTGCAAACATTTCATCGTAGAAATTATCTGCACCAAGTAGCAACTCGTGAATGCGACGTAAGAAATCACCTGATTGCGCGCCTTGAATAACGCGGTGATCGTAAGTGCTAGTTAGGGTAATTACTTTGCTAACAGCCATGCGGGCCAAGGTTTCATCGGATGCGCCTTGGAATTCAGCTGGGTAATCCATTGCGCCAACGCCAATAATTAAGCCCTGGCCTTGAACTAAGCGTGGAACAGAGTGAACGGTGCCGATAGTGCCTGGGTTGGTAAGTGAGGCAGTAGTACCAGCGTAATCTTCAACAGTTAATGTGCCGCCACGTGCTTTGCGAATTACATCTTCATATGCGCTGACAAATTGAGCGAAATCTAAATCTTCACAACCCTTAATTGATGGCACCAAAAGTTGGCGAGAGCCATCTGGCTTAGCAAGGTCAATCGCAATTCCTAAATTGATATGTTCTGGCTGTCCAATAGCTGGCTTGCCTTCGATTTCACCGTAGAAAACATTCATCTCAGGCATTGCGCGCATTGCCTTGATCATTGCGTAACCAATAATGTGTGTGAAAGAAACTTTTCCACCACGTGCGCGCTTCAAGTGATTATTAATCACGATGCGGTTATCAATCATTAGCTTGGCTGGAATTGCGCGAACGCTAGTTGCAGTCGGAACTGTTAGTGAAGCTTCCATGCTCTGAACAACGCGAGCGCTTACGCCACGAATTGGAGTCAATGATGAAGCTGCAGGAGTAACTAAAACCGGAACTGGTTTAACAACCGGATCAGCTGGCGTTGGCGCAGTTGTGACAACTGGCGCAGTAACAACAGGTTGTTGTGCTTGAACTGGGGCCGCAACTACAGGTGCAGCGGGAGCAGCAGGAGTTTGCATAGCTTTTGGAATTGGTGGGACTCCAGCTTTCGGAGCGCTAGCTTGCCCGGCTAGACCATTCTTATTGAAGTACTCAACCCAAGCGGGATCAACCGAAGCGGGATCTGCAAGGAAGCGCTCCTGCATTTCCTCGACTAACCAATCATTTGCACCAAAATCGATATTTGAATCGGAAGCCGACACTGGCTTTCCCCCCTGTTAGTAACCAATTTGCTAGTAACGAGCTGCGTGAGAAGTCTACCGATGGCAGGCCCGATGGTTAAAAATGATCTCAAAATACGAAGCGAAAAGAGAGCGAGATTGGGCACATTTTCGAGCCCGCTCGCGGTTAACTCTTAGAGGGCAGCCAGAATTTCCGTCGCTTCGGCGGTAGTTGGGTAAGAGCTTTGTGCTCCCAACCGAGTAACACTCAAACCAGCGGTCTGGCAGCCCAAATTTGCGGCAGCTATCGGAGAGAGACCATTGGCTAGGCCGTATGCAAAACTGCCAACGAAGCAATCACCCGCGCCTGTTGTATCTACTGGTTTAACTTTCTGAGCTGCAACTTTGGCAATCGTGCCATCGGCAATAACGACGCCATCTTCACCCAGAGTCACGACTAAGTTAATTTTTTGAGTTTCTGCGAATTGTGCAATCACGCCATCAGTGGCTGGATCTAAATGTTGCGGATGCAAATCTTGAAATTCATGGCTATTTGGAATTAGCCAATCGGTAAGGGAAAGCAAATCAGCTGGAATGTCGCGATAAGGGGCTGGGTTAAGAATCGTGGTGATTCCTAATTTTCGGGCAGCAGCAAAGGCTGCTGCCGTAACTTCAACTGGAATCTCGAATTGCCCAATAACTACTTTTAAATCAGCGATTGAATTAATCGCATCCTCGACCTGCTTAATCGTTACTTTGGCATTTGCGCCAGGAACAACGATGATTCGATTATCACCATCGCCATCTACCCAGATTGGCGCAACGCCACTTGAACCAGAAACCTTGGCTAAGTAATCAATGGAAACATTTTGATCTTGAAAATTCTTAATGGCAGATTCACCAAATACATCTTCGCCAACTGCGCCGACCATATATGTCTTTGCGCCTAGGCGAGCTGCAATTACAGCTTGATTAGCACCTTTTCCGCCAAAACCAATTGCAAAATCTTTACCTGTGACAGTTTCGCCACGTTCTGGAATCTGATCTGTGTAAGCGACCATATCGATATTGGTGCTACCGACGACTGCGATACTTGCCATTACTTTTCATCACTTTCCGGAACAATCGTGACCGCACAATAAATGGTACTAACCGCAAGAATAACCAGCGGCAGAGCGATAAACCAGAGACCGCCCTCGAATTGATATTTGGCAACACCTAAGGCAATTAAGTTAGCTAAAACAGCTGGTGCGCGACCAAAGTGGCGCCTATTTTTAAAGGAATACGCTGCTGCCAATAACCCTAGACCACCTAATAATGCGAAAAGTAGAACGCCCAGTAAAGGCAAGATCTCAACGGAATTAGCCACCGAAACATCATCATGAGTTAAATCAAGGTATAAAACAAAAGCACCTAGGGCTAATACGACAGCGCCTTCAAAGCTAAGCAGGGCTGTCGCGATTTTTCGGCGAGTGGCATTACTGAGATGCTTCTTTGATTCAGCGCTCAAGTTCATACCCCTTAAATCTCTACCGAGATGAGTAATCTAATGGAAAAACCGAGTTTCGAACCAATCTCGCATGATGGCCGACATGATTCGCTGACAAATTTGTTAGCGCCGCCACTTTATTACCAGGAAATTGACCGAGAATTGGCGCGACTGCAGCGTACGCAAATCGAACTCAGCATAATTCGATTAGAGATTCCTAGTTCAACTGCGCAAGAAGAGATTCTGAATTTTGCAGATGCTCTAACAAATACGGCAAGAGCGGAAGATTTAATTGCGCGGGTCGGTGAATTTGAATTTGGCTTATTGATCCGAGGCGATGAGAAAGTGATTGAAAAATTCATTGCCCGAATCGAGTTCGAGATTGAAATCAATTACGCCTGCACAATTGTTAAAGCCGGAGAAGTAACTCTTGAACTTCTTAACCGGTTAGATCAAATTGAATTAACGCGGGCGACGACGTCGCTGGCTTGAGTTAGGACGAGGGCGACGGTTGCCACGGCTTGGACCCTTGTTCTCGAGCACTGGTGCAATGTATGGGATTCCGGATGGTTCAACTGCACCGGTAATTTCAATTAACTCATTAGACATTGGTTCGACATGGACAAATATCGGAGTAACGCCAGCGCGTGAAGTTAGAGATTTAACTCCTGATTGGCTCTTGGTGGTTGAAAGCAGAACAACATTGCCTTCTTCGCCAGCACGAGCAGTACGACCTGAACGGTGCAGGTAATCCTTGTGGTCAGTTGGTGCATCGAAGTGCACAACTAATGAGATTCCATCAACGTGAATACCGCGAGCTGCGACATCTGTTGCGACAAGGGCGGCATTAGGAGTTTCCTTAAAGAGTGCCAAAGTGCGAGTACGAACAGCTTGTGACTTTCCGCCATGAAGTGCGCCAACCGGAACACCAGCGTGAGCCAGTTTGTCAGCTAAACGATCTGCACCACGTTGCGTCTTAACGAACAAAATGGTCTTGCCGCTACGAGATGCGATCTGCGCAGTGACATCATCTTTATCAGTTGTCTGCATTGTTAATACATAGTGCTTCATTGTTGAAACTGAGGCGCGGTCATTTTGAAGCGAGTGCGTCTTTGGCGCATTTAGATACTTCTTAACGAGTGCATCTACGCCACGATCAAGAGTTGCCGAGAACAATAAACGTTGTCCATCTGGCTTTGCTTGATCAAGGATCTCTTTCACAACTGGCAAAAAGCCCATATCGGCCATCTGATCAGCTTCGTCGAGAACGGTGATCTGAAGGTCATCTAGTTGTACTTCGCCCTTATCTAGTAGATCGATTAGACGACCAGGTGTTGCAACCAAGATTGGGCAAGATTGACGCATTGCAGTGATCTGCTTGCCATAAGGCATGCCGCCTGCAATTACTACTGAATCAAGGCCGACCGATTTAGCAAGTGGTGTTAATACTTCATCGATCTGCTGAGCTAATTCACGTGTTGGTGTTAATACCAAACCAAGTGGTTTATGAGGCTTTGCTACGCGACCATTTAAATTAGTGAGCATTGCTAAACCAAAAGCCAGTGTCTTTCCAGAACCTGTTTGACCACGACCCAAAATGTCATGACCAGCAAGTGCGTCAGGAAGTGTGGCAATCTGAATTGGGAATGGATTATTGATTCCTTGAGCTGTTAGACGTTCAACCAATTTAGGTGCAATACCGAGTTCAGCAAAAGTCATTGTGATTGCGGTTTTAGGTGTTGCATCAATCAAATTGGCATCAGCTAAATTCGCTGAGATGTAATTGTCATCGGCACCGAAATCTGTGGTAGTTGAGTGCGTGCGGCCGTAAGCGTTTGATGAACTGCGCTCGGGACGGTTGTAAGAATTTGTGCGATCTTCAGCGCGCTTGAAATCACGTGCTGCATTTTCGCTGCGCTTACCAATGCCTGGAACATACTTTTCGCGCTTGCGTGGTTCGAAATTTGGACGTCCATCATTGCTTCGTGATGCGCGTGCCTTTGCAGCGTCGCGACGAGTTGATGGAACAGTGTCGTTATTACGCGCTGAGTCATTATTGCGGACTGGCGTTGGGTTGCGATCTGGACGAGTTGCGCGCTCGGCTACAAACTTCTTAGCGCGAGTTTCTGGCTTTTCGCGACGTCGTGCATCTGCAGGTCGACTTTCATTGCGATCGGCAGCTGGACGCGAACCGCGAGGTGCGCTTGATCGTGATGCGTTTGTGCGAGCCTTTGAAGAAGCTGGCTTACCTGAACGAGGACGATCGAAAACTGGAACCTCAACACCTTCAGTCATTGGCTTGCCAGCGCGTGGCTTAGAAACTTTTGATTCGGCATAACGCTTTGCGCGTAACTTAGAACGTTCAAGATTGCGAGCTTCTTTTTTCGAAACCGTACGTGGATCAATATCTGAATAACGGCGCGAAGCAGATTCCTTTTGCGCAGTTGTTTTATTTGCTGGCTTGCCAGCTTTGGCCGCGGCCGCTCGACGAGCTTTGCCAGGGGCAGGGTTACGTGGTTGTAGAGCCATAGAAAATCAACACCAATCAAGACGTAAACAAGCGCGTCTTGGTTTGACTCAAATTGGTCAGGGTGGAGATAAGACTCGCAAGAAAGTGCAATTTTGCACTTATGTGGGGGAAGTACTTTGCCTCGGATGAAGCAATGGCCAATTCTACCTTGGATTATTAGTAACTCTTACCAAGTTATCTAGGCTCATATCGGTAGCCTTTCATAATGAATTCTGCACGTACTAAATCATGGGTGCCTATCTATATAGCGCTCGGAATCGTTTGGGGATGTTCTTTCATATTTATTAAGTTAGGGCTGGAATTCCTAACCCCTTACGGTGTTGCATTTGGTAGATGTGCACTCGGAGCCATAACGCTCCTTATTGCCCTGAAAATCAAGGGTTTTACTCTGCCTCGAGATCGCTCAACTTGGTTTCATTTATGGGTGGTATCGCTGCTGTTAAATGTAATTCCCGGAATTCTCTTCGCAGTTGCCGAAACTGAAGTGACATCTATTTTGGCCGGCATCATTAATGCTGTTACACCGCTAATGACGATGTTAGCGATCATGATTGCTTTCCGCGATGAAGTTCTAAAAAGTAATCAAGTAATCGGTTTAATCACAGGTTTTATCGGAGTATTAATAGTCCTTGGAGCTTGGCAAGGCCTAGGGAGCAATCCTTGGTGGGCCGTCGGCGCACTTCTGCTGGCAGTTGCTTGCTATGGAATTTCATTCCCCTATTCGCGTAAAAATATTTTGCCCCGAAAATTGCAACCCGAAACCATGGCAGCAACCCAATTAGTTGCCGCGACTATTACCTTGCTGCCCATGTTTATCTGGGATGGCATAGCTGAAAATACTTTTCCAATCGGCCCAGTTCTTGCAATGTTGGCGCTTGGAATATTCGGCAGCGGTTTTGCCTACATCTGGAATTTTAAAATTATGTCAGCTGCCGGAAGCGCAATCGCTTCATCAGTAACTTTTGTTACACCTGTGGTTGCTGTACTGGTAGGAATTATCTTCTTAGGTGAATCGATAACCTGGAACGAACCAGTTGGCGGATTAGTAGTTCTCTTTGGTGCAGCAACTGCACAGGGGAGAATTAAATTAAATCGAAAAACCAACCGGTAGTTCTAGGCGGTTTGCTTTTAGCAGCTCATCGTTACTCAAGATATTTCGAGTTGGTTCATCTGCAACAATAATTCCGCCAGCCAGAATCAACGACCTTTCACAAAGTTCCAAGGCATAAGGCAGATCATGAGTAACCATGATCATTGTGATATCTAACGAACGTAAAATATCGGCTAATTCACGCCTAGATGCGGGATCTAAATTCGAGGAAGGTTCATCTAAAACCAAGATCTCAGGTTGCATCGCCAAAACTGTTGCTACAGCTACTCGGCGGCGTTGGCCAAATGAGAGGTGATGCGGCGGACGATCGCGAAATTCCAGCATTCCAACCTGGGTTAGCGCGTCATTTACTAATTTATCGAGCTCGTCGCCGCGCTTACCCATGTTGTAAGGGCCAAAGGCCACATCTTCACCTACAGTCGGCATAAATAGCTGATCATCTGGATCTTGGAAAACAATGCCAACCTTTGCTCTTACCTTCTTAATAGATTCTTTATCTTTGGCATCAACCAAAATTCCTGCCACTTCAACTTTTCCATGAGCAGTTGGGTGGATACCGTTCATGTGCATCACTAGCGTTGTTTTACCAGCGCCGTTAGGGCCAAGCAGTGCAACTCGCTCGCCTTTTTTAATGCGCAGATTCACTCCGAAGAGCGCTTGGTTTCCATCTGGATAGGCAAATGCCAAATCTTCAATTAATAAACTTGGTTGATTGCTCATAACGATATTCCTAAACTGATCAATAGAATCGTGGCGGCTAAAACTGGAAGAGATAGTGCGGTGAACCAAATTTCTTTCGAAAGCTTTGGCGGTTCATCATGAGGCAGTACGCCTTCATAACCGCGAGAGAGCATTGCGAGGTGAACTCTTTCACCTCGTTCGTAAGATCTAATAAATAGCGCCCCAGCGGCAGTTGCTAGAACCTTCCAATGTTTGATGCCGGTTGCGTTGAAGCCACGTGATTCGCGAGCAACTTTCATGCGTTCCATTTCGTCATTGACGACATTGATATATCGCAACATGAAGGAAGCAATTTGAACCATCAGGGTTGGCAACTTTAACTTTTCTAATCCGCGCAAGATTTCACGAGCAGTTGTAGATGTCGAAAGAGTTATCGCGGTAAGTACGCCAAGAGTTCCTTTAATCAAAATTCCAGCCGCTGCGATCAAGCCCTCTTGATAGAGAGTTAAAGGGCCAAAACTCACTTGTTCTCCCTTGCCGAAAAACGGCATTAATACCGCGAAAAATACGAATGGGACTTCAATCAAAGCTCGCGTGAAGAGTAGGCGAAGTGGAATTTTTGCCATCACAGCAGCGCCCAAAATCAGGAGAAAGTAGCCAAGAAAATTTAGCCATTTCAACGTTGGAGTAGCAACAACGGTAAAGATAAAAAGTAGTGCAGCAATGATTTTTGGATGGGCTGGCAGGGAGTGAATTACTGAATGGCGATGAAGGTAGAGTCGTTCGCCAACATCATGACCATGATGGTGAGACTCTTCGATCTTAATTGTCAGCCTTTTTTCTACGTAGCAATAGGAACAATCCACCTGAAACGGCGCCAGTTGCAACTACGCCGATCACGCCAGCTGCACCGACAGATAGACGTTCATTCTCAATCCCTTTAATGCCATAGTCAGCCAGCGCTGTATCTGAATTCGCATGATCTTTCGCAGTTTCGATAAAACCAATATCTTCAGCTACTTTTTCAAGGCCATCAGGACTAGATGAGGCATAGAAAGAAGCTCCACCTGCAAGAAGTGCAGATATCAATAGACCTAGAATTAAGAAATTTCGATTACTCATAATTACTTAGTCCGAATCTCTAGTTGGACTTCTTTGTTATTCCAGCCAAAAACTAAATCTGATCGACTGGCCATTACTGCACTTACAGTCAGTGCTGTAATTATCGCTTCACCAATTCCGATCAAGATGTGTGTTCCAACCATTGCTCCCAGAACCGTAGTGATGGAGAACGTCGCTGTTGCACCCATTGCATATTGAATTACAAAACCGACGGCAGCAAGTGGCACTGAACAGAATCCAGCGGCAGCCGCAGCAATCGGAATTGCTGATTTGTTTTTGGGTAAAATTTTGCGAACGAGCAGAAATATTCCATAGCCGCCCCAAACTCCAAGCACTGCCATGTTGAAAACATTTAAACCGATTGCGCTGAGACCACCATCTGCAAAGAGGAAACCTTGCATAACTAGTACAACTGTTAGCGCAAGCGTTGCGGCGTATGGCCCAACTAATACCGCCGCCAAGGCGCCACCCAATAAGTGGCCACTTGTTCCGGCAGCAACGGGAAAATTAAGCATTTGAACGGCAAAGATAAAGACAGCAGTGAGGCCGGCTAACGGTGCACTCTTTTCATCTAACTGTTTGCGCGCGCCTACTAATGAATAGGTAATCGCTCCCGCGGAAGCTGCGGCAAAGATCGCCGAAGTTGGAAGATCTATGAAGCCATCAGGGATATGCATGGGCAAAGGTTAATGCAAATGATTCGCATCTGCTAGATATAAGCAAGAGACCTCATTGAACAGGCCTTTTGAGCCTGAACCAGAGGTGTTTCCATGGCAAACCCAGGGGAAATGCTCGGCTAAGGCGTATAGAGTCTGGCTAACTCGAAGATAGGGGAGATCTCATGAGCGATGACGAAAGCATGGAAGATCTTGTTACCGAGGAAATGCTCTGGGATCGAATCCCGGAAGTTGAAGGCGCCGAACGCGCCAGCACCTATTACGAATTAAGTGCGCGAATTTTTGCGCGCGGCCAATATGACGAAGCGCTAGCGTTAGCTGAAACTGCTTGCGATATTTATAACCAACTAGGTGCAAGTGCACCTTCAGAAGGCATGGCTCAGGCATACAGCGCAATTGGTTATAACTTAAATCAACTAAAGCGCATGGATGAAGCTGCAACAGCGATGTCAAAAGCAGTAGAAATTTTGCGCACCAACAAATCTCCGATTGCGCTCGAACTCGCCTGCACACTAGGTGAGTGGTGGTATGCCTCCAAGAATTACGAAAAAGTAATTAGCACCATGGATGAATGCGCTCAAGAGCATTTAGTTGATGGCAATGAATATGGCGCAGCAAATGATCTTTACTTAATTGGATGCGCACATCGCTCGCTAAAGAACTTCCGCGATGCAATCGTTTCATTTTATGAGGCGCGAGATCTTTATAAAAAGAATAAAGAAGTTATTCAAGTTGCTCGTTGCGATCAGAAAATCGCCTCTTGTCACGTCGCTCTTGCTGAAGGCGAGCTAGCGCTTGAACGTTCTCGCAAAGCTCTAGATGTTTTCGAAACAGCGCATGATCACTTGCGTTCAAATAATGCGCTCTTTGAATATGGCAAAGCGCAAGTAATTCTTGAGCGATACGAAGAGGGCCTAAATACGCTCGAGCAAGTATTAACTGTTGCTACCGATGAAGATCCAAAGGACTTTGAATTTATTGTCGAGATTGAAACTTCTATTGCAGCGGTAATGCGTATACAGGGTCGAAATACCGAGGCTGACGAAATCGATCGTCGTTTAATATCCGTGCGCGAGGCGCTCGAAGATTAAACGACAATGTTGATTATTAAGGGCTTTAGCGCGGTAGATGCTGCAGAGCCCAGTGGTACATCGCTATTGCACCAGCTGCTGAGGCATTCATACTGCGTGTTGAACCGTATTGATTGATTTCAAGGATAACTTCACAGACGGCGACAGCCTCTTCACTCATGCCAGCACCTTCTTGACCGAAGAGAAGTACACAGCTTTCCGGCAATACTGTTGATTCAAGTTGTTTGGAGATACCTGGCAAATTATCAATTCCGATGATTGGTATACCTTGCTCGCGGCAATAGTTTCCCAAATCCTCAACTGTTGGGTGATGAACAATCGTTAAGTAGCGATCTGTAACCATGGCACCGCGCTTATTCCAGTCGCGTTTACCAACTATGTGAACCGCGCTAACGTTAAATGCGTTGGCAGTTCGAACCACTGAACCAATATTTAAATCATGCTGCCAATTTTCGATTGCAATCTGTAGCTTATGGCGCTTGGTATTTAAGTCGGCAACAATTGCCGCCACAGACCAATATCGATACTTATCTAAAACATTTCGTCGATCGCCATTCTCAAGGAGTTCTAAGTCATACTCGTCGCCTGTTGGCCAAGGTTTGGGATGTGGCCCAACGCCGACGACAGGAAAGAATTCTCCTGGACCAATTTCAGCAGGTGGCATGCTCATTAGGGCAATCTATCTTTAGTAATAAGAAAGTAGTATTCGCAGCATGAAATTGCGGCCCTTATCCAAGATCTCAATTGGCATATTGTTGATCACGGCCGTTTTCTTCGGAAGCGCGCAGGCGCCGGCTGCCTTAAAGAGCAGCGCGATAGCGCCAATCCTAAAGAGCGCCGCCAGCTCTAAAGCTTTAGCTAATCCAGGCATGGTCTTGATTGACCCGATAACTGGCGAAACGCTCTTTGAAAATAGCGCCAGTTCGCTACGTAAACCAGCCTCTCTTCTAAAACTGCTATCCGCGACTGCCCTTCTAAATTATCTTTCACCGGACTATCGCTTTGTGACCGAGCTTTATAAAGGGTACGAGCCCAACTCTTTAATAATTGCGGGCTCCCTTGATCCCTGGATGGAGCGAAATAATTCGGTTGCTACAAAAATGAGCCGGGTTTCCCTTCCTAAAATTTATAAAGCTGCCTTAAAGAGATTAGATGCGGACAATGGCGCGCCAATTCAGATACTTAATTTAAGTTATGCAAATTTCTATACTGCAGATTTAGATTTCTTAATTAAGGAATTTAGGAGCCGCGGCATAAAAGTTATCTCAACCAAGATAAGCAGCAAAGAAGTTGGAATATTTGGAAAAGAATCATTTGCCAAATTTGAGTCACCAAAGTTACAGACCATTATGGATTGGATGTTGCTCTGGAGTGACAACACTTTAGGCGATCGAATGGCTACCTATGCTTCGATGAAAGCTGGGTATGGTTATCAATTATCCGGAATCGAAAAGGTATTTAAAGATACCTTGAGCAATTTAGGAATAGATTCGACTGGGCTAAATGCGGTAGATGGCAGTGGACTTTCTAAATCAAATCGCGTTTCTGCCAACCTAATCGGGCAGTTACTCTTGAAAACATATCGAAATGAGAAGTATCAAAGCATCTACGGCGGATTGCCAATCGGGGGAGTAAACGGAACTTTAAGGTCCCGGTTTGTCGAAAGTGCGCCAAGCGCAGTTGGTTTGATTCGTGCGAAGACCGGAACTTTAAATGGAACTATTTCGTTAGCTGGATACGTGCAAGGTGGAGATCGCGAGTACATCTTTGTCGCAATTGCTGATCAAATTCCGCCGGGGAACTATGCAGCAAATGCAGCTAGAAAGTCCTTAGATAAAGTTGTCGCAAAGTTTGCTTTGCCGTTAATAGTGCCATCGCCATCGCCATCGCCAGAGGCCAGCCCAAGCCCAACTTCAAGCCCTTTAGCGGTTGTCGAAAACCTTAATGGAGCCGCCGTAACAAGCAACCCAAGTTCTTGAGGTTGGTTCGTCGTAAGTTATTCCAATTGGCTCTACACAAGCTTTTATCTTCTGGATAACCTTTAAATCTGAGGTACGAACTTTTGAGACGGTTCCACTTTTATAGTTGACTACAAATAGTGCGGTTCCATCTCCTGAAACGGAAAGTGAGCGGGCAGCGTTACCAGTCTTAACTAGACCAATCGCTTTATTTGAAAGCAGGTCCCATGCTGCAACCTTGCCTGCCATATTTAAAGTTACATACATTTTGCTGTTATCGGGTGAGAGCACAACGGCGCGAGGGTTGATACCGATCGGAATCAACTTCTTTGAGAAATCACTTAAGTCAACGACATGAATGTTGCTACCGCCCATTTCGGCGATATAAGCCTTAGATGAATCGTTACTGACCGCTATGCCGCGCGGGTATCTGCCAATTTTAATTGATTTAATTCGCTTCTGTTTTTCAATTGAAATAATATCTAAAGTGTAGGAACACCAATTTGTAACCAAAACATATTTGTTATCTGGCGTTACTTCAATAACTTTCGGTACTGAACCAACGGCATATACGCCATCAATTTTGAAGGTGCTTAGATTGATTCGATAAACAAAACTGCTGTCATATCCATTTGCAGGAGAGCAAATGTCATGCCCCTCTTTATTAAAACCTTTGCCGTACATGGCGTAATTAGTTACATATAGGTATTTGCCATCTGGTGAAAATGAGCCTTCTACTGGCGAACCTTGATATAGCCCAGAATACTTGGTAAAACCAAAGTCACTTAATCTAACTGAATCCGGAATAGTTTTAATTAGTTCTTGAGTGTTGGAATCGTAGAGAGTCACAGAGTGGCGATACATCATGTTATGCGCGCTAACTAATCCCGACCCAGATGATCTAACTGATTTCGGACTGATGTTTCCCGAAATTGTCTTTACTAAAACCAACTTGCTCTGATCTGAAGTTGAGCTTGCTTGGGTCTTTGAAATAGAGGTAAAAGATGAGGCAAGTACTATCGCTAGAAATATTCCAATCGACTTACGCATAGAAAGATCTTATGCCACTTTTTAAGTGGTGTTTATTCGTGCTTAGTGGATTTAGTCGTCATCCTCATCATCATCGCGATCGTGATCTTTTTTACCCTTCTTGCGATCGCCTTTGTGGTCATCATCGTCATCGTCATCATCCTCATCCTCATCATCATCGTCATCGTCGGAGTTGCCACTTGGGGGAAGGATCGGATTATTTCCAGTTGAACTCCCAGCAGAATTAGGTGGCGTGAGTGCAGAACCAGCGCTGGCGGCTACTGAATTGCTAGTTGCTGATGTTGCTGATGTTGCTGATGTTGAAGTTGTGACACCCGCAGCTATATCGACTGATTGAGCAGGTCGGAAATCATCATCTTCTTCTTCCTGATCACCTCCTGTTGGAGCTGAAATAGAATTAGTGCTGGCGCTTTGTGTTGAAGTTGAGTTTCCGATTACAGTCTCAACTAATGCACTACTTGCGCTAGCCACTGCGGTTGGAAACTCTTGGCTTGAAATAAATCCCCATCCCGCAACCCCAGTTAGAGCCAGAGCTGTTACAACTGCAAAGATGCCACTCTTGCGCGCCTTCGGTGAACGGCTTGCTGGCTGATCGTTATCAGCAAGTTCGAACCATGCGGGCTTATTCATCTTTTCCATAGGCGGAAAATAGCCGAGCATCCTGAGAGCGCACTGGGAGGACCAGCGGGGGCGGCTGTGTATTTATCTGGGTAGCCTTGCCTGGTGAGCGTAAATCAGGCGATTCCAAGCCGCGATATCCGAATTCGGGGCTACATCGACCTTATGAAATTGCGCGTTGTCGAGCTCTTATTGGTCACAACTCTGCCAGCTCTGGTTTTGGCTCAGAATGGAATCCCGCCAGTTCTCTTATCAATCGCCACGATTATCGGTGGAACTCTGGCCGCTGGCAGCGCAAATGCATTCAACATGGTGATAGAAAGTGAATCCGATAAGTTGATGAAACGCACTGCGCAAAGGCCAATTGCAACTGGAGTAATTTCCCGAGGCAGCGCAACTATTTTTGCAACCACAGTCGGATTAATTTCATTGGCAATTTTCTGGATTTTTACCACGCCACTTGCAACTTTATTAACTTTAATTGCAATTTTATTTTATGTCTTGATCTACACGATGGCGCTAAAACGTCGAACTTCTCAGAATATTGTCTGGGGTGGCATTGCTGGTTGCATGCCGGTTCTAATTGGTTGGGCCGCTGTAACAAATGAATTATCAAATGTAGCTTGGACATTCTTCTTCGTTATTTTCTTTTGGACGCCGCCACATTTCTGGGCGCTCGCAATTAAATACAAAGATGACTACAACGCTGCCGGAATTCCAATGTTGCCTGGCGTTACTTCGCAGAAGAATCTGCATGGACAGATGTGGTTTCACACAATTGCCATGTACCTCTCATCAATTGCGACAATTGAATTTGCCCAATTGGATATCTGGGTTCAAGTGATTAATGCGATTCTTTTCGCAGTATTTGCATACGAACTAGCGCAGTTGCGTGGCGGCAATCCTGATTATGGAAAAGTTGCAGCCAAGGTATTCCAATGGTCGATTACTTACTTAAGTTTATTCTCGGTCTTACTGGTAGCCGCAGTACTTATCTAAATTAATTTAACGCTTGAGCGATATCTTTAATTAGATCATCGCTATGTTCAAGTCCAACTGAAAGACGCAAAGTTGTCGGCGTAATGCCCATCGCAGCTTGATCCTCAGCGCTTAAACGGCGATGCGTAGTAGATGCTGGGTGGGTGATTAACGTCTTGCTATCGCCTAGATTATTAGAAATATCAATAATTCTTAGGGCATCCATGAACTTAAAGACATCTTTCTTGGTGCCCTTGAAGGTAATGCCAATTGTGGTTCCGAAGCCAGTCATCTGCTTTTTAGCTAGCTCGTGACTTGGATGCGTTGGCAATCCAGGGAAACTTACAACTGCAATCTCGGGACGAGTTGCTAGGAACTCGGCGATGAGTTGTGCATTCTTTGCCATACGTTCAACACGCATATCTAAAGTTTCTAGAGATTTCAAAAGTACCCATGCATTAAATGGACTTATCGCTGGACCGGTATGGCGGAAAAATGGTTTGAAATATTCATTGATATAGCTAAAGCTTCCGAGAACTGCACCTGCCAGAACTCGACCTTGACCATCAATATGTTTTGTCGCTGAGTACATAACAACATCTGCGCCAAGCTCAAGAGGTCTCTGCATAATCGGTGAAGCCATTACATTATCAACAATTACTGTCGCGCCAACTTTATGTGCCAAGTCAGAGATCATGCGGATATCTACGATCTCCATCAACGGGTTACTTGGCGATTCAATGAAAACTACTTTGGTTGGCCGATCAAGTGCTTTTGCCCAAACTTCGGGATCTGTGCCAGCAACTAACTCAACTTCGACACCCCATGCTGGTAAGAATTCAGTTAACACAACATGACAGGAACTAAACATGGCGGCAGTCGCAACAATGCGATCGCCTGCCTTAACCATGCATGCAACGGATGCAAACATGGCTGACATTCCAGAACCAGTCGCAACGCAGAGTTCGGCACCTTCTAGTTCGGCTAACCGATTTTCAAACATCGCGATAGTCGGATTACCAAAACGACTGTAAACAAAGTGATCGGTCTCATCAATAAATGAATCTTCCGCTTCTTGCGCAGATGAATAGGTAAAACCACTATTTAAGAAGAGCGCTTCAGAGGTTTCACCAAACCCGGTGCGGGTAAGACCGGCGCGCACCTGCGAAGTTTGTGGGTTGACCTGCCAATCTGGGGCAGGGCGGCGATTGGGTTCTTGATAGCCCCAGGCTTCTTTACTCACCTGCTAAGTGTAAGGGGAAGGACTATTGTGGTGGGCATGAGTAATTTGGCGGTAGCAGTTCAAGATTTAAGTAAGAAATATGGCGAACAACTAGCGGTATCACACGCGAACTTTGAAGTTCCGCTCGGCACTGTATGTGGTTTTGTTGGCCCTAATGGATCGGGCAAGACAACCACAATCCGAATGTTGCTTGGCTTAATTACGCCAACTGGCGGAACTGGTGAAATCTTGGGTCACTCAATCAAGCACCCTGAGCGTTATCTATCAAGTGTTGGCGCCATGATTGAAGGTCCCGCATTTTATCCAGCACTTAGCGGCCGTGAAAATTTAAATGTATTGGCAACTCTTGGCGGATATGGCACCGATCATGTGCAATCTCTTCTTGAGCGCGTTGGTCTGGGAGATCGCGGTAATTCAAAATATAAAACTTATTCATTAGGTATGAAGCAACGTTTAGGAATAGCTGCAGCGTTATTGCCAAATCCCAAGCTACTAATTCTTGATGAACCAACTAATGGTTTAGACCCCGAGGGTATTCAAGAGATACGAGATTTACTGAAAGCTTTAGCTCAAGATGGAACTACTGTTTTTGTATCTTCGCATTTACTCTCTGAACTTGAACTGATTAGCCAGCACCTAGTTATGTTGCGTAAAGGAAAAGTTCTATTCGCTGGAAAAATCGAAGATCTCTTTCTTGCGCAACAACCTTTTATCTTGGTTAAGACACCTGTCGAAAGCGACCTAGTGAAGATCCAGGAGATTGCAAACGCTGCTGGCCATAAATCAACTATCCGTAGCGGAGTTGCTCATATTGAGGGTCCGGCAGATTGGGCTGCCGAACTCAATAAATCAGCGTTTGCAGTTGGCATAACCCTTTCGCAACTTTCGCCGATGTTGCCTAGCTTGGAAGAAACCTTCTTTGAAATGACAGGTGATATCGAATGATCAACGTATTCAAATCTGAATGGCGCAAACTGCGCAGACCAACGCTATTTATCGGCACCATGTTAGCTTCGGCTGGCTTAACGGGCCTGGTTACCTCTCTACTCTTTCTTTTAATTGATTCTCCACAAGGAAATTCAGATCGCGGAAATATGATTTCTCGGGAAATTCTGCAGTTGCCAAGTGGTTTATCAATTGGATTTAGCAATGCAGCCGGATTACTTGGCATTGTGGCGCTCTGTGTATTCGCAGCCCAAACTGCACAGGAATATACATACGGGACGCTGCGCAATTTATTGGTTCGTCAGCCTAGACGCATTCAACTCTTGGTCGGTAAGTATTTTTCAATGGCCTCATTTGCAATCGTGATGGTAATTTTGGCGGCAATTGTCAGCATGTCTCTCGCCTTTGGTTTATCAGGCAAAGCAAAAGTTGAAACAGATGCTTGGGTAACCTCAGATGCCCTTTCAGATTTAGCAAATACCTTTGGAAATGTTCTTCTTTCAGTGATCGCATTTGGCACAGTGGGAATGATTTTAGGTTTATTGCTCAGATCTCCTATCAGTTCAATTTCGCTGGGAGTTATCTGGTTGTTAATTGTGGAAAATATTCTGATTGCAGTTAAGTCGAATCTGGGCAATTGGATGCCGGGAAGCTTGATGTCAACAATTGCAGTCGGTGGCACTAAAGATATTTCATACTCCCATGCAACTTCTATGGTTGCGGTGTATCTCATAATTAGCACCGGAATAGTTCTGCTACTTTTCAAGCGTCGTGATGTTTCCAATTAATTGCTGGTGACACGAGCGCGCGTCTAAGTAATTTCTAAGGTGACCCATTTATCCTTGGGGCATGTCGAAGCGGCTTATTTCGCTCGCAGTCGCGCTAACTTTTCTCGGTAGCAGCACGGCTGTTTATGCTGCCACGCCAAAACCAACTCTGGCGCAGATCGAAGCCGCTAAGAAAGCTGAAGCAGCCAAAAAAGCCGCTGCAGATGCAGCAGCAAAAAAGCTTGCTGCCGCAAATCTGACGCTGCGAGCGCTAACGGTAAAAGCCAATGCCGCACTAGCTCTTTATGTGCGAGCAAAGGCAGAACTTGCAACAGCGACTGCCGAAGCAAATGCCGCAGCTGAATATGCTCGTAAAACCGCCGAAGAAGTTGCACTTGCCCACCGCACGATTGGAAAGTTAGCCGTCAACGCTTACATGATGGGCGGAACCTTTAGCGATATCGAACCATTATTAAGTTCTAACGGCCCACAAGATTTGGTAGATCGAATTACAACTCTACAATCTCTCGGAACTCAGAACTCAAAGGCGTTAGAACGTTTCAAGGCGGCCGAGTTAGTAGCGCGTGCTGCCAAAGTTGTGGCAGATGCGGCTAAAGCCAAGCAAGTTGTTGCAACTGAAAAAGTAGCTGCAGCCAAGAAAGTTGCCGATGATGCAAAGGCGCTACAGCAAAAAGAGGTAGATAAGCTTCGAGCTGTTCAAGATAAGTTAATTAAGGAATTAGCTAAGGCGAAGAATGTTCGAATCACTCTGCAACAACAACGACAGCTTGCTCTACTTGAAGAAGCTCAAGCTGGTCAAGCGGCACAAACACCAGGCCAATCAAAAGTATGGCCAAATTTAGGGTTCAAGGGTCGCTCGACAATTCGAACCACTCAAGAACAGCGAGATAAAGCCGTTGCCTTCGCAAAGAAGCAAGTGCTCGCGCGCAAGCCATATATTTGGGGAACTCAAGGACCGAATTCTTTCGACTGTTCTGGTTTAGTTTATGCAGCTTATAAATCTGCCGGCTTAGGTTGGCCAAATTGGGATCGCCTTAACTCAGCGCTTTATGCGGGTTACACCAAACATGTGACTCTAAATGAATTAGTACCTGGCGATCTTCTTTTCTATTCATATAAAGGCACCATTTCAAGTATTCACCACATCACCATCTATGCGGGAAATGGCATGATGTGGGAAGCCAATTCCAAGGGCAAGGGTCTGCTTTACTCCAATATTTATAGCATTAAGGGCTTAATGCCATTTGGTGGTCGGGTCTAGTCTTAGCCCTGTGAGTATCAATCCAGCCACTGTCGCGATTCGTAGCGCAGTAAGAGATTGCCTGTCACTTTGTAGCGCGGGAGATAATGTAATTGTTGCGGTTTCCGGTGGCTCAGATTCCTTGGCTCTTGCCGCCGCCCTGCTTCCAGAAACTAAAAATGCGTTTCTAAACTTGATTGCGATCACGATTGATCATCAACTTCAGGAAAAGTCTGGCGAGCAAGCCGAGCGTGTTGTGGCACAGTTACAAGAGATGGGAATTTCGCAATCTGAAATTATTAAAGTAACTGTCGAATTAACAGATGGTCTAGAAGCATCTGCTCGCAAAGCTCGGTATGAGGCGCTTGAGCAAGCGGCTGCAAAGTACAACGCAAAAATAATTTTCTTAGGTCATACGTTAAATGACCAAGCTGAAAGTGTTTTGCTTGGACTGGCCCGTGGATCTGGTGCTCGCTCTCTTTCTGGAATGGCAAAGTGCAATGGAAAATACTGCCGGCCACTTTTAAAAATTACCCGCGAACAAACTCTTGCTGCATGCAGTGAAAACAATTTAACGCCTTGGGTCGATCCACATAATTTAGATATCCAATTTGCTCGAGTTCGAGTTCGTACCGATGCTTTGCCTAAGTTAGAAGAGAGCATTGGACCTGGCATTACACAGGCGCTGGCTCGAAGCGCCGATTTATTGCGCGATGATGCCGATGCCTTGGATGGTTGGGCTAATGAATTCTCCGACGGGTTAGATCTCTCTGATCTAGATATTTCCGGTTTGGCGAACCTTCCTAAAGCGGTCCGAACTCGAGTCTTACGCAAGGCCATTTACGCGGCGGGGGCTCCAATGGGCTCAATTTCGGCCGATCATGTGGCAAATGTTGAGGCCTTCATCACCTCTTGGCACGGTCAAGGCGCCTGCAGCCTCCCCGGCGGTGTGAAGGTTGAGCGAATTTC
>JACCDP010438300.1_pt1 | contig 30623 bp, 31 predicted proteins | sample 7445841 | NCBI WGS metagenome assembly JACCDP01 (sample SAMN15323441, study PRJNA562643) | freshwater metagenome | isolation source: river surface water | place: USA:Blue River Watershed | collected 2017-08-17 | reverse complement strand
TACTACTGCACGCTTTCTTGACGATTTTATTGATGATTTGCCTTGGGAGCCTTGCATTTATTTTTATTTTTAAGACACTAAGATACCGGTTTTATTAATTGTTCACTGTTAATGAACAAGCCCTAATATAGTAATTGCTGATGCAGGTAGTTTTTAATTCTCGTAAAATTCTTAAACAGATGATTACGTTTTACCTCATAATCATCTATCAGCCCCTCTTCACAATAAATATTGAACAGCCTGAGGTATTCGGTTGAGTCTGAATCTTTTTTTCCCCTACTATAAGTAATAAACCCCTTCCTTTCTCCCGGAAGCAACGACTTTATTAATTCCTGTAATTCGTTTGAAGGTGTTTTCATTAAAAAAATAGCGGATTACTGATATAACAATTAGCTAAAAAATGAGTGTTTCTTTCACTGTCATTTAAGCCTTCCCACATTTCATTCTACGTTGTCAGGAACATCTGGACAAATAATGACATAATCATTTTACAGACCTATCTTGCTCATACGAAAAATTTGAGCCTTAGGTTCCTTTAATTCATCATAATTTTTTGTACCCCCTCTTTTTTACTTAATGGTATATGCTGGTTCTGAAAAATCGGATGGCACAGCAATAAAATTACGAAACTCGTCCCCGCTTAGTTTACTCCTTATCCAGGCAATAAAATCAAAAATATTCAATACGTGAAAAAGAGTAATATCTCCCTGAATAGGCTCCAATTCTTCCAGTGCGTTTTTCAATATCTTTTCCCTTTGCCTGGCATTATTCTGATCAATCAGTTTTTCCAGGGTTTTTATTACCACCTTCTCTAATTTAAATAGTAATTTACTGTGTTGTAAAGAACGATAGGTATTGGAAATGGAATATTGCAGCAGGTCATATTTTTCCATTTCGTAATAAAGTACCAGACGGTATAACCTGGATACCGCAAAGAAGCTCTTATAGTTTACGTTTGAACTGAATTCATCCATTTTATTCAACCATTCGAGTGATTTTTTATAGTTCGCTTCAATAAAAAAGTTTACCGAAAGGTTAAGGCTTATCTTTATCCTTGAAGGTATCAGCACCTGGCTGTATTGCCGGATGAATTCAGCCTCAATACGTTTAATACTTCTTTTACGAAACGATTGATCGGCTGAAAATTTACAAAGAATAATTTCATACAGCCAGCTTACCTGCTGAAGCACTATTTTATGTGATTTGTCTTTAGCCTGTATGCCATTCAATTTTCCAAGGTTCGTTTTTAACGCTGTAAGGTTATGCGCCAGCGCATACGAGTTAAGTAAATTATTCAGGCACATCACATACGTCATGTAGCGGGTAGAGTGGAATTCAGGGGAATTTTCATACAATTCAACAGCCTTCTCATAATACATACTGGCTTCTTCGAACTGATTGTGCTGATCGTGGAAATAGCCTGCTGTGTTATAATACTGAATCTTGGATATAAATGTCTGGGCATAATCATCTCCTTTCTGAAGCAAAGGCAAGCAGGTTCCTTCCAGCTCGTGTAAAGCTTCCTTGGTTCTGATTAAATAATCCTGTTTTACCATGGAGCGGTTTACCTTTGCCCCAAAACACTGAATTTCCTGCTCTCTGGTTAGTTTTTCCACCATTGGCTGAAATTCCTGCTTCAAATAATCATTGATATAATAGCCCCAAAAATCGAAATTCCGTATGGTGTTCTGTGCAAAGTAAATCTTTTGATCGATCATGAGGCAATAGTGATAGCGTTCTAATTTTTTGGCGATGTTTCTTGCCTTATTAAGTATAGAAATTCCCTGTTTGTATAAAGCTCTTTTGATGAGTACATCCGACAAAATAAGCAGGTTATTCAGTTCCTTGTCTATAGTAGGGCTTGCTGTTTCTGCCAGGTAATTCAACAATTGCTGATGAAGGTAATTTTTTATGCGCGTAAAATTCCTGAATTGATGTTGCCGTTTAATTTGATTATCATTTTGCTCATTGGTGTTACAGTAAATAGTAAATAACTTGATATATTCAACCTTTTCTGAGTCTCTTTTCTTCTGACAATATAACTTGAACTCTGTTTTTTCTCGGGATGACATCGTTCTTATCAATTCCTGCAATTCATTGGAGGGTGTTTTCATCTTATAGATTGTCTTTTCGGGTTTACAAATTATTTCTCGAATAGCTTTCAGCGGAAAAAGACAAACCAGCGTTTTCCTCACCAATGGTGTAGAAATTTAAATTTACCCTGGAAATCTAAATTCCGCTTACTACTTCACAATATTACAGTTGATCTGGTTTTATTACAGGTATGAATCCAGGAGTAAGCCCTTTATCTTTACCCTGTTCAAAGAACAGCGTAATCTACCTTGCAGCAAACCTATGGTGTGCCTGGATTCTTATATATAAAATACCAGAACATTGGTCATTCATTAAAAGACCCTGTACGTTGCGGATTGGTGAGATAAAATGTGGTTGTGGTTAGGAAGTCTGTATAAATTTTATAAAGACCACCAGCAGACAAAAATAGAGACTTTTAAACGTATTTAAAACATTTTCTTTTCAGTTTTCTTAATAATTCGCTCAAATGCCTATAAATTCTGCATATTTACGTCCTATCCTTCAGTAACAGCAGGGCAATCACCACAAATCGGGCAAATAAAGCTATTTATCGAATCATTAAAGAATGGAAGTTCTTTTTCTCCAGTTTACACCTTATCCATCCAATAAAGTTGAAGATTTTAAAAATCATACTATTTTCCGCATCTTCTTTAATACGATTTAGTTCTGATAGGGCGTTTTCTAATATTTTATCTCTTTCCCGCGGATGGTGCTCAAGATCTATTAATTTTTCAATTGCTTTTATAATTTGTTTCTCAAGGGTAAATAAATTCTTGCTATACTGAAGGGATCGGTATGTATTGGAAATGGTGTACTGCAGCAAATCTGTTTTTCCCATTTCATAATAAAGTACCAGTCTGTATATTCTAATCACGGAAAAGAAGCCTTTGTAATTAAGATGAGAACTATTTTCATCTACCCTGTTTAACCATTCTAATGCCTTTTTAAACTGGCCGTCGATAAAGTAATTTACCGATAAAGAAATGCCAATGTAAAATTTCTGGCTTATTGCAGCGTGCTTCAGTGATTTTAAGAATTCCAGCTCAATTTTTTTTAAGGTCTTTTTTCTTTCCGGAACTTGTGTGCAATTTTTAAAATATTCACATTCGTAAAGAAAGAGGGTGTGCTGTAAATAAATTTTGTGCGATTTGTCTTTGGGCTGAATGTTCTGTGCTCTCGCTATGGTCTCCTTTAGTTCTACGTACCTGGAAGAAATACTATACACATAAAGCAGGTTTCCAAGAAAAGTAAGATAGCTCATATACCTGGTGGTATGATGATGTGGGGAGCTTTCGTAAAGCTCAACAAGCGCGTTGAAGTGATGAATGGCTTCAGGAAATTTTTTATGTTGCTTATAATAATACCCTGCAACGGTATGGTAATTAGCTTTTGCAATAAAAGACCTGGGATAATCCTCCCCCAGTTTTAACAGCGGGGTAAATGTTTTGTCTAATTCTGAAATAGCCTCAGTCGTTCTCAAATAATTATCTTTTTTTACCTGAAACTTGAGCATTTTAACGCTAAAATTTTGTATTTCTCTTTCTATCAGAATAGTGTCCATCATTGGTTTAAATTCAGTTCGGTATTGTTCATTCAGGTAATAATCTAAGTATTCAATATTTCCGGTTATGTTCTGTACCTGATAAATTCGCTGATCTATATGCAGGCAATAATGAAAAAACTCAAATTTATGAGCGAGTGATTTAGCTTTATTTAGTACACCTAAGGCCTGTTTATATAAGGCCTTTTTTGTAAGTGTTTCTGCGGCAATTAAATAATTATTCAACTCCTTTTCCGGAGAATAACTTGCCGTTTCGGCCAGGTAATTCAGTAATTGATGGTACAAATATGTTTTAATACGTGTAAAATTCTTAAAGCTGAACTGTTGCTGAATTTGATGATCTTCCAGTACCTGCTTTCCGCTATAAATACCAAATAGTTTTAAATAATCAACTGTGCCCCCATCTTTTTTACTCTGACAGTACACTTTAAATCCTTTTTTCTCACCCGGGAGTAAGGTTTTTATCAACTCCTGCAATTCATTGGAAGGTTTCTTCATTATTAGCTTTTTAAATAAAAAAATAGAATACGAAAACATACACCGCTTAATCGCAGTAAAGTTACTTGTGGAGGAATTATTGGGTTACCAACTGGTTGTAGGTTGGGGTACTGTTTTTATTTTCGTGTTGGAATACAAATGTAGAAAAAAAATCTTAATGTAATCTTAGGCGAAAAGTCTTTTCGACAAGAAATGATTTTACGTTCCTAAATTGATTTAGGGTCCCGATGAAACTCTTTTTATACCCGCCCTAAACTATATTTATACGGTTCTTTTCCTTTTTTCAGAAGGAAAACAGGCTCGCGTTGCCGATCTGTCCATTAATTAATTTAGTATCTTTGCATCGTTAAAATTTGTCAAATAAATAACGCACCGTGCTATTATCCGCAACCCTTACTATGAAAAATTTGTTATTTATTCCCCTTTTACTGATTACCTTTTTCTATGGGTATTCACAAACAGCAAAAGAAAATACAAAACATAAAGTTATCGGTGTTGATTTTTCCTATAAAATATACCTCCCTCAGGTTCGTTCCTTTTACAGCTTTTCTTCCCATTTTTCTACAGGAACCAACAAAAGCAGCATAGAAAGTGATTACGCTTACGGCCTTTATGGGGCTTTTCAGTTAAATGGTGTTGAGTTGGGATTAAAGGTTGGGTATATGCTTTCCAAAGATAAATTCAGGTATGAGCAGGATAGAAAAGAGGTGAAAAATCAACACTATTTCTATAGCATAAACTCGGAGGCAAATTTTAAACATGCCTATTTTATTCCCACAATTAGAAAGTGTGTAGAGAGCAACCGCCTCTATTATGGCCTTTCATTGGAATTTCCCATTATTTTATACAGAGGTGATACCATTGAAGTGAAAGAGCAATATATTGAATTTGAACCTGGCACTCTGAAGGTAATTGATGTGGCTAACCTCAACACGGCTATTCGCTTGCCCTCCTCTAAATCTTTTGGTGTTGGCCCTTCACTTCTTGCAGGTTTTTTCCTTTCAAAAAACATTTCACTGGAAGCACAACTTAGCATCTATTACCTGTATACACATATACAGGGCGATGTTCCGGTAAGTTTGAAATTGAACGGAGTGGCGTCTACCATTAACAATAACAGTACACCCATATACACTTATCAATATTATGGAACCGCCGCCCTTCTTGAAAAACAGGATCATGTTTTTAAAGGGTTTAGCAACCTGAACCCCCTTTTACGATTAAGCTATCGTTTCTAGGCTGGTGCTTCATTGAATTTTCTTCTTTGTTATTGTGCTTTATCAACACCTTGTTTGTTCGTGTATTCCACGGCATTTTGGGGGCTTTTTTCTCCATAAAAGTGTACCACACTTATACTCCCATAATCTATTTTCAACCGGAAGGCGTTTTGTAGTGGAATACCCAGCACCTCACATAAAACGCTTCTTATTACTCCGGCATGTGTAATCCACAAAACTGGGTTTTTATTTTTAGCTCTGGCAATGGTCTGAAGAAATTGTGTTACACGGCCATGTAACTGGGTAAATGATTCTCCATTGGGTATCGGTAAATTTACAAAATCATTCATCCAGGCTTCCAGCTCCTGTGCATTTATCTCGTTCCACCCCTTCCCTTCCCAATCGCCGAAATTCAATTCCATTAGCTCAGGACAATATTCCACAGGTGTTTGCGTCTTGGTTTTTTCCTGAATGTACTCCGCTAATAAACGACAACGGTCGAGCGGACTTGAAAATATACTACAGTTAGTCTGCGGGAGTTGCCCTGTCAGGTTTTCAAATGCCACTTCATAGTGCTGCTTAAGGCCCAGGTTCATTTGTCCATAACAAATGCCTGGCTCAACTTCACAAGCGGTATGCCTGATTAAATAAATTTGCATAATGAAATATAACTAAAGAAGAAAACAAGTTCGGTTAGTTGCTGTACCGCTCCCAGGCAATCGCCAGTATATCCTCCTATCCACTTATAAAAATAATTTTTCAGGTAAGCTATACATAGCAGTATAGGAATAAGGGTAAGAAAAACAAAATAATTTCCTAAAAGAAAACAAGGAGCTATTCCAAAAAAACAGGCTATTACAAAATCTTTTACCGTTGTTTCCTTCGCTATAGGTTTAGCTTTACTATGTTCATCTTCCCGTACATATTTCAAACTCATTTTCATCACCACCGCCGAAAGTCTGCTTATGGAATGAGCCGTTAATATTACCAGGTATATGTTACCCTCCTCAATACTCAGGATATGCGTGAGGCAAAGGTACTTCATCAAAAGAACAAAAATGATTCCAATAACTCCAAAGGTTCCTAACCTGCTATCCTTCATGATAAGCAATATTTTCTCCTTTGTCCATCCTCCACCAAATCCATCACAAACATCGGCAAAACCGTCTTCATGAAAAGCACCGGTGGTAAGTATGCCTGCTATCATGCTCAATAAAACACTTATCTGCATTGAAAAAATTAACAAACTCAAATACAGTGTTATTCCTGAAACTATTGCAACAATATATCCAATCAATGGAAAATACCGGGTAGCTTTATTAAGATCATCCTGATGGTGGTTAATCCATTTAGGGCATGGAATACGTGTATAAAACATAAGCGCTGTAAAAAACACCTTTAATTCGTTTCTGCAAAATAAACCCATAGGTATATTGATTTCTATTGTTGACTGGTTTAATTTCTATGTTCTCTTATTAACTAAGCTGAAGGGGTTTTTCACTTACTCCTGCCTCTTTAAAGCTGGCCATTTGATTAAAATAATTAACAGCCGACTGTATCACTGGAAAAGCGAGCGCTGCTCCGGTTCCCTCTCCCAACCTAAGGCCCAGGTTAAGTAAAGCTTTCTTTTTCAGGTATGCGAGCATGCCGGCGTGCCCTTGTTCGTCTGACTGATGAGTAAACAGGGCGTAGTGAATAATTGTTGGGTAGAGCTGAAAAGCGATAAGAAATGCAGCGGTAGCAATAAAACCATCCACCAGTATAATCATTTTTAGTTCCGCTGCCTGTAACATGGCTCCACACATTTGTGCTATTTCAAATCCGCCATAAATACGCAGTATCTCTAATGGTGCGGAAGGTATCCCATTTTGTTTCATAGCCTTCTTCAGTATTTCTATTTTTGAGAGGTATTGCCGTTCGTTAAGCCCGGTGCCCTTACCAACACATTGTTCCAGTGGTTTTTTACAAACGCAACTCATGATTATTCCAGCTGCCGAAGTATTCCCAATACCCATCTCTCCCAGTCCAACTATATTGCAGCCCTTCTTTACTAGCTCTTTTATAAGTGCTGCTCCATTATTTATACAGGTTTCCACTTCCTCACTACTCATGGCCGGTTCAACTAAAAAGTTTTTTGTCCCCATACCCACCTTCCTGTTCAATAATTTTTCCTGGTTCACAAAATTATGGTTTACACCGGCATCCACTATTTCTAATGCTATTTGGTGTTGATTACAAAAAACATTAATTGCAGCACCACCACTCAAAAAATTCAGCACCATTTGATGGGTCACCGCCTGTGGATAGGCACTTATGTTCTCTTCGGCTGCTATGCCATGATCGCCTGCAAATACCAATAGGTGTGGCTTTCGTAATACAGGCTCTATGGTATTTTGAATAATGCCTATTTGTATAGCCACCTCCTCTAACATTCCAAGTGCTCCGGGAGGTTTCGTTTTTTCAGCATTCTTCTGCATCAACCATTCCCGTAATTCCTCCGATGGTTTATAAATGTGAAAAGTTTTCATTCAGATAAAGATTACCTGTTATTCATGTATAGCTTGAGAAATTCCTTTTATTACAACGGGGATCCCCGATACCATTAACGTTACAACATCCGCCTGCTCTGCTATCCATTGGTTCATCCATCCCTGTAGCTCTACAAATTTTCTTCCGCTCTCGGTTGTAGCATGTACGCCCATTCCAATCTCGTTTGTTATAACAATGAGTTTATTATTTTTTTCGTTCAATGCTAAAAGTTCTGTTTTCGCATCTGTTAGGCAACGCTCAATATCCTGCTTTGTATCCACGTAAAAATTAGTCAACCATAAGGTAACGCAGTCCATCACTATTGTTTCACCAATTAGTTCCAGCTTGCCTATATTTTTTTCTTCTTCTATATTCCTCCATCTGCTATCCCTTTCCTGTTGGTGCCTGTTAATTCTTGCCGCAAAATCCTTATCCCAAACTCTGGCTGTTGCCAGGTATATTGGACAGGAAGAAATAGTTAAGGCCAGCTGGCTGGAATACCTGCTTTTACCTGACCTTTCCCCTCCTGTTATCAAATGAATCATACATTTCTCTTTTATCTATTTGTAAGGGCAATGACGGCAACCGTTTTTGCAGCATGTACCTCTTTTCAGGTGATGCCATTCTGTAAAAACATAGTTACCCTTCTCGATGTAATAATCAATACCCTCCATTAGCTTGCTGGTTTGTTTGGTTATTCGTGCCGGATTAGGCAATACACCCTTTTGCTCTTTGTATTCATCAACACGTTTGTTAATTTTCTCCAGCGCTTGCTGTTTCAAACAATCGGGGCAAAGGCAATCTTCATTGGTTGTTACATCAAAAATAGCAGGAAAATCATTGCACCAGCAGGTATGCCCGCTGATGGAAAAGCAATTAAACAATGCATTACAACGGAAGCATTTTTTTTGTCTGGAGATATTTTCTTCTGCTTTCATTATCTTCATTAAACCAATTTACTATACTATATTAAACTGATTCTTCCTCCAAATGTAACAGCCTGCTTTGCACCCATTCAAAACACCCGAACAGCACCAGGCTATAAAACATCGTTCCTAAAAAGAAATTTTTCAAAAATGGTAAAGCCAGATAATAACATTTTACAAAACCCTTTACGTCCTGCGTAAATGGCAAACCCGTAGTAATATCTGTACATCCTCCAATCCATACACCAAAGTCGCTGATGATCCAATGAGCCAGGCTTGCCATAACCGATGCAAAAAAAATATTTCCTGCCTTCACCTTCTTTATGCGCCACTTCCCTATTAAAACTATTACTATAAAAGTGCCGTATACCCAATACCAGCCAGCATACAATGGAAACCCGTATTTCCCCTTCCAGATAATGCCTTGTATGAGTAAATCACTTATAAACAGTGCCAGTAATGAAATTCCAACGGCCATTTTTGGATTTCTGAAATAGGCCCCTGAGAACAGTGCTATTGCCCCTATTGCCGTAAAATTTTCAATGGGAATAATTATTCTGCTTAGGCTACCCGCCAATAGCAGTATAACAAGAAGTGCGGAACGAAGTTTGCTTTTTTCCATATTTTAATTCATTACAAAGTTTCCGGGAATTACCCCCACCTGAAAACTATCTATAACAGCAGCCGAGCTATTATACCTCAACACCCAACCGTTACTAGTATAATTTCCGGGGTCTGAAGCGTAGAGGTAATCAGTGGAAGGATCAATGGTGATTCTGTAAAATCCACGATTTATAATAGCTGTGCCTGTTAAATTGGTAGAAGAGATGTGCTGACCATACACTTTATTTCCATTAACAAAATAAAGTTTGTTTTTAGCAGCATTAATGGTGAGGCTCGAAGGAGAGTTTGTTAGGGAAGTAAAGGTGAAGCTTTGTTCAATGTTATTTGTTGCCGGATTTATAAGGATTAACTTAGCTGGCTTTTCAAGCGCTGTATAGGAAGCATTCCATTCCCCGCCGCATAGTACCCATATACGTCCATTGAAGTCTGTTACCATACTGTTGGGATTAGCGCCAACTACAATGTTTGTAACCCATTTATCCGTAATGGAATTAATGACCGAAACGACACTATCTCTTTTGCTGTTTGTTCCTCCGTTACAACTAACAAATACTGTATTATCAATAGCTACCATACACTCGGCACCGGTGGCTGTATTGATGGTTGTAAGAATTTTATTACTCGCCAGATCAATTACTTTCACTGCCCCACCTACCCCACCAGCTCCCCATTCACTTACATAAGCTTTGCCAATAGTGATGCCCAAAAAATACCTCGGTTGTGTTAAGCCAGTAATGGCCCCGGCTGCCTTAAAGTCCGACATGTTTACCGTTTCAATTTTATTCCCGTTGTTCACCACTATGTATCCTTTATTATTGAATATGCTCATGGACTGAACAATGTTTCCGAGCGGGTAACCATTCAAAGTTTGAAATAAATCATTGCTTACTGTTTTATCCGCTTTATTATAAAAACTCACCGTTCCGGTACCCGATGTAAAGGGGCCTTCATTGGTAATAAAAATACCGTTGGTATAATTGGCCGGAACAATAGTTGTTTCTTCAGTATTTTTAGGATCTTTCTTTTTACAGGCACTAAAAGCGATTACTCCTGAAAGAACACAGAACATAACTTGTTTAAATTGCATTTTCATTTTGTGAGTTATTTGGTCATTTATTATTATTGATTACTTTTTTATATCCTATGCTTAATCCGGCCTGATAACACCTGCCCGGCATTGCATAGTAAGCTATCACCTGATACTGTTCATTCCAGATATTACTGCATTGAGCATAAAGTCTTAAACTTATGGATTTTATATTAATCGTTTTAGAAATATCCAGGTTTCCGGTATGGTAGGGCTTCAGGAAATGAATATTGTCTGAACTGGTGTACCTGTAACCCACATAACTATAATTGAAAGCCAGTTGAATGCCCTTGTATTCAATACTTGCAAAGGACTGACTTTTTTTCATAGGAACATAAATTAACTGTTTTTGCAAAGAAGACTCACCCCCTGGGTTGGTTTTTTCGTTACTGGATAAGGTATATTGATAATTTGCAAATACCGTTATTTTTATTTTACCAAGCTGTGAGTATAGCTTCAGGCTATATTCCACACCTCTTGACCACACCGAGAGCACATTTCTTGGTGTCCATTTACCGGTATTATCAGGTAACCAGATTATCCAGTTATTAATCCTGCTATTAAAGGCGCTTACATCTGCATTTAGTTTCAGTTTCTTGTTTGTAAAGAAGTCTGCCCTTAATCCTGATTCCTCATTCCAGCTAGTTTCCGGCAGCAAGGCCGCATTTCCGCCATTGATCCAAAACAAATCATTAAAAGTGGGGAGTCTGTAATTTCTGGATAATGAGCCCCTCCAGGTGATATTTTTCAGGATATTCCCCTCAAACCCCAATGATCCCGTAAAAGGCCTGAGCCCATTAGAAACAAACTCTTGCCGGCCAGAAGCACAGGCTCTCCAGGTTAATGAAGGGTTGGTAATTTTATAGGAGAAAAATAAAGCCGTACGATTTTGTACGGGCTGTTTTGCATAGTTTTTACCATAGGCCTGATAAAAGGTATTATTCACACCAAAATTAACCGCATGTCGTGTATTCCATTTAAAATGACTTTCTGCCTCCTGAATATAGGTATTAGTTTTGCTGGAAGATGAAAGGCCAATGGCCGGATCAGTATAAAGAAGTTTTTCATTAAAATATGCTCCCCTGATGGCATACTCCCACCTTGCTCTTTTATATTGCCATTCGGAGCTGATGCGTATTGCTTCGTCCTGTTGATGGGCTTCACTTTTATCCATGGTCATACTCGGAGCAATGTTTCTATTATTCAACTGATACCAGGCTCTTAGATTTATTTTTTGAAAGGGACTTATTTTGAAATAATTTTCCTGCATAACACCCTTTTGCTTCAAGGCAGCATTTGTTAATTTTTGAACCGGCTTACCATATTGTGCTATGTTGGTGAATTCAAAATTATTTTCAGCTTCATGCTGAAATACTTTTAAGGTGCTCATCCATTTTCCATTTCCTCCACCTACATAGGCACTTTGTTGCTTTTCTCCAAAACTGCCCTGCTGATAGGTATATCCGGCATTCACCGCCTTTTCCATTGTACTGGTATTATTCAGTAAAATATTTCCTCCAATAGCACCACTACCCCATAGAGCGCTGGATCCACCAGACTGGAGCTGAATGGAGTTTAACAGGCTAATTGGAATTAATGAGAGATCCTGAGAACCGTTCAGGGGATTAGCAATATTAAATCCATTCCATAAAACAGTGGTGTGTGCTGCACCTGTTCCTCTTAAGCCTGGGCTCGCCAACCCGTATGGGCCATAGCTTTTCATATAAACAGCAGAAGTAAGGCTCAACAACTGAGCCAGGTGCGCAGAAGAATAAATTTTCATCAGGTTGCTATCAACACTTTCAGTTTTCATCCCTGTAGAAAAATGACTATGTTTGACAGAAATAACCGAAACTTCTTTTAATACATGAACCGTATCAAGCGGCTGCTGAGCACAAACAAAAGCACATCTAAAAAAGACGTAGAGTATGATGAATATAAATATTCTCAGGTTCATGTTTATTATTCCGGTAAAATCCTGAGCAATTGGCTGGTAGGAAAAAGAAAAGTGCTTTCCTTTTCTCACCGGCTTTTTTTCCCGAAAGCTCAAATGATTATTGGTATGGCAGGTCTTCTGACTTACTCCTTTCTTAACGCCTTCCCGCTATTAAAGCAGTGGCTTTGGTGTGTTAAGAACTTGAAAGAGCTCACAGCAGCGGGAACTGTTCAGGTATTTCACCTGATTCCCTTTTAATCCGGATTTCTTAAAAAGAAAAAATCCGAAACCGATACCGCGGCAAATATACATCTTTTTGACAGTTAAATACAATAGTGCTGAAATAAATTAATTGCAGCTTGATTTAAACAGTTTAATTCTCTTTGAAAAAGGCCATTTCTTTTATGTCTAAGAGCACCACTTTTTGGTAGTAGAAATTCAATACTTGTTTGTAGGTGTATCCGCATTTAGTCATGCACATGGCTCCTTCCTGGCACATCCCTATTCCGTGTCCAAATCCTTTTCCCGAAAAAAGGAGGGAATCACCCTGATTGGTAATGGAAAAAAAGGTAGACTTCAACTGAAAATCTGTACGTACATTTTTCAGTGGTATTTTTACTCCCGTATATTCCAGGTAGGTACGGCGACTTTCCTGTTTAAAGTTCAGCGCATAATTTCGTGCCGCACTGTCGTCTACCGGGTAATTATATCTTAATTTCAAATAGCTCAGCCAATCTTCGGTTGCCATTTTTCTTTGCCATCTGGCATTGGGCATTTTCAATGAAAAGCTGTCTGTAATTGATCTTAAATAGGAGGTATTTGCGCCCCATACATCCTCTGAATTTACTGTTTGGCCACCACTGTTTGAATGGAAAACAGCAGTTATCAATTGCAGGTCTTCATCCACTACTACCTGTCCCCGGGTTTGTTTTACCGCATCAAGAATTACCAGATCATTGGTTATTCCATAAAAAACCTGGCAATGCACCTGATCGCATAAATTATATCCTTCCTCTGCGTGTTTATGAATATGACCGAGAGCATAAGTTCTGGCCAAAATGGCTTGTACCTTATAAAACTCCGCATGCGAATGTTTTCCGGCCTCGGCTTCAGAAACCCCTGCTATGTAGTCATCCAAACGCGTAAAGTTGATAACCCTCAATAGTTTATTTTCCACAGTTACACTTAGCTCGCCCTGATAATACCTGGGTTTTTTATCCGGAGCTACCAACCTCAGCTTAAAACTTCTTTCACTTTCCTGAGCCACCAGCTTAAGTGTTTTGAATTTTCCCAGGCGCGCATCTACCATGTGCACTTCAATGGAATCATTTCCGTACAACCCTATTTTTAGGGCGTTGGTATTATCAATACGGTCAACAGGTTTACCATCTCCATAAAGGATATAACTTCCCTGTGCGGGTGAGAAAATAAATGTATTTATTTTAAATTGACTATAAATTCTAATGCTCATTATTTCATCTACGGTATACCTGCCTGATTTAGCGGCGGACTTTGCTTTAGCCGGGTTATTATTTATGCCATGCTTATCGGGTGAAATTATTGAGTACCCCCTCAGCAGCAGCACTAACATCAAGCATATATTCAGTAATGCTCTCATTAATTTTTGGTAGTTAAATAATGGTACATCCGTTTTGCAATACGGGCCGAGGCTCCCACTCCACCCAGTAAGCCAATTAGCTGTTGATAGTCACTCAGCATGTTTTTCCGGTAAGCCCCATCAGGCACAATTTTTCTGAGCTCGTTGGAAATATTTTCCCTGTTCAGCTCCTCCTGCAGCAATTCCTTTACTACCGGTTTATCCATAATCAGATTCACCAATGAGAAGTATTTTATTTTCACCAACCTTCTTCCAATCCAGATGGAGATGGGATTGGCCTTGTAACATACTACCTGAGGTAAGTTAAGTAATGCCGATTCCAGAGTAGAGGTGCCCGATTTAATAATTCCTGCCCTGGCATGGTAACGCAATTCATAACTTGCATTAAAAATAATTTTCACCGGCTGTTGTAGTGGCATGTTTTGCAAGTAAAAATCTTCCGGTAATGATGGAGCACCTCCAATTACTAATTCATAGTCGGGGAAATCGAGGGCTGTTTCCAGCATCACTGGCAGCATAGCTTTTATTTCCTGTTTTCTGCTCCCTGGTAAAACGGCTATAATAGGTTTACCGCTTAGTTTATGTTTCTTTACAAAATCATCGAATGTAGAAAAAGTTTTCTTCTCGCGATCCAGTGCATCCAGGAGCGGATGTCCGGCAAAATCTACCTTATACTGATGTTTCTGGTAAAATTCTTCTTCAAAAGGAAGAATCACAAACATACGGTCTACCACTTTCCTGATCAGTTTAACCCTTGATTCTTTCCAGGCCCATACAGAAGGTGAAATATAATAGAAAACCTTAAAGCCCTGTTGGTGCGCAAATTTGGCTATACGTAAGTTAAAACCAGGATAGTCGATCAGAATCAGTACCCCGGGTTGAAATTCAAGAATATCTTTCTTGCAAAATTCTATATTAGACAAAATAATCCTGATGTTCATAAGTACTTCTGCAAATCCCATAAACGCCAAATCCCGAAAATGCTTTACTAACTTAACTCCCTCCTGCTCCATTAAATCACCTCCCCATGCACGTATTTGTACATTGCTATCTAATTTCTTCAGTTCCCGAATCAGGTTTGATCCGTGCAAATCACCAGACGCTTCTCCTGCTATTATATAATATTTCATTTATTGATGCAGCTTTTATACTTGTGTCTTATCTTATTTTCCACCTTTTTCACGCCTTTCTGCTTTTTACCTCAACTCAATATCCGCTTAATCTAAGGCTATTCAAAGTTAAAAGTATGTTCTACTTTAATTTTTAGATATAGAATAATAAAGCCATAAATTATTGTTGCCAGTATTAATCCTTTTCCCGAGCGGTAATGGTTTTTGTTCATGAGTAAAAACAATAAAGCCACATTAGGGAATGCGCATAAACTAATTAAAGGAGAAAGTATTTTCCCTTTTATCAGGTACTCGTAAAAAAGTGGCAAAAAACCCATGTAATTAAATTCAAAGAGCCAGTACATAAAAATAAAAAACTGAGGGCTAACTAAGCCTATAATTGTACCTATCCAAAATTTATTCCATCTGCTTTGCATAATACCCCTGTATAATTTACTGCTTATTGAAATTTATCTTTAATTGACTTAAGCTGTTTTTATCCGTCATGTCGGCGTGTGTTGGCACAATGCTAATATATCCATGATCATTGGCCCAAACATCGGTATCAACGGCTTCCGGTTCAAGGTTCTTAAAACTTCCTGTAAGCCAGTAATAAGGTCTTCCATAAGGATCTGTACGTTCATCAAATTCTTCCACCCAAACCGCATTGGCCTGCCTGCAAACCATCAAGCCTGTAATTTCCTCCTTTTTCATTTTCGGTATATTTACATTCAAACAGGTTCCATTATTTAAGCCATGCTGGAGCGTCGTTTCAATAATACGCTTTACAAAGTTTGCACTCTGGCTAAAGTCTGCCTCATGTGCATAATCGCATAAAGAAAAGCCAATGGAAGGAATTCCCTCCACAGCTCCCTCCACTGCAGCGCTCATGGTGCCTGAATAAATTACATTAATAGACAGGTTTGAGCCATGATTTATACCTGACAAAATAATCTGAGGCCGTTCAGGCATTAGTTTGTTGATGGCGATTTTCACGCAATCTACGGGAGTACCGCTACAACTATATTCTTCTATACCCTGATAATAGTTTGTTTTTTGTACCCGAATGGTAGAATTAATAGTAATGGCATGCCCCATGCCGCTTTGAGGTTTGTCGGGAGCAACCACAAAAACACGCCCTATTTCCTGAGCTAACTGAATTAAACTGGCTATCCCCGGTGCCGTTATACCATCATCATTGGTAATTAATATTAGTGGTTGTTCCTTCATAGTCCTTCGAATTTACTTTTTTTTGACAGTAAACTTTGATAAACCCTTTAATTTCATTCAACAGCATAGTGTTAACACCTTTTAAATGCCCGTATTTATTATAAAGAGAAGGCATGAATTAAAGAAGCAGAGGAAATTTATTGTATTTATTCCGGCAGTTATGCCGCTGTTAATTTTTTTGAAATATAATTTTAAGGATTTTATAATATTTGTACCTTCATGTGTAATATAAATTCTTTTATATGAGCAATTCTAAACTAACAATTCCCATGAAAAAAGTAATTTTTACTCCCGAAGCCCCTTCACCTATTGGGCCTTACAGTCAGGCTGTTTTAGCTGGTGATACCTTGTTCATTTCCGGGCAAATTGCCTTAGACCTGAATACCAAAAATCTGGTGAAAGACACTATAAAAAATGAAACTAAATTAGTGATGGAGCATATTCGGGCCATACTGAAAGCTGCCGATATGACTTTTGATAATGTTGTGAAGACGAATATTTTTCTGAGCGATATGAATAATTTTGTTCATGTGAATGAAGTTTACGCTTCTTATTTTACAAAAGATTTTCCTGCCCGTGCTACGATAGAGGCAAGGCGCTTACCCAAAGATGCCAATGTGGAGATAAGTATGGAAGCGGTGGTATTATAGCAAAACCCGGATTTATTCAGCTGCCCGGTTTTATCTGGCAGCTTTTTTTATGGAGTAGTTGTAGAAATAAGGTATTTCTTTCTGAACCATTCAAATACCCTATACATTATAAAGCCATAAGCCATTCCTACCAAAGCCCCTCCCAGAATATCAAGAGGATAATGTACACCCAGGTAAATTCTACTGTATGCCACTAAACCTGCCCAGGCCATGCATATACCTTTAGCTGTCCCTGTCCATTCTGAAAATAAAAGCACTATAAAAAGTGCCACCGCAAAACAATTGGCCGCATGTCCGGAAACAAAACCATACTTCCCTCCTTTATAACCATCAACAGTATGTACCCGAAAACTAATTTCATTGTTGTGCGTTGGTCGGTATCTTTTTACAGTATTCTTAAATAAATTGGCCGTTTGGTCGCTGAGGAGAATAAGTAATGCTACTGAAATTATCACTAACCAGGTTTGTTTTCCAAATTTTTTAATGATCAGGTATAACACAAATACATAAAGCGGAATCCAAAAAACAAGTGAGGTGATATAAGGCATTAACAGATCCAGCAAAGAATTGTGGTAATCGTTCAGAAAGAAAAAAATTGCTTTGTCAATGCCCTTAATAGTATCCAGCATTTAACAAATTTAAGAGGTTTTGCTGAAAGTTGAAAAAATACTTCTGCTTATTGATTTTGGAGAACAGGTTCTTTAACACGTGTTTCTTCCATGTTTTTTACAAATTCATCAAAGAGGTAGCGGCTATCATAAGGCCCTGGATTGGCCTCAGGATGATACTGTACCGAGAATACTTTTTTATCCTTTAAGCGTATGCCTTCAATGGTATTGTCATTTAAGTTAATGTGAGTTACCTCTACATTAGGCAATTTACTTAGGTCTTCTGCTCTAACACTAAACCCATGATTTTGTGATGTAACCTCGCATTTACCACTGATTAGGTTCTTTACCGGATGGTTTATCCCTCTGTGGCCATTATGCATTTTGTAGGTAGGAATACCCTGAGATAAAGCAATTAACTGATGCCCCAGGCATATTCCAAAAACCGGAATTTTAGTGTTAATAATATTCTTTATCAGCTCTATTTCTTCCTTCATTACGGATGGGTCTCCGGGGCCATTACTCATCATAAAGCCATGTGGCTTAAAGGCCAGCAATTCTTCCAGTTTAGTTTTCATGGGGAAAACTTTTACCAGGCAGCCTCTTTCTGTTAAACAACGTACAATGTTTTTTTTCACACCAAAATCTAACAGCGCAACCCGGTATGGTGAATCCGTATTACCAGAGGTGTATGCGCTTATGGTACTCACTCTGGATGAAAGTTCCAGGCCTTCCATTTTAGGTACCTTAGCCAATAGTTGTTTTAATTGTTCTATATCTAATATTTCTGAGGAAACAATAGCATTCATCGCTCCTTTATTCCGGATATACCTTACCAAAGCACGGGTATCAACATCTGAAATGGCAACTACACCTGCCTCTTTGAAATAATCTTCCAACGATTTGTCTGCTCGTTTACGGGAATAGCCGGAATTAAATTTTTTACACACCATTCCGGATATTTTAATGCTGTCGCTTTCCACTTCGTGGCTGCATGTGCCATAATTTCCGATATGGGCATTGGTCATAACTACCATTTGCCCATAGTAAGAAGGGTCTGTGAAAATTTCCTGGTAACCCGACATGCCCGTGTTAAAACATATTTCACCAGTGGTAATCCCAATTTTTCCGGCTGCCTTTCCTTCAAAGACTTTACCATCTTCCAGTAAAAGTATTGCTTTAGGCTTTGAGTGGTATTTTAATTGCATGTTCTAAGTATTCTTCCAGGGCGCAAATATCCTAAAAATTCAAAAGAAAACAGGCAATTGTTCAAATTTTCTTTTCTTCTTTTAGATTATTTATAAAGCTTTGTGTACCAAACTTTTAATTTCATATCTGCCTGGCCGTTTTTAGCCCCTCCCAAAACAATGCGGGCAGGGTTAAGCTGATGACCAAACAGTCGCAGGTTAAACCGATAGTTTTGGTTGTACTTTCCGGAAACAAGCTGCTGTGTAGTAAAAGGCAATTGAAACCGGTATTCATAAGTACTTGCATTAAATGAGCCTCCAAAACCCGCGGGGTCGTTTACATTCTCAAGAAGTGTATAGGTTTGTTTTTTGTTGTCTATAATTTCTAACATTAACTGCGGAGGTGTATGGTACTTACTTTCATTTACGAAATAGGGATTTCTATTCACTTTCAATATTAACTCTGCCTTATTAATGGCCACCGGCCCCTTAGCTGCCAGTTTCAGTAAATTAGGAAAATACAATTTAGCCTTTACTCCGGCCATACCCTGCAGGAAAATACACTTTTGTCCAAGAACCGTATCTGTTTTACCAGGTAATTGCTTATATAAACTATCTATACCCTTTGTGTAATCATGTTTGTAGTAATTATAACGTTGCGCCGCACTTCCCAATGTCATATCCAAACCTTTTAACTTATTGCTGCTTCCGTTGTGATAATAGATGGTTAGCTTGGTTCCTTCATTAAGCATGTTCATTTTTAAAAGGTAACCCCTATCTTTCGCTGGTTGTGAGCTTTCCGTTGTAATATACAAGCCATTAAAGAATTTCTGCAGGTCAGGGGTACTCTTCATACGCGTGGTATCATCCATAAAATATTGTCCCACCTCATCTTTCAGGCGTATACGTAATTGCGGCAGGTACTGCTTATCAAATGCGGAGAATTTAGTGGTGAGATCCGGGTTCACAAAAACTCCCTGCCCGGTATAGGTAATATCATCGGGAAAGTACTTTAATTGCCGGTTAGAATAATAAATACTATCGGTAGACAAGGTTTCATTTAGTCTGTAAACATTAAATTTTAACTGGTCTTCTATATCCCCATAGTAATCTGTATTTTCTTTGCCTCTATACACAATGGCTAATACCACAGAATCCAGTTTGGCATTTGGCCCAAAACCGGAACCGGTAATGTTATTAGGCATCATAAGAGCAGTATATATGGAAGCATCTGAACGGCCAAAAACCGGATCGTAATAAGAGCCTATCAGGTTAATGAATGAGCCCGTAGCATTGCGGTCGGTTCTGAGGCTGTCTTCCTCTATGGTGTAGGAGATGATAGCAGTAGTATCCAGGTAAGTGGCATTCAGCAGGTCTTCTTCCGGTTGAATATCAAGGCCTATAGAACTTGTTTGTTTTTTGCAGGAAATAATGGAATAAAACAAAATACCCATCAAACTCAATACAACAAAACGGGATACGGTTAATTTACGCATGTGCAAAAATATAAAAAGTTTAACACGCATGCCAACGCAAATGTGTTAAACTTTCTAACGGGGATTCAAATTATTTATTATTCAGCGCATTCTTCTACGCCCTCTAAAACAGCATCGTAGAAATCTGAATAGGCTTCAATGTATTCTTCGGGAGATTTATAGGTTAACAGTGGTTTTCCTGTTTTCTTGGCGTATTTCTGCACATCGGCATTAACGTTTTCGCTACCATAGATCACGGCGTCTGAATAGTCAATAGCCAGTTTACTTAGATTAACAAAGGTAGGATCATTCACCTGTTTCACATCCTTGGCGCTTATTCCTTCAATGGGTATTTTGGAAGCAAATTCTTTATCCAGGGTTCCCTGAAATTCATCGTTATATACAGAATAAACTATTTTGGTGTCTGCAAAGAGCGGATTATCAGCGAATGCTTTTTTGATGTAAAGTGGCATAAGTCCGGTAAACCAGCCGTGGCAATGAATAATATCCGGAGACCAGCCTAATTTTTTAACCGTTTCAATAACTCCTCTGTTAAAGAAAATGGAGCGTTCATCATTATCATCAAAATGCTTCCCTTTTGCATCGGTTAGAATATGTTTTCTTGCAAAAAAATCTTCATTATCAATAAAATACACTTGCATGCGAGCCGCCTGAATGGAAGCAACCTTTATGATCAGCGGATGGTCATTATCATTGATAATTAAATTCATACCACTCAAACGAATTACCTCATGTAACTGATTACGGCGTTCGTTGATACAACCGTATTTAGGCATGAAAGTCCTGATCTCTTTTCCTTTATCCTGAATGCCTTGTGGGAGATACCTTCCGATATGGCTCATCGCCGTTTCATCAAGGTATGGTGTTATTTCCTGTGAAACAAAGAGTACTCTGGCTTTTTTCATGTATAATTAGTTAATTTTAGTGTGGGAGTATAATAAAGCCTTTTTAAATAAGCAATACAAATATACAAAAAAAAAGTCGAATTTTCAAACTTATTCTGTTAGTTTTGCTGCTCATTTTGAAAAAACACGTCAAATAGCATATCCACCCATGTTTATTTACGATAAAATTTTTCTACTTACTGCATTTATTGAGCAAACGAAACAAAAAGGTTTTAAAACAGGCTTTGTTCCTACCATGGGAGCACTTCATGCCGGACACCTTTCTTTGATTGAGCAGGCCAGAGAAAAATGCGATGTAGTGATCTCCAGTATTTTTGTTAATCCTACACAGTTTAATGATAAAAAAGACCTGGATAGGTACCCCAGAACCTTAGAAGCAGATATAAAGCTTTTAGAATCAAGCTCATGTGATGTACTCTTTATTCCTACAGTAGAAGAAATTTACCCCCATGGCCAGGAACTTCATAAAAAATTTGATTTCGGAATAATTGATAAAGTACTGGAGGGAAGTAAGCGGCCAGGGCATTTTGATGGTGTGGCTCAGGTAGTGAGTCGCCTTTTTGAAATTGTTCAGCCCGGCATGGCCTTTTTTGGCCAAAAAGATTTTCAACAATGCCTGATTATACAATCATTAGTTAAGCAATTGAAACTTCCTCTGGAAATTGAGGTTTGCCCCATCATCAGGGAAGCAGATGGCTTAGCCATGAGTAGCAGAAACACCTTACTATCTACAGAAGAGAGGAAAGCTGCGGCCTTTATTCCCCATTGCCTGAAAAAATTAAAAACCCTCTATGATTCAGGTGTTGCGCTCAGCAAAATTACGCATGAATTAATTGCAGAAATAAATCAGCAAGCCCTGCTTCAATTAGATTACTTAGAAGTGCGCAAGGTAGCTACCTTAGAGCCGGCTGATGATAACAATGGTTATGAAAAAGGTGCTTTGGTAGCGCTAATTGCCGTTTATGCCGGTAAAATAAGATTGATTGATAACTTACTGCTTTAACTTGTTTCTAAAAACAGCTTTGAATTTATCTATTTTGGGTTGTATTACCATCCGGCAATAAGGTTCATCACCGTTATTGTTGTAGTAATTTTGGTGGTAGTCTTCAGCCTTGTAAAAAGTAGTATAAGGGCTTATTTCTGTAACCACGGCCTTATCATAAGCCCCACTTTCATTGAGTTTTTTCTTCAATTCTTCTGCTTGCTGTTTCTGCTCCTGGTTATGGTAGAAAATAACTGATCTGTATTGGGTACCCACATCATTCCCCTGACGGTTAAGGCTGGTCGGATCATGAGTTTTCCAGAATACTTCCAGAATTTCTGCTAAAGTGATCTTGTTTTTATGATAAATAATCTGACACACCTCCGCATGTCCGGTAGTACCGGCACACACCTCCTTGTAGGCCGGGTTCTTAATAAAACCACCACTGTAGCCGCTTAACACCATTTCAACACCTTCAAGGTTTTGAAAAACCGCTTCTACGCACCAAAAGCAACCTGCTCCTAATGTTATGGTATCTGTTGTTTGTTGCATACTTGCATTAAGCCTGGAAACTGGTGATGATTTATAGGAGTTGGCACTGCTGCATGATCCAAAAAACAGCAATAATCCTATTGCTGCAGCAGCCGCGAGGATTTCTCTATTTCTTTTTAACTTTTTCTTTTCCACTAAATTCGAATTGCTTTTTTGGTTTGTCGCCTTTGGTGAGCTTCATGGTACCCTCTATTTCATATTCATCAATTTTTATATTCATGGTCAGGGTTTCATCTTCTTTATTGGTATTCATTACATCAATTTCATAGTATTTCTTTTCTATTTCTTCATCCAGGTAAGTTGAATCAATTTTTATTTTATACTTCATCCAGGAAAACTGCATTTTATCAAAGGCAAATGTGCTAAACACCTTACCATCTTTAAATTCTATTTCATCCTCAATGGTTTTAGGTTTAGGCTTCCCATCTCTGTATTCGGTTATTTGAACGATGTAAATTTTTTTATGAAGAGCATCTTTTTCTGAAACAAAAGCTGAACAAAAAATGATTAGTGCTAACCAGTAAGCTGTTATTTTTAATGTACGTTTCATGTATTAAATTTTTTTATCCAACCAATATCTGCTAACTGCAATGCTCCTTCTACTTAAAAGGCTGGAGCCTGGAACCAAATGTACTGATTAAATTGAAAAAACCTAAACCCTACGTGTTAATTTTTTATGCTCCAGGCTATTCTTTTCTACCGCGTTTACACCTTTTTTTTTCTATTGTTTAGTTGTATGAACATTTTCGATTTTCGCTTAATTTCCAAATTCGCAGGATCAAGGAACCGGTCTAAATTTATTACATTAGTTTTATATGTGGTTTCATTTCTTTAAGTTTGGTAGTTTAGAAAATGACAACTATTCCATTAGCAGAACGTTTACGTCCCTTAACTATAGAAGATTATGTTGGACAGGAACATTTAGTGGGTAAGGGTAAAGCCTTAAGCATAGCAGTTGAAAGTGGCTTATTACCTTCTCTGATTTTATGGGGCCCACCGGGAGTTGGTAAAACCACCCTGGCCACTATTCTGGCCAATCAATTAAAGCGACCTTTCTCTGTTTTGAGCGCTATAAATTCGGGGGTAAAAGATGTACGAGAGGTTATTGAAAAGGCAAAAGGTCAGCATTTCTTTGGCGAAAACAAACCTATTTTATTTATAGATGAGATTCATAGGTTTAGCAAGTCTCAGCAAGATTCATTATTAGGAGCCGTAGAAAAAGGCATTATTACGCTGATTGGAGCCAGCACCGAAAATCCTTCATTTGAAGTTATTCCTGCTTTACTTAGTCGCTGCCAGGTATATGTGTTAAAGCCATTTGGAATTAATGAACTGGACTTATTGCTGCGTAAAGCTATTGAGACCGATATAGAATTAAAGAAGAAAAAAATAATTTTAAAAGAAACCGGGGCACTCATTAGAATTTCGGGCGGAGACGGAAGGAAATTACTAAATGCCTTAGAATTGGTAGTATTTAGCACGGATAAGGATGAAATTTGTATTACTGACGAATGGGTAAGCCAGGTAATACAACAAAACATTGCACTGTATGATAAAAATGGGGAACAACATTATGATGTTATTTCTGCGTTTATAAAATCTATCAGGGGTAGCGATCCCAATGCTGCTTTGTATTGGCTGGCAAGGATGTTAGAAGGTGGGGAAGAGCTTTCCTTTATTGCGCGGAGATTAATCATTTTGGCGAGTGAAGACATTGGAAATGCTAATCCTACGGCCTTGATTATGGCTAATAACTGCTTTCAGGCTGTTAATGTTATTGGTTATCCGGAATCCCGTATTATTCTGGCCCAATGCGTTACTTACCTGGCCTGTTCTGCAAAAAGCAACTCATCTTATGCTGCTATAGAAAAAGCACTGGAAACAGTTAAAATACATGGTTCGCTTTCAGTTCCTATTCACCTGCGAAATGCACCCACCTCACTTATGAAAGATTTAGGCTATGGTAAAAATTATGCTTATGCCCACCAATACACGAATAATTTTATTCTGCAGGAATATCTTCCCGAGTCACTTTCAGGATTGAAGTTGTTTGATCCCGGGAACAACAGCCGGGAAAATGAAATGCGCAATTATTTGAAAAGCCTTTGGAAAGAAAAATACCAGTATTGAATGAGGATTGTTCTTTATTCACGATCCATAACCGCATCAAAAGTATAGTTGTAGGCTATGGCCATAGTTAGCGAACCCAGACATTGTTCTACCACTTGCCAGGCGCCATCAACCAAAAAATGGGGTAAGGAATAAGTGCTTACAAAAGAAAAACCAAGCACATGCGTGATAACAAAGAGCAAGGCTCCAAGCGCTAAACCACTTAATAAAGACTTGATGTACAGGTTTGAAGTTAATAATTCCCAATATTTTAACTCGAAAATCTTGAATAACAAAAAAGAAATGGCCAAATAGGTGATGGCCGAAAAAAGTAAAAATAAAGGCATTGGGAAATTGATGCGGGAAAAATCAGTGAGCAAGAGCCCGTGCCAACAATAGAAAGCGGCGTACATCACAATAGCACTCAGTATCCAGCAAACAAAAAACCTTTTATTAAATGGTGAAGCCGACATAGTTAGCGCAAATATACTTGAATAGTGTTGTGTTTTATTTAAAATTAATCATTTTTTTTCGCTCTATCAACCGGTTCTATAATTATCGCAAAAGGCTTGAATTCGTTTAAATAGCTTATTTTTTCGTTTAATAGCCTTCATTTGGTTTTCATACATGCATTGTTTTTTTAATTATATGTATCTTTGTTGGCACTGGCCAAATCCTCCACCAGTCTTTACATTCAATACAAAACTCCGGCTTACATTTTAAGTATATAATTGTAACCGTAAAGTTTAATGGAACGTAGAAGCATTATTTATATCCCCTCGTAATAATAAATAATTGAATTCGTTATACTTGTAGTTTTTAATTCGCCTTTTAAAACAGAAGAAGATGCAGGAATTTTATACCATTTTATTTTTGATGTCATGGATTAGTCTGGCTGGATTTATTTTTTTCCTGTTAACAGTAGCAAGGATAGGGAAATTAGTATTAACTAAAAAATTCATTCCCATTAAATCAACACCCTTTTATGCCTATTCCCGGCCTCTGCACTTTAGTCAACTCCCGCTAAAAATATGTGCCTACATTACCATTATTTTACTGATGTTTTCCTGTAAAAAAGAAACAGGTGTTAATTGGGATGCAGACATTATGAGTCCGGTAGCCAAATCCACTCTTACCCTGAACAAACTTTTCCCAGATTCTATCATTAAAAATGGTCAGGATAGCGTACTCCGTATGGCATTTGAAACAAAGCTCTTTGAATTTAATACTGCTCAATTCACCAGCCTGATACGTGATACTACGATTAAATACAATTTCATGTTTTCTCTCCCTGGTTATATTGAATACCTTCCTGGTCAGGAAATATATTCTTTTCAAAACCAGGAAATGAAACTGGATGTTACCGATGTTGAGTTTACACAAATGAAACTAAGGAGCGGTAAAATAAATTTACATGTTGAGAATGGGATTCGGCAACCCATGATTTATCAGTACTCTTTTCCTAAAACCACTAAAAACAATATTCCTTTGGTGTTAAATATTTCTGCTCCTAAAGGCACTTTTCTAAGTAACGGACAAATCATTCCTGGTGTTGCAGACACCACTATTGATTTGAGTAATTATGATTTTGATTTAAGGGGCTTTAATGCCAATACAGTGAATGTACTCAGTTATTCTACCAAAATTATTGCCGACCCATCCGGGCAAAAAGACTCTTTGAAAAACGGTCAATACCTGAGTTCCACCTGCACCTTTAAAAGTCTGGTTCCCGAATATATTGAAGGGTATTTTGGCAGCAACAGCATTGTTGTAGGACCCGACAATTTCCATTTTGATTTATTCCGGCAAATGCATTCCGGTATTTTCAATCTGGATCAGGCCAATATAGAAATGAAACTCGTTAATGAGTTGGGAGTTGACATGATTGGCCAGATTGCCCAGCTTACTTCCATTAATTCTTCTTCCGGCAACGGTGTTCAGCTTAGTGGCGGAAACATTGGTCAGCAATTTACCTTAAGCAGTGCTCAAAAAACAGGAATTCCTGCCAATCCGGTAAGTCCGAGCTATAAAAGCTTTATGATTAACGGATCCAACTCCAACATCGTTAATTTCATCAATAATATGCCCGATAAAATCAGTTATTTTCTTATGGGGAAACTCAATCCTATGGGCAATGTATCAGGGTACAATGATTTTGTGTATAACGGAAAAAGTTTGTACGGACTATTTAAAGCCGATATCCCGCTTATTTTTTCGGCTAATAATATAAGCCTAAGAGATACTGTAAATGTTAATTTCCAAAACGAAACCCAATTAAATCATATTAATAATGGTTACTTGGTGTTACATGCCAAAAACACTTTCCCGCTTGATGTGCATATTCAGGGCTATCTTCTGGATGAAAACAATAAAGTACTGGAAACATTGTTTGAGACCCCTAACCTGGTTAGCGCTGCTCCGGTGGATAATAATCTAAAGGTAAGCAGCCCACGGACAAGTATTTTGAGAATTCCTTTAGACAAAAATAAAATTGAACTGCTTAAAACAGCCAAAAGAGTTGCTTTTACAACCCGTTTCAGCACCAACCCTCAACCACAAAAAATTAAATTTTATAGTCATTACAAAATCGACTTAAATTTAGTAGCAGATGTAAATGCAAATATCAGTAAGCCTTAATTTTATGAGAAAGAAACTAATTCTGCTCCTGATTGTTTTTTTACCAGCACAAGATTTCCTGGCGCAGTATAATAATGATTTTTCCGAATTTAAACTTCATAAAAGGAGTGTTAACCTGAAGGGGGAATATGAATTAAACTCTAATGCCATCACCAATCATATTTTCAATAGCTTTTTGTATGGAGGTTATATTGACAACCCTTCCAAATCCAAAACCTATAATAGACTTACTGGTTTTAACAGGGCAGGTGGGCATTCCAATATTAATTTATCTGCTTTCTTTGGAAAGGCTCAGTCAAACATTACTTATGTTATTGGCATTAAACAGCAGAATCTTTTCAATACAGGCTTTAGCCCAGACCTTATCAAACTCTTGTTTTCCGGTAATAAACAATATGAAGGTGGAACAGCTAATATGAGCAATAGCTCTATTCAATATTTTTCATTTCAGGAATTAAAATTTGGGGTTATTTCTTCCGGAATTGATACCAATAAGGCCCACATGGGGCTTTGCGTTTCTTATCTCAGGGGCCAGGATTTGATTTTATTGCAAACCAATAATACTTCTTTATATACGGCTCCAAATGCGCTATCCCTTTCTTTAAACACCAATGCTACACTATCTTTAAACTCAGCAAAAAACAATCAATCCTGCGGAAATGGTGCATCTGTAGAATTTTTTGCAGAATTGCCTTATGCTTCAAAATTGGGTAATAGTCTTTTCTTCTTATCGGTTAACAACCTCGGCTTTATACGCTGGAACAACCAAACTGCGAATTACTCCACTGATTCTATTTATCATTTCTCAGGCATACATATTGAAAACCTGTTTAACGTTAAGGACTCAACTTTTAAAGAAATTAAGTGGGACTCCGTTTTGAAAAAGGAAACGAATTATTCCAGAAACATTGTCTCTACTAATTTACCCACCTCTTTGTACATGGAGCATAGAATCATGTTCTCTAAGTGGTATTCACTCACCAATGGTTTCCGGTATTTATTTCATGCCAATTATAAACCTTATATTTTCATCGAAAATACCTTTAACTTTTCAGATAAATTTCAATGCGCCTTACATGTGGGCTATGGAGGCTATGGCCGGATGAATTATGGGATTTCGGCAAACATGAAATTAAGCAATGCCTTTTATTTGAGAGCCGGCTCTAATAGCTTGCAGGGTTTTATTTCCCCAAAAAACTCTTTAGGGCAAGGGGCCTTTTGTTCGCTTAGTTACCGGTTAAAGTCTTGATAAAGGGCAAAGCCTGACTTTTGAGAAACGTTTATTTACTAAATCAAAAAATTGAAATATGAAAGCTAAGATATATACAGTATTTCTGCTGATGTTGTTTTTCACAACTGCTTTTAATGGGCAAACCCCAAAAGAAACAGTATTTGTGAGAACCTTCGGTGGAGTTAAATTTGATGAGGCACGTGATTTAACGGAAACGCAAGACAATGGCCTGGCCATAGTAGGAACTTCCAGCAGCTTTGGAGGTGGTAACAGCTCTTTTTATCTGGTTAAAACCAATGGTATGGGCATCCACCAATGGTCAAAAACATACGGTGGTGTAGCTAATGATGTAGCCTATTCCATTGAGCAGGTACACAACGGTAAAGACTTTTTGTTATGTGGTTATTCTAATTCCTTTTCTGCTGCCCACGATTATGATGGGTATGTGGTACGTACAGATGAAAACGGCAATAAATTATGGGCACGCAGCTATGGAGGTGCTGACTGGGATTTCCTTTTTGGTTCCTGCCCTTTATCGGATGGTTTTCTATTATGTGGTAAAACTACCAGTAACGCATTAGGAAATGCCGACGCCTGGTTAATCAGGATTAATATGAATGGAGATATAGTGTGGGAACAACGATATGGCAACCAGCAGGAAGAATTATTTAATGATGTAATGGTTTGGAAAGACAGTATTTACGCAGTGGGAAAATCAAGAGACTTAAAGGATAAAGCCCTGCTTGTAAAATTTGACATGAATGGCCAGGTTCAAAAAGATTTCAGCTATTCCAGCAATCAGCAATGGGATTATGAATACCGGGGCATAGCAATTTCTTCCACAGGTAATTTATTACTCTCTGGCCGTAAAATCTATCAGGACAATTTTTCTGGTACCGTTCAGGAGGCTCTTTTAATTCAGGTAATGGATGATCAACTGAAAAGTATTTTGTACGAAGATTTGGGTGGAGCATCCAAAGTTAAAAACGCCTACAAAATGTTTGAAAACTCCAATAAAGACCTTATTTGTGTAGGCTCGGTAGATGGGGGAAATGGAGGAACGGCTTTACTTCCGGTGCAATACAGTTCAAATTTAAACTATATTTCTTCTCCCACTTATGGCGGACCGGGTATGGAATATGGTTATAGCGGACTGATGATGAAAAACAAGTTTCTGGCTTTTGTAGGAAGCACAACTTCGGCACCCATCACCGCGGGTAATGCAGACATGTATTTAATTATTCTCAGAAAAGACAGCCTGTACCCAGACGATAAAATACAAATTACAAGTTTTAAAGATACGCTACCCCTTACTGCTGTAGGATTAACCGATTTAGCAGAAACAAACAATACCTTCTTGCTGGCTCCTAACCCGGTCTTTGAGTCGGGAAATATATACATTAACGGCTTGACAAACAATATGCCCTACAAACTTACTATTATTAATAGTTATGGTATTTTAGTAGAGGAGGAAGATAGAAGTTCCAATGAATTTTATATCAGAAAAGAAGACTTTATGCCAGGGGTATATTATATCAGGATTTCTGGTAAAAATGTTCAAGCAATCTTTAAACTACTCATACTTTAACCTGTAAGTCATGCTTTCCCCAATTGATTTTTAGTGGGGGTCTATTTAATGTTATAAAACCCAAAGTAGGCTACTATTGCATTTTCCCGGCTTTGCCGTTGAATTGTTTGTCTTAGCCCACATTTCGGGTCAAGTTAAAAAGTTGGGGAGAAGCATTTAAAATATTATACTTGCAATAAAAAGGTATCGAAACAATAGATAGTAAATTGTTACACGAGCTCTTTCCCAAAGAGTTAATGGATTTCTTTG
>JACCDP010490253.1_pt1 | contig 30626 bp, 31 predicted proteins | sample 7445841 | NCBI WGS metagenome assembly JACCDP01 (sample SAMN15323441, study PRJNA562643) | freshwater metagenome | isolation source: river surface water | place: USA:Blue River Watershed | collected 2017-08-17 | reverse complement strand
GGCTTCTTTTCAAACTTGGGTTGAAAGAGTCGTTCGCAGGAGCAGTAAAAATTATTGCAATCGACGATGGCTTTCATAATCACTGTTATCCTTGCGGATGTATGGTATAGGTGACCACGCCCCACACCGTAAAATCATTAAACTCTGCTAGGTTGATTGCTTTATACCGGCTATTCTCTGGAATTAAAAAAGCAGAGGAAAAGTTTTTATGAAAGCGACGCACGAGTAATTCACCATTGAGTACCGCTACAATTACTCTTCCATTCGCTAAAGGAACGGAGCGATCTACGATCAGCACATCCCCATCAAAGATGCCGGCCTCTTTCATCGCATCACCTTTCATGCGGAAGAAATAAGTAGCGGGTTTATTGCGAATCAACTCTTCGTTAAGATCGATACCGCGTTCCATGTAATCATCTGCTGCTGCTCCAAAGCCCGTGGCATTGGCGCTGCGCACTTGTTGTTGGGTGAAGCTCTTGCTTCCCCGGTAGGCCGCCTGGCCTGTAGCATTCTTAGAATCCATCGTGAACTTATTTGAACCATAAAGCTAAAATATTTAGTTATAAAATACTAAAATAATTAGCTAAATGTGATCCCGCAATCTCAATTCAAAGATTTATTACCTTACTTATCTAAATCCATTGCTTTGAATCAACGCTTCTACTCCCTGGATGTATTTCGTGGGGCTACTGTTTGTTTGATGATTTTAGTAAACAACCCTGGCTCCTGGGCTCATATTTATGCACCTTTAAAACACGCCCCCTGGCATGGCCTAACTCCCACCGATTTGGTATTTCCGTTTTTCTTGTTTGCAGTGGGGAACGCGCTATCTTTTGTGATGCCAAAGTTGGAAACTGCGGGACATGCCACTTTTTTGAAAAAAGTACTGAAACGAACGGCCCTTATTTTTTTAATTGGCCTATTTCTAAACTGGTGGCCATTTGTCAAAGCAGATGATTTTAGTTTTAAGGTTTTTGAAAATGTCCGCATCATGGGGGTGTTGCAACGCATTGCCTCAGCTTATTTTTTTGCAGCCGTGATTATCTACTATTTTAAAGGAGTAAGGTCCTATTATGTGGCTATGCTTTTGCTATTGGGGTATTGGGCGCTTTGCTTATTGGGTAATCCAGCTGATCCCTATAGTTTGGAGGGATGGTTTGGGACAGCAATTGATAAGGCAATTTTAGGTGTGACTCATCTCTACAAAGGGGAGGGTACACCCTTTGATCCTGAAGGACTTATGAGTACAATACCTGCTATTGCACAAGTGATACTAGGCTATTTGGTGGGTAATCATATCAAAGAAAAAGGGTCAACAAAGGAAAGTTTACATGTTATGCTAAATGGCTTGTTTATCGCCGCCATTTCCCTACTCGTAACCGGATTTTGTTGGGATATGGTAATGCCCATTAATAAAAAGATTTGGACCAGTTCTTATGTGGTTTATACTACTGGACTGGCTATACTTACCCTAGCGACCATGATCTATTTTATTGAAATAAAAGGAGTTAAGTCAAAAATCAGTTCGTTTTTTGATGTATTTGGCAAAAACGCACTTTTTGTTTTTGCCCTGAGTGCATTTTTACCTAAAGGATTGGCCCTACTCAAAATTGAAAAAGGGGTCACCCCATGGAACTGGCTTTATAAGAAAGTGCTGATCCATGTACCCGGTCTTCCCGAAAACGGATCATTGCTTTATGCAATCTGCGTTATGACCTTCATGTGGTTTATTTGCTGGGTGCTGGATTATAAGAGAATCTATGTCAAAGTTTAAGAGCAATTAGTTATATACTTAGTTACAATTACTTATTAAATTATTTTACCTATAAAAAGTTAACTGATTCATTTTCTTCAATTTTTGTCTCCTTTCGAGTCACATCAGACAGGTAATTACCTATTTTTGAGAATTACTATTAAGTATCAGCAACCGCTGCTTGTCAGTCTGCAAAAAATTATGCTTGTGACTGAGGTGGCGAAGCTTTGTAAACAATCGCTACAAACAACAAATGGCAAAATGGTTCGCCATATACACTAAGCCCCGATGGGAAAAAAAAGTCAACCTTTTGTTGACTAACAAAGGCTTGGAATGTTATTGCCCGCTTAATAAGGTTAAACATAAATGGAGTGATCGTACAAAAACAATCGAAGAGCCTCTGTTTAAATCCTATGTGTTTGTTAAAGTAACTGAAGAGGAACGAACCAAAGTGCGTTTGACAAACGGAGTGGTGAACTTTGTATATTGGAACGGTAAACCCGCTATTGTTCGTGAAAAAGAGATACAGACAATCAAACTTTTTTTGGATGAACATGAAAATGTACAATTAATACCGATGAGTTTATCAGTACAACAGCGTGTTTTAATTACCAGTGGAACTTTTATAGATCGAACTGCCACGGTGTTAGATGTAAGAAAAAAAGAGGTTAAAGTTTCCATAGATAGTTTAGGTTATGAGTTAGTGGCGTTCATCGATAAAAATAAAATCGCAGTTTTAGATGATGTCTTATAAATCAACAATACTTATTACCGGTGGCGCTGGCTTTATTGGTTCGCATGTGGTACGACGTTTTGTAAATAATTATCCGGATTATCGCATCGTCAATATGGATGCTCTTACTTATGCGGGTAATCTCGAGAACCTAGGAGATATAGAGGCAAAGCCCAATTATGTTTTTGAGAAGGTGAATATTCTCGACACGGCAGCACTGGAAAGAGTCTTCGCTACCTATCAACCTGAAGGCGTCATTCATTTGGCAGCCGAAAGCCATGTGGATCGTTCGATTGATTCTCCGTTAGACTTTGTATACACCAATGTAATCGGTACGGTTAACTTACTCAATGCTGCAAAAAAACATTGGGCACGAGACTATCAAAACAAAAGATTTTATCACGTATCTACCGATGAAGTATATGGTGCTTTAGGGGAGACCGGTTTCTTTACCGAAGAAACTAAATACGATCCACACTCTCCCTATAGTGCTTCCAAAGCTTCTAGTGACCATTTTGTAAGGGCCTATCATGATACCTATGGCTTGCCTGTTGTGGTGAGCAATTGCTCCAACAATTATGGTCCCAACCATTTTCCGGAAAAACTGATTCCGCTTTTTATCAATAATATCGTCAACAAAAAACCACTTCCTGTTTACGGAGATGGACAATACACCCGCGACTGGTTATTTGTGAAAGATCATGCCAGTGCTATCGATCTGGTATATCATCAAGGTAAGAATGGCGACACGTACAATATTGGCGGCTTTAATGAATGGAAGAACATTGACTTGGTAAAACTGCTTTGCCAGCAGATGGATCAAAAGCTGGGTAATGCACCCGGTACCAGTGAGCAGTTGATCACGTATGTGAAAGATCGCCCGGGACATGATCGCCGCTATGCGATCGATGCGACCAAGATCAATAATGAATTGGGTTGGAGACCTTCTGTAACTTTTGAAGAAGGACTTCAGCAAACTATCAACTGGTATTTTGAAAATGAAGAATGGCTCAAGCATGTAACCTCCGGTGCTTATCAGCACTATTGTGAGAACATGTATGCAGACCGTTAAATTAAAAAATACTAAATGAAAGGCATCATACTAGCAGGCGGATCTGGGACTCGGCTTTACCCTATTACCAAGGCTATCAGTAAACAATTGATGCCGATCTATGATAAGCCGATGATCTATTATCCGCTAAGCACGTTGATGCTAGCGGGGATTAAAGAGATTTTAATTATTACTACGCCTGAGGATAACGCCCAATTCAAACGTTTATTAGGTGATGGTTCTCAGGTGGGTTGCCGTTTTGAATATGCTATACAGGAAGTTCCTAATGGACTAGCCCAGGCTTTTGTGATTGGAGAAAAATTTATCGGGAATGATAAGGTGGCGCTCGTGCTCGGCGATAATATTTTTTATGGGTATGGTTTAGGCAGACAATTAAAGACATTGAATGATGTGGAAGGGGGGTATGTGTTTGCTTATCAGGTATCGGATCCGGAGCGGTATGGGGTGGTGGAGTTTGATGCTAACAATACTGCTATTAGCATTGAAGAAAAGCCAGTTAATCCCAAATCAAATTATGCGGTTCCTGGTCTATACTTCTATGATAACGAAGTAGTGAGAATTGCCAAGAAACTTAAACCTTCAGCAAGGGGCGAATATGAGATCACGGATGTAAACAAAGTGTATTTAGAAAAAAAGAAACTGCAGGTAGCTGTGCTAGATAATGGAACGGCCTGGTTGGATACTGGTACCTTTGATTCATTAAGTGATGCTTCTGAGTTTGTTCGTGTAATTGAGAAACGACAGGGTACTAAAATTGGTTGTATTGAGGAAGTTGCCTTTCGTAATAAATTTATTACCAAAGACCAATTACTGGTACAAGCAGATAGTCTGATAAAAAGCGGTTATGGTGATTATCTTAAAAGAATCGCAAAGTAAAGCGAATATTAAACAGGACAGCTGCTGTAATATTAATGTGAAAGTAGGTTTTTACTTTACAAACATGTAAATCTGATTTTTGGTTTTTTTAGCGGCAAGCTATTGCTTAGTTATGCTAAGAGTATAAAAATGAAAAAAAATTTAATTGTTTTCGGAACTCGCCCCGAAGCCATTAAAATGGCACCACTAGTAAAAGAATTTAATAGGCTTAATCACATTTTTGAAACGAGAGTTTGTGTTACTGCACAACACAGGACAATGTTAGATCAAGTATTAGATTTTTTTGAAATTAGACCTTATTATGACTTGAATTTGATGATGCCAAATCAAAATCTTTATGATTTAACAGCTTCAATTATTTCAAATTTAAAACCAGTTTTAGAAGACTTTAATCCAGATTATGTATATGTTCACGGCGATACTACTACTGCAATGGCCAGTAGTATTGCTGCATTTTATTTTGGAGCTAAAGTATTTCATGTTGAAGCTGGCCTACGAACAAATCAGAAGTTAACCCCGTTTCCAGAAGAAGTAAACAGACAACTTGTTAGTCGAATTGCTGATTATCATTTTGCGCCAACGGAACAATCTAAGAAAAATCTATTAAATGAGGGGGTAAGCGAAGATACAATTTTAGTCACTGGTAACACTGTTATTGATGCTTTGTTGTATAGCTCCAATAAAGTTAAATCAATTCAAAATAATGAAATCGAAAAATTAAAGTCTATAATTGACTTTTCTAAGAAGATAATTTTGGTTACTGGCCATCGTAGAGAGAATCACGGTTTGGGTTTGATAAATATTTGTCAAGCTTTGAGGGAGATATCAATCAAAAATAATGATATCCAGATTGTTTTCCCAGTCCACTTAAATCCCAGGGTGAGTGCCACCGTACATCAAATTTTGTCGGGCATTAATTCTGTATTTCTAATAGAGCCTTTGTCTTATCCCGCTTTTATATGGATGATGAATAATTCATATCTAATTCTCACGGACTCAGGTGGAGTGCAAGAAGAAGCTCCTAGCTTGGGAAAACCTGTTTTGGTAATGAGGGAAACAACTGAACGCCCAGAGGCATTAATTGCCGGTACTGTTATTTTGGTGGGTAGTGAAAAGGAAAGGATTGTAGAGCAAACTACCATTCTGCTAAACAATAGTAGTTGCTATTATAAAATGATTAACAGGGAGAATCCTTATGGTAACGGTAATGCTGTAAGCAAAATTGTAAATTTTATTACTGATAAAGTCATTTAATCAATTTAAAAACTGTATGAAAAGAATAGCTATTGTAGGAACTGGTTATGTCGGATTAGTGAGCGGGACTTGTTTCGCTGAAGCAGGTAACCAAGTAATTTGTGTAGACATAAATCAAGAAAAAGTGAATTTGTTATCTAGTGGTCAAATTACCATTTATGAGCCGGGATTAGAAGAGCTTTTTAAACGTAATTTCAAGGAAGGGCGTCTGTCCTTTACTACAAATTTAAAGGATGCTGTCGAATCTTCTGAAGTTATATTTTTAGCTCTTCCAACTCCTCCGGGCGAAGGTGGCGCGGCTGACTTAAAATATATTTTGGGTGTTGCAGATCATTTGGGCAAAATAATAACCGGGTATAAGGTTATTGTCGATAAAAGCACCGTGCCTGTTGGAACTGCGGATAAAGTAGAAATTTCAATTAGGGCAAATTACCGCGGTGACTTTGATGTAGTAAGTAATCCAGAGTTTTTGCGTGAAGGGGCAGCTGTTGAAGACTTTATGAAGCCTGATCGAGTTGTGATTGGTGCTAAAAGCCAGCGAGCCTTTGATCTTATGGATGAATTGTATGCCCCATTTGTGCGTCAAGGTAATCCAGTTATACATATGGATACTAAAAGTGCAGAGCTAACAAAATATGCTGCTAATAGCTTTTTGGCAACTAAAATTTCTTTTATGAACGAGATTGCATGTTTATGTGAATTACTAGGGGCTGATGTTGATTTGGTTCGTAAAGGTATGGGAAGCGATGAACGCATTGGAAAACGTTTCTTGTTTCCCGGTATTGGATATGGCGGTAGCTGCTTCCCTAAAGATGTACAAGCGCTAGTACATAGCGCGTCTGAGGTGAATTATGATTTTAAGATTTTAAAATCAGTTGAGTATGTTAATGCTATTCAGAAAAGGGCACTATTGCCAAAGATTGATGCTCATTATGGGAACATTAAGGGGAAAAAAGTGGCAATATGGGGCTTGGCATTTAAGCCTAATACTGATGATGTACGTGAAGCTCCATCGTTGGAAATCATTGATGCATTATTGCAACGTGGTGCCAAAGTTCAGTGTTACGATCCCGTTGCTATATCCAATGTTCGAAATTTATTAGGCGATAAAGTTATATTTGTAGATAAAATGTATGAAGTATTGAATGGCGCAGATTTTCTAATTATTGCAACAGAATGGCCGGAGTTTAGAACACCTGATTTTGTTAAACTTCAATCACTTTTGAAGGAAAAGGTAATATTTGACGGTCGTAATTTATTTGAAACTAATGAAATGAAGAAAAATGGTTTTGTTTATTATAGTATAGGGCGTAAAAATATCAAGTGATGAGAGACAGAGTTTTAATAACAGGAGCTGCAGGCTTTCTGGGAAGTCATTTATGTGAGTATTTTTTGCGACTTGGATTCCGTGTGCTTGGTATAGATAATCTAATCACAGGGGATTTAAAAAATATTCAACATTTGTCTTCTGTAGAGCAGTTTGAGTTTCTGCAACATGACGTGAGTAAGTTTGTTCATGTAGAAGGTGATCTTAAGTATATTTTGCACTTTGCTTCCCCAGCCTCTCCAATTGACTATCTGAAAATTCCTATACAAACTTTAAAAGTTAGCTCGTTGGGAACTCACAACTTGTTAGGTTTGGCGATGGTCAAAAAAGCTCGTATTTTAGTTGCAAGTACGTCTGAAGTATATGGAGATCCTGTTATACATCCTCAGACTGAAGCTTATTGGGGTAATGTTAACCCTGTAGGACCAAGAAGTGTTTATGATGAAGCTAAAAGATTTCAAGAGGCAATGACAATGGCATATCACACTTTTCATGGTTTAGAAACAAGAATTGTCCGAATTTTTAATACTTATGGGCCTAGGATGAGATTGAACGATGGTCGTGTTTTGCCTGCATTCATGGGGCAAGCGCTTTGCGGTGAAGATTTGACAATATTTGGTGACGGAACACAGACAAGAAGTTTTTGTTATGTAGATGACTTAGTCGAAGGTGTTTATCGTTTGTTGTTAAGCGATTATGTTCAACCTGTTAATTTGGGTAATCCCGATGAGATTACAATTAAAGAGTTTGCTGAGGAGATAATTAGATTAACAGGAACCGACCAGAAAATTATCTATAAGCCTTTACCTATTGATGACCCAAAGCAGCGTCAGCCTGATATAACTAAGGCAAGGCAATTGTTAGGCTGGGAGCCAAACATTAAACGCAGTGATGGGTTGCGAACTACTTGGGATTATTTTAAATCATTAAGCAAGGAACGAATTCATGAAGAGAGAAATCATCGTATGTTTTCTTAACTAGGTTTTTACTTTATTGCCATTTCCTATCCAGTATCAAAATATTTTCTGTCATAATCTATGACAGAAAAACTCATTATTTTATTAATTAATCAGCTTTCAATGAATAATATTTATCAATGGACGGAAATAATTGAGCCAAAAAAATCATTGTTTGAACTTCGATTTATTGAAGTATGGAAATATAGAAATTTATTGAGAATGTGGATTAAGCGTGAAATTGCTGCGAACTACAAACAAACAATTCTTGGACCAATTTGGTTTTTCCTTCAGCCTCTTTTTACTACTGTTATATATATAATTGTTTTTGGAAAGTTTGCAGGTCTGTCTACTAATGGATTGCCTGGGTCATTATTTTATCTAGCTGGAGTGATTATTTGGAATTATTTTTCTGAAAGTTTGACTAAGACGGCAACTGTATTCAAAGATAATTCCCAGATTTTTGGCAAAGTTTACTTTCCGAGGCTTATAATGCCGTTAAGTATAGTTCTTTCGAATTTAGTTCGCTTTGGAATTCAGTTTTTACTTTTTATAATAGTATTATTATATTACTTATTAATGAATTCAAAAGATGTGCATCCTAATATTTACTTATTGCTTACGCCCTTTTTATTGATAATTATGGCTGGCTTTGCTTTAGGGGGGGGGATGATTATTAGCGCATTGACAACTAAGTATCGAGATCTTATTTTTTTACTAACTTTTGGAATTCAGCTTTTTATGTACGCAACACCAGTAATATATCCAGTTAGTTCTCTTTCGAAAGAATACCTCCCATTTGTATGGGCAAATCCCCTTTCTCATGTTGTAGAGGCATTTCGTTTTAGTTTTCTAGGGGCAGGTGCCTTTTCATGGAGTGGCCTAGGTTACAGTTTTTTGTGCATGCTAGTTTTGTTAGCAGTAGGCGTACTAATTTTTAATAAAGTTGAGCGGAGTTTCATGGATACGATTTAGCTTTTTTGATACTTGCTATTGAAGAATAGCAAGTATCTATTTATTAATTTATATGTTTAAATATGCAAACCGCTATAAGAGTTGAAAACTTGTCTAAGCTTTACCAGCTTGGACAAATTGGAACAGGTACTCTAAGTCGCGACATCGAACGTTGGTGGTCTATTAAAACGGGCAAAGGCGATCCTTTTGTCAAAATCGGACAAGTTAATAACCGCACAAAAAAGATTCAAAGTGATATGATATGGGCTTTAAAGGATATCAATTTTGAAGTGCAGAAAGGTGAAGTTCTAGGTATTATCGGACAAAATGGCGCTGGTAAAAGTACTTTATTAAAAGTCTTAAGTAAGATCACAGCCCCCACAGCTGGAAAAATTTATGTAAATGGGCGAATTGCCAGTTTATTAGAGGTGGGAACAGGTTTCCACCCGGAAATGACGGGACGAGAAAATATTTTCATGAACGGAGCTTTGTTGGGAATGCAAAATTGGGAGATCCGTAAGAAATTTGATGAAATAGTAGACTTTGCAGGTGTTGAAGCTTATATCGAAACACCTGTAAAGAGGTATAGTAGTGGCATGTATGTTAGATTGGCTTTTGCAGTTGCAGCTTTTTTGGAACCTGAAATACTTATAGTAGATGAAGTACTAGCTGTCGGAGATGCGGAATTCCAGGAAAAGTGCTTAGGTAGAATGAAAGATGTTAGTGTAAATGATGGTAGGACAGTTTTGTTTGTAAGTCATAATATGGACGCGGTTCTTGCACTGACTAAAAGCTGTCTGCATCTAAAAAATGGACAATTTTTTTCTTATGGCAGTTCACAGCAAATAGTTAATGACTATCTTGTAGGTGATCATGATACTTTTTTAGATTTTGATAAATTCAGGTCAAGTAAATATAATAGGTGGGTTGAGCTTAAGAGTATTACTTTTAAAAACTGTAACACAGAGGCAGAAAACTCAACGCCTTTAGCCGGAGCAGATCTTGAGGTTAGTCTAGAAATTGAGGTTTTTAAAGAATGTCTGCTAGATTTAGCTGTTGTTTTTGAAAGTATGAGACAATATCCATTGTTTACAACACATTTTTCTGATGAGAATGAGTGCAGGAAATTCAAAATTGGAGTTTACTGCTTTCACTTCAAAGTTCCTGCAATACTGAGGTCTGGCAAATACTTTATTTCTGTTGCACTTTTCCATCCAAGCCAAACTGAGTTTTATGATGTTTTATTGCATATGCCCCTTCTTAAACTTGTAGGTAATGCAAAGAAGTCCGAATTTCCAGAAATAAATGATCAGAGATGGGGTGAATGTTACTTGAAACTTAAATGGGGGTTAGTTTAAATGAATAATTAGATTTCCAGAATTGATTAATATCTCTCAATTTTTTTTAATAAGAAGGTAGATTTTTTAAAGTCAACTGATAAGAAAAAATTAATATTTAATGAAAAAAATAATTATTTCTCTGCTTCCTTTTGGACTAGTGAATTTAATATTAAGCAAGAGAAGAGAAGTTGCAAAAAAAAACAATCTTCTACTTAAAGAAATGAAGATTCACCAACTTTACACCAAGAGAGATAAAGTTAGTAGTAAGCTTAATCTTGATTTAGAAGAGTTTTATAATTGTGTAATTTCAGATTTGGTGGAAAAAGGCTTAGATGAGGATCAGGTAAGAGCAGGCAGTATGCCATTTAAATCATTGTTAGCGGTTAAAAATATTATCGATAAAAATTTTTCCAATAGCACTATTATTGCATTGCATGTTGGAAATTTTGTAGGCGTATCTCTTGCTTTTTTCACAAAAAGTATTTTAGACTCATGCAAGCAAAATTCATTAGTTATCTCAATTGATCCTAATCTTACCCATCGTGGAATTTCAAATCCGATGGAATATTCAAATTATTTATTAGGGAAATATAATCTTGATAAAAACTCATTGGTTGTATGCGGATACTCATTGGATAAATCGGTGAGTAATGACGGTGAAAACTATGATGAAAAATATAACCCATTTGAAAAGTTTGAAAATGAAAATGCCCCTCAAAATGTTTTAGAAAACTTATGGCTAGTTAGGCGAAATTTTATAGACTTGGTTTTGATCGATGGCAATCATGAGGTTTCATATCTCGAAAATGAAATAAATAAAGTTAGCTTATTGATGAGAGATACAGGAATAATTATTCTTGATGATATTGACCCGGTTCATTGGAAAGACTTATTTGATTTATTTGAAAAACTTGACAGGGGGCAGTATCGTGTTCTATTCACTGATAATCGTATTGCAGTTATACAAAAAGTAAAATGATGTTGGACTTTCTAGTTGTCGGTTCTGGCTTGACTGGTGCTACAATCGCAAGATTACTTCAGGATGTTGGCTATAGAGTATTAGTTGTTGAGAGAAGGAGCCATTTAGGGGGCAATGTCTTTGATCACACCCATGAATCTGGGATTCGAGTACACACTTACGGTCCTCATTATTTCCGGACTTCTGATGAAGGAATATGGAAGTTTGTAAACAAGTTTACAGATTTTAATGAGTATGTGCCATGCCTTAAATCTTTTGTTGACGGAAGGTTTGAGAATTGGCCAATTGCTGCTTCATATATAAATAGAGAAATTGGTAAAGACTGGGAGCCCTCTTTCAAGGGCATTCCATCAAATTTTGAAGAGGCAGCATTAGCACTTATGCCATCAACGATTTATTATAAATTTATTCGTGGTTATAATATAAAACAATGGGGAGTTGATCCAAAAGAATTATCAGCAGATCTAATAAAAAGGTTTGATGTTCGAATGGATGATGATCCAAGGCTGATGCCAAAACATAAATATCAAGGTATACCTAAAGATGGATATGCAAAGTTTATGGAGAATTTGTTAAAAGGTATTCCAGTGCTCCTTAATTTTGACTATCTTAAGTCTAGAGAATTTTTTAGGCCAAGGTTAAAAACAATTTATACTGGCCCAATAGACGCTTATTTTGATTATTGTTTTGGCCGTCTGAAATACAGGGGACAGCAACGTACTCATAAGTACCTTAATGGAATTAGTTTTTTTCAGCCCTGCGGACAAGTTAATAATCCAGGTCTTGATAATGGCCCTCATATTCGTACACTTGAATGGAAGCACATGCTCGGTCTTGAGTATGCGAAAAATATAGCTGGAACCGTTATTACAAAAGAGGTCACATTTACTCCTAATAATCCAGATGATTTTGAATATCCATTCCCAGATGCCTTAAATAGTTCGTTGTATAGAAAGTATGCAGAGTTGGCAAGTTCTTTTGAAAATCTATTAATTTGTGGTCGTCTTGGTGAATATAAATATTATGATATGGACCAAGCTATAGGTCGTGCTATGAAAATAGTTAGAAATTTACTTGGGCAGTTAAATGATTAGTATGAAAAGTGGCAATGTCAAGTGGTCCGTAATGATTCCAACATTTAATTGCGCTAAGTATTTAGAGAAAACATTAGCCAGTGTTTTGGCGCAGGACTTAGGAGTAGATTGCATGCAGATCGAGGTGGTTGATGATTGTTCAACACTTGATGATCCTAAAGAAATTGTAGATAAAATAGCGAAAGGAAGGGTTAAGTTTTTTCGACAGCAAAAAAATGTCGGCATAGTTAAGAACTTTAATACATGTATATCTAGGGCAAAAGGTGATTTTGTCCATATTTTGCATGGCGACGATTGGGTTGGCGATAATTTTTATAACAATATAGAGCGAGTTTTCTTGGTTAATAGTAATATATCAGCAGTTTTTGTCAGATCTTTTATTGTTGACGAGCTTGGGAAAATTGAAAATATAAGCCCGCGGGTTGAGTCATTAGAAAATCCATCTAATGATTCTTCAATTCTATTTTACAGTAACCACATTTTGACTCCAGGAGTTGTTGTCAAAAAAGAATTCTATGAAAAGTATGGATATTTTGATGCTTCTTTTTCACATGTTACAGATTGGGATATGTGGATAAGAGTAATTGGGTTTGGCGGGGCAGTTTTTATAAATCAACCAAATGCTTTTTATAGATATTTTTCGAGTAATGATACTTCTCGTTTAGCAAGAAATGCTGGTAACTTCAAAGAGTATCTTAGCCTTTCCCAAAAGCTTTCGCATTCCTATAAAAACTTTAATCAAAAAAAGTTTCAAAAAAATGTCTCCTATCTATTGATAGATCAAATCAATAATTTCAAAAAACTTGGCGATAAGGAAGCGGTTGCCGCCAACTATAGATTTTTTTTACAGGTCGCTAGTATAAAAACAATAATTTATTTTGGTGTGTATTCGATATTAAGCAAGTTTTTCTCAAAATTTAGTTAAATGGGCAGTGTTAATTTTCAATTGGAATTTCTTTCATAAAAATGTATTTAAGTTTTTACGACATAGTCTACTGTTCAAATACTAAGTATTTGCCACACCTTGCTGCATCACTAATATCTCTTCTATCAAATAATAGAAGAATATCATTTTGTATATACATTATTAACAATGACATTGACGAAATCGGGTTTCTTAAGTTACGAAACATTACAAATGATTTCAATTGCAATTTGTTTGATATAAAAGTTCAAGAGGCATTATTTGAAAATTTTAAACTTAGCGGGCATATAGATAAGCAGACTTACTATAGGTTGCTTATTCCAAATTTAGTTAACGCAAAAAGAGTAGTTTATCTTGATGCTGACTTAATTGTTTTAGGTTCTATTGAAAAGATTTTGAATATTGACTTATTAGACTATCCTATTGCTGCAGTTGAAAATCCCGGATTCAAAAATCATTCTTTGCTTGGGATGAATCCAGACTCAAAATACTTTAATGCAGGGGTTCTTGTAATGAATTTAGAAATGTGGAGGTCAGAAAATTTAGCTAACAAGGTAATTAATTTTATTCAAACGAATTCAAACTTAATTGAATTCTGGGATCAATGTGCACTAAATGCAATTTTAAATGGACGTTGGTTCCCCCTTGATCCAGCCTATAATTTTCAGGCTTCTTTTTACAACATTGAAAACCAAAAAAATTTGGTATATAAAAATGAGGATATAATTTCTGCCTCAAATAACCCAATAATCGTTCATTTTTCAGGTTCATCTAAACCATGGCATATTCATAACAAGCACCCTTATAGGAAAAAATATTGGTTTTATAGGAACTTAACTCCTTTTAAAAGCCTTTTCTCTGACGACTTCAACATAAAGAAAGTTGTTTCTAAATTCTTGCCTCTGAGTTTTAGAAAATTCATTTTGCAATTTATTCGAGGGTAGTCCAAAAATTTTGTAAAGTACAATTTCACTTTGTAGTTATCGTTTAATATATGGCAATGAATGCATTCTCAACACCAATACTTTTTCTTAACTTTAATCGCCCACGCTTAACAAATCGTGTCTTTGATGCAATTCGAAAACAAAAACCTAAAAAACTTTACATTGCATGCGACGGGCCTCGAGAAGGAAATTCGTATGATTTAGTGGCGATTGATGAGGTGAAAAAAATAGTGTCTGAAATAGATTGGTCATGTGAGGTATTTACTCTTTACCGCAATAATAATCTTGGTTGCAAAAAGGCAGTTAGTGAGGCTATTACTTGGTTTTTTCACAATGAAGAACTAGGTATTATTTTAGAAGATGACTGTATGCCTAACCATGATTTTTTTAATTTTTGCCAAGAATTATTATTTAGATATAAAGATCAACAAGAGATTTGGACTATCACTGGAAATAATTTTCAAAATGGAAAATATTTCGGAGAAGGATCTTATTATTTTTCTAAGTATAATCATGTCTGGGGCTGGGCAACATGGAGGCGTGCTTGGTTAAATTATGATATAAAGATGAAATTTTGGCCAGATTGGAAATGTTCAACTGATTTTAAATATAAAATTCCTGATGCTAATGAAAGAGCTTATTGGCTTAGGATATTTGATAATGTTTATAATGGTCAAATTGATACATGGGATTATATATGGACTGCTTGCATTTGGTATTATGGAGGAATTACTGCGACACCAAATGTAAATTTGGTTTCAAATATCGGGTTTGGCAGCTTTGCTACACATACAAAATATGCACAAAGCAAACAGGCAAATCTGCCATTTTTTGATTTAGGAAGAATAGTTCATCCAACTCAAATTAGAATAGAAGTCTCAGCCGATAAGTATATTTTTGAATACCTTCTTGATGGAAGATTTCTTAGACGCCCTTTTAAGTATTATTTTTCTTTTAGGAATCTTTTGCGAAGAACGTTCTTAAATTTTTTTAAAAATAGATGAATTATGATTAGAAAGTTAAAGAATAAATTGAGGCAAATATTTTTATCTACTTTTTACAGAAGGGTACGTGAAAATGATTATGATATAGTTCAGAAAAGTCTTATTAATCAGGATTTTCAAAAGCATCTTGATCTAGGTTCTGGGCCAAATCCGAGAAATCCATTCAAATCCAAGCAGGTCTTTGGGGTAGATATACGATCCTATGATGTTAATCCTATGGTTTTAAAATGTGACATTTCTGTTGAACGACTTCCCTTTTCGGATGAGTGTCTTGACTCTATTACTGCTTTTGATGTCATAGAACACATACCTAGGGTTGTTTATATAGATCGATCGCCTTTTTTCCCTTTTATACATCTAATGAACGAGGCTTGGCGAACACTAAAATATGGCGGTTATTTTCTTCATTTTACGCCTTCTTACCCTTCAAAAGAAGCTTTTCAAGATCCTACCCATACGAATTTAATTACAGAGGATACCTTTAGATTGTACTTTTGTGGTGATTGTTGGGCTAAGATTTATGGATTTTATGGGCAGTTTGAAATTGTTGATGAGGGTTGGATGGGTAGTCACTATTGGTGTTTACTAAGAAAGTCCAAGTGTGATATTTTTTTTGACATAAACGCCTTACAGAAATAGTGATTTATGAATACACGCACTCTTTGTTTAATTTTGCATTATGGATCGATTAATTTTACAATAAATTGTGTGAAGTCCATATTAGAGGATGATTTGTCAGATATTATCATTATTGATAACGAGGTTGAAAGAACTATATTCCCCGATGACTTTTTTTGCACAAGAGTTAAATATTTTAAAACTAAGGGAAATCAAAGTTTCGCTGCAGCCAATAATCTAGCTGTTGCTGAGCATCTTAACAGTGGATATGGTACTATTTTATTAGTAAACAATGATACAATTGTTTTAAATGACTCTATAAGAGTATTGCGTGATACATTAGCGGATAGCGGAATAGGAGTAGTTGGCCCTTGTATGCCCTATGCCTCTAATCCTAATGAAATCTGGGCATGTGGAGGAGTAATAAAAAAGTCAAGTTTATATATTAGTGGAATAAGGTATGTAAAAAATAGTTTTATACATGATGTAGATTACCTACCTGGAGCGGCTATTATGTGTACACCTGTAATGTGGAATAAGGTTGGAGGACTACCCGAAAAATATCATCTAGCATATGAGGAAGCCCAATTCTGTTTAGAAATAAAAAAAATTGGCAAGAGAGTTGTTGTTAATCCAAGTGCCCAAATCCTACATTTCGTTGGGATGTCAAGTGTTTTCAGCCCTAAATATATTTACAACAGCTTTAGAAATAAAATTAGGTTTTCGCAATACTTGTATGGGGATAAGTTTGGGTTATTTTTTGCTATATGCAGAACATTTTTTAATATACGCGACAGGTCATTAACAAAAGCAATATTAAAGTTTAGATTATGGTTTCGTGCAGTTAAAGATGAATTTAATAATATACCTTTAACAGCAGCTGAGCTTGCTATAATTGAGAGTCAATATGTTCTCGATACTGAAGACTAGTTTTTTATAATTTAATTTATGTTTAATTCGAGAAATACATAATATTATATTTTATTCATCTCTAAGTAGTAAAGATCTAAAAAATTGAAAAAAATCACTGTAATTACAACTTGCTTAAATTCTAAATTAACAGTTCGTAAGACAATTGAATCAATTATTTCAACTAGGTACACTAATTTAGAACATATATTTATAGATGCTGGCTCAACTGATGGGACAATTGAAATATTAGGCTCTTATCCACATCTAAGAGTGTTTATAAAGCGTGGAATTTCAATTTCTGAAGCTTGGAATTTTGGAATTCAAAACTCATCTGGCGATTTAATATATATTTTGAATTCAGATGATTTTGTAACTCCAGATATCTTTAATATTGCTCTTAATGATGTAAAAAAGTCTAATTCTTCATTCATTTTAATAGGTAACGTTAGTATTATTGATTCAGATGGTAGATTAGTCAGACAAGTTAATGGGGAAAGGCCAAGGTTAACAAATATTTTCAAAGGTCTTCCATTTATGCATCCATCTGTAATTGCAACAAAAGACATATATGATAAAATTGGTTTATTCGATCTAGCTTACCGAATAGGGCTTGATTCAGAATGGCTTATACGTGCTTATGTCAGTAAAGTCAATTTTATAAAATCAAGCTATAGTGTTTATATGCTCTCTGGCGGAATTAGTGAAAGGCGTATGTGGGTGGGTTTTGGCGAATATTTAGAAACCTTGCACAAGCATAAAGTACCCGTTATTGTGATAATTGCAGCGCTTTTAAATAAAATTATGCTTATTCTCAAAAATGTCTTAATTCCTAAAAAAATAAGTGAAAAATACTAAAGACTCAAAATTGAAAAAACTAGACACTGGGTTTTTTCAGTCCGTCTGGCAAAAAAATAGTTTTTTTATTGCAGCTATGTTAGGGAATATTCTTTATGTGTTTATTCCATCATTTCTTTTATTACCTGACTACCTGTTACTGTCTTTTTATGCTTCAATTATTATTGTTTTAGGTGTAATCATTGCAAATAGGTTTCCTGGCCCGAAATTGGAAACATCTACTATTCGTATAAAAAAAAAGTGGCTTTTTGCATCAATTTTCGCACTCGTTTTGTTTAAAATATTACTTGGCGAGTTTAGTCTTTTCTCCTTTTCTGAACAATCTGTTCAAAATTATTTAGATCAAAAGGATCAATTTAGTGCTAGAGGACCCATAGAGATATTGAAAATTGTCATTGAAAATTATACTTTATTACTAACTCTAATGTATGCAGATAAAAATAGAAAATCTGGGGCTGTATTATTAATATTTTTAGGTCTACTTAATTCATCTATTTCTAGATCCAACTTAGCTGCGTACGCTGCGACAGCATTTTTTGTCTTTTATAACGGTCGGTTAAGTGCTTTTCGAATATTGATTATAATTTCATTCGGCTTATTCTTTTTTTATATTTCTTCAATTATGCGCGGGGATTTAAATACATCTGCCCTTGGAAATGTTTTTTTTACTGCTGTAGGGTACCCAATTATTAATCTTTCAAATTTAATATCATATGATATTAGTGGTTCTTGGTTTGACTACTTTATTCAGTTGGTTATAAAGCCTATACCAGGTTTTCTTTTTAGTCCATTTGGATCTAAGCCTGTTTTCAATTTTAATGCTGAGATTACAACACTGATCTCTGGTTCAAGTATTTCTTCAGAGCAACCAGTTTCTGTATTCACTTTTGTGGCACCTCTTGTTTATTATAAGCCAATATTATTAACTGGCTTTGTAATGCTTATAATCTATGTAATTGTGTTTTACTTTGCTAATTACATAAATAACTTTCGAGCATTAGGTTTCTATCTCGCAATTGTATTTTTTCTAATTCATCGTTCTAATTTGCTTGATTTTGTTTCGATATTGATAATAAATATTGTCACCTTAGAAATGATAAAATTGACATGTCAGAATAAAAAAAGTATGCAAGGTTATGAATGAAATATCATATATCTATTTTAGTAGGATGTCGCTTGAAAGGAATCAGTGTAACCTGCAAAAGTATCACAGTCTAAGTAAATTTGGTTTTAAAGGATGCTTTATTACATCTTTTGGGGATTCAGTAGATAATGGCAAAAAAAAAACCAATTACATTGGAGTTGAACGTAAGGTATACCTTTTAAAACAGAGCAATTCATTTTTTAAGATTGTAAATTATTTTATATTCTCATTATATATAATATATTATACTCTATGGCTTAGGCCAAAAGTGATCATTCTTCATGATTCGGTTCATCTTCCCGTTGTATCATTATTAAAGATTTTTATTAAAATTAAAATTGCAGTTGATTTTCATGAAATTATTTGGGATTGTGGTTATTCTAAGCCAGTTTCTAGTATTTATAGAATGATTGAGAAATTTTATTCTAAAGAAATCAACTTGGCTATATTTCCTAACATGGATAGGGCATCAATAATAATGAGTCACTCTAAAATTAATTGTCCGTATCTTATATTTCCTAATTTTCCAATTAATCGTGTTCCAGCGGACAGTGTAAATATTCAAAAGCTCAATAATGGAAAGATTATTTATTTTGGGTCTGTGAATAAAACAAATCTAGATTCTATTTTGGAAATATTCAGGATATTAATTTTGTGTGGGTTTGAGATTGATGTTTATCCGATTGGCGAAAGTGCTAAACTTTTAAAAAAAATATCTGATGATCCTAAGATTCAATTTTATCCCCCATTTCATGTAGATTTTCTTGAGAATGTAGTTAGCTCCTATATGGCGTCTGTTTGTGCATACAATACTACATGCCTGAATAATAGGTATTGTGCCCCAAGAAAGATTTACGATTCTTTATATTGTGGCGTTCCTGTTTTAACAAATGATATTCTGACGCCGAGTAGGGATCCTTTCTTAAATAAATATGTCATTAATTTATTGAGCAAAAATAGTATAAGTGCATCTGAGATGCCTATTATCTCTAAGGAGGAGGCTATTAAAATTAGAACTCAGTTTCTCGATATACTTAGTAACGCTAGTGATACTTTTGCAAGTAAGTTTAGTGATTTATTAAATAATTAATATGAATAACGAAGTAACAATAATTGGATTTGGTTATGTAGGCGCGCCTCTTTCAGTTCTCTTTGCCTTAGCTGGTTTTGATGTTAAGGTATTTGATATTAATCCCATTTTGATAGACTCCATTAACAGTCACAATTATCATCATGCTGAATCTAGTATAACAAAACATGTTTATGATTTGTCTGTTCTCGGAAAAATAAAAGCATTTGAAAATTTACCTTTATCTAGAAACTATATTATTTGTGCGCCAACACCTTTGAACGAACAAGGGTCAGCCCTTGATTTAAGCTTTATTTTTTCAGCTCTGGATAGAATTTCTAGACAATTAAATGATGGCGATCTTATAGTAATAGAATCTACACTCGAGGTTGGCTCTGTTGAAAAAATTTTAGAGTACTTAGTTGGGAAAGGGATTAACATAGAAACATTAAACATTTCTTATTGTCCTGAACGAATATTTCCTGGTAATTCCTTAAATGAGTTAATTTTAAATGATAGAATTGTTTCTGGTGTAACAAAAGAAAGTTCACGTCTAGCTGCAGAACTATATCAAAATATTATTAAGGGAAAAATAATTGAGACTTCGGTTAGATATGCTGAGTTAAGTAAGTTAATTGAAAATACATACCGTCTTATAAACGTAGCATTTGCTAATGAAGTTTCACTAATTGCTGAAGAAAATAATGTTGATGTTTGGACCTTGTTAGATATAGCTAATTCACATCCAAGAGTAAATATTCTAAATCCTGGAATCGGTGTAGGTGGACATTGTGTTGCGGTTGATCCGTTTAGTCTTAAACTTAATTCCAATTTACCGACAATGGTTCGGGCTGCTGATGATGTAAATAAAAATAAAATGAGCTGGGTATGTTCAAAAATTAAAAGTGCACGCGACGAGTATTATTACAAAAAGAAAACCTACCCAGTAATATCAATATTTGGGCTTAGTTACAAGGCTAATGTCTCAGACTTTAGAGAGTCGCCTTCACTTAAAATTATTAAGCTTCTAAATGAAGAAAATATCGATATTTTGTGTGTAGACCCCCACATTAATTATATTGAGGGTATAAACATTGTAAATGCATCCGAGGCTTTTATAAAATCACAGATTTGTGTGATATTTGTAGGGCACGATATTTTTCATATGGATATTTACAAATCACAATTTATTGAAAAGAAAGTTTTAGATTTCTGTGGTTTGTTTAAAAAAAATAGTACATCTCAATCTCTTGTTTTTTAGTAAGTTACAATTATGAAAATATTTAATCTAATTGTTACTTATAACCGTTCAGAAAAACTAAAAACCACTTTCGAGAATTTAAAGAAAAATGGGTATCAAAATTTAATTGTAGTAAACAATAATTCTACTGATGATACAGAGCATGTTTTGCGGAAATATTATCATGATTTTGAAAATTTCTTCTCAATTAATTTGTCTGAAAATACTGGGTGCTCAGGTGGGGTAAATGCTGCATTCAAAACATTTCTTACGGTTTCATCTTCAACAGATTATGCTATAGTACATGATGATGACTCTTGGCCGAACTTTGATTGTAAATGTCTTATTCAATTCTTCGAAAGAAATGATATTAAACATGGCTGTTTCCCAGTTTTGACACTTAATGGAGAACTGAATTTAATGAATATTCCTGGTAGTTTAAAATTCTTAAAAACCCCCTTTTCTTACAAATCTTTAAAGAAGTCACATAGGCAACGAAGGCCAAGAAACTTGAATGACTTCAACTTTATTAATGCTTTTGATTATAGTAGTTTTGTGGGGTATGTAATTAGGCATTTACATGTCAGTCAAATCGGATTGCCTAGCCCTAAATTTTTTATTTACTCTGATGACACAACTTACACATTTGTTGCTTCAAAAAAAATAGGTAAGTTGTCAAACCTTTATAATGGCGACATGTGCTTTTTGCATGACTGCAATCGATCTACAGGAAAAAAATTACTACATGGTCGTTTCGCCAATTATGAAATAAGAAATAAGGTGATTTTCTTAAGAATCGCGTCTGGTAAATTTGCAATTCTTTTTATTCTGTATTATTTTTTTAAGTGTGTTCTCTTAATGCCAAATAGGCCACTTATAATATTTAATAATGTTCTTCAAGGATTATTTGCCGATCTTAGTAAATACTTACCAATTAATGCCAAGTAATAGTCGCCAGGAAGTTATTATCTCTTTTTGCCAAAAAAGAAAAAAAGGGCTACTTGATCATGCTGATGCATTAAAATATTTTGGAAACAAGCTCGATTCTGAGAGGATCTATTTAGTATCAAAAGATGTATTTGTGTTTTCCTTTGTCCTTTTCAAACATAAAAGTTTGAATTCGAAATTATATGTTTTGACTTGGGATAATTCAATTCAGTCACTTTTTGTGTCCATTTTAGCTCGTATTTTTGGTGGTGTAAATATTTATTACTATCATGAACCTGGCGGGTTTGGACAAAAAATATTCAAGTCAGATGGTTTTTTCTATTCATTGTTTGCATCTTTCGCTGAATATATCTTCTGTTTAATTTCTAAATATAAACTTGTTGCTAGGCCCGATAAAATTTGTTTTGGCGACTTTTATTGCCCTTTGCTATATAATGCAGATACTATTGCTTCTGATATAAATTCAAGAACAATGATTGGCTTTCTAGGAGCAAAAAGAAATCAGCGACTGTACAATTTGTTTAAATCTATTATTCCGGATTTGAATAATGAAGGGTATGATGTTGGCTTTTTCCCGTCTAATAGATTTGGAAGTAGCAAAGATGACAAACTTAAATTTCTCAGGAATTCATTATTTATTTGGAATGTTTATGGTGTCCCATATAATCAATCTGGAGTAACCGGCGACTGTTTTATGAATGGTGTACCAGTAATATTTTCGAAGTTTGAGCCTTTTAAAAAACTTCTTTTAAATTTTGAGCTTGGTTTTGAATTAGATATTAATCTTCCAAAGAACGAACTTGTTCGAAACCTTTTTATGAAGATTGATGAAAATAAAAAATTAATTAATCGAAAAAACTCATCGTTACTAATAGATGCGCAGTCAAAATTTGGGGGACAAGAAGCTTTTCTTCAATTTTGGAAGTCTTTTTTTGATTCAATATCCTGAGGGAATAAAAATCATTTTACGATTTTGTTATAGTAACTGGAATTAATTACTAATTTAATTTTACGAATTTTATTACTAAGTCTCATCAACTGCTTTAATTTGCTAATTTTTTAAATTAGAATTATAATTAAATCACATCGTGCTTATTGAATTTCAATGCTCAAGTAGTCTATGAATATTATTTTTCAAAAATCTATAAGGACTTAATTTAAAAACATGTATGTAGTTTTATTTGAGTGAAAGATAATTCAAAACAGTGTTTAAATTAACTTAAATGAAAAATATGGATAATTATCAAAACTATGATGATGATATTAGTTTTAGAAAAGTAGTAATATTTATTTCGTATTGTTTTTCTCTAATACGAAAAAACTTCGTGTTAATAATTTTATTTGTTTTCCTGGGCGTACTTACTGGCTATTTTATCACAACCTTTAATACTCCGAAATATAAATCTGAGCTTCGTTTTGTAGTTAAAAATGAAGGATCTACTGGTTTGGGTGGAATGTTAGGTGGATTAAATTCAGTTCTTGGTGGAAGCTCGATGGGGTCGACTTTGGAAAGAACTGTCGAAATTGCCAGCTCTGATCGGATAATTGGCGCTGTGTTATTATCTAAAATATTTACGCAAGGAAAGTACGAAATACTAGCTAATACTTTAATCGAGATCAACAACCTACATGCTGCATGGGCAAAAGATACCTTGATGAGTCATTTATATTTTAATAGTGAGGACACCTCAATTGAGAATTTGAGTTTTTCTAAAAGAAAAGCTATTAAGTACATGGAAGATTTGTTGTTTCCTAAGTCAGGCACTGGTATAATTAATAGGTCTATCGATAAGAAGTCAGGTGTAGTTACACTCACGGCAACGCATGAAAATGAAGAGTTTGCAATCATTCTTACTAAGGAGATATTTAATAAGCTTAGAGACTTTTATGTTGAGCAGATGACCACCTCTGCTACAAATAATGTTTCTATATTCCAGCGAAAGGTAGATAGTATTAAGTTAGAGTTATCTAAAGTTCAGTCTTCTTTTGCCAGGAATACGGATCAGTCTTTTGGATTATTATTTCAGGAAGATAAAGTTGAATTAAAAAAGCTAGCAGTCAGAGAACAAATGTTAATAGCAATGTATGCTGAAGCTCAAAAAAATTTAGAAACTTTCAGATTTATGAATGATTCTGCCATTCCTTCATTAACTGTAATTGACATGCCCTATTCTCCTTTAAAAAAAATTCAGAGGAGTAAACTGCTTTTTTCATTTGTTGGAGGCTTTTTGGGATCAATTCTCATTTTCTTAATTATTCTCTTAAGGGCTTGGTATAAAAGAATAATGACTATTTAAAAAATATTCGGTGTTGTATTTTTATAAAGTTCCGATTTACGCTGGCTCAATGTCTTCTGCCGTCAACGCTATAATACATGAGCTAAATACCGATCCAGGAAATGCTAAATATACTAAATGCATAAGTGCTACTAGTGCTCATGGTTTGGTTGAAGCACATAAGGATAGTGCTTTCAAGATTAATCTTATGCATTTTTACTGGAACCTTCCAGATGGAATGCCTTTAGTATTTTGGGGGCGAATAAGGGGTTGCAATCTTATGGAACGCTGCTATGGACCAGATTTATTTGAGAAAATTATGAAGGCTACTGCTTTTATGAGTGTGTCCCATTTTTTTTGCGGCGGTAAGCCAGGTGTTGCTGATAGTCTAAAACTTGTAGTAGAAAATCGATTTTATAATAAGAATGTTACTGGGACATATTGTCCGCCATTTAGCCCAATGTTGGAAAACGACTGGATTGTATTAAAAGAAAAAGTTAGTCAATCAAAAGCCCAAGTAGTTTGGGTAGGCTTAAGTACTCCAAAGCAGGAAAAATTTGCATTAGAATTGTCAAAATTAGTAGAGGTTAAATTTATAATTACAATTGGTGCTGCTTTTGATTTTCATACTGGGAATTTAGAAAAGACTCCAACTTGCATGCAAGCTGTAGGATTAGAATGGTTCTTTAGACTTTATAAAGAGCCATTTCGTTTGTGGAAGAGATATTTTGAAGTAGTTCCGAAATTTACATTTCTGGTAATTGCTGATCTTCTAAAGTATTTAATTCAACAGACATTTTTCCTGTTTAAATATTCTAAATAAAAAATATATTTATAGATCTATTCATGATTTTTTAATTTACATTTTCTAAGAATTATAAAAGTTTAATTTGATTTACTTGTTAAGGTTTAAATATATTTTATACTCAATTCTTTCACTTTATACGCTACAAGGATGGGCGCAACCTATTTATGAAAGACATACCAATGAAATAAATGAATATTTAGTGAGGATGGCTCAAAAGGGGTTAGTCGAGAGGGATGACAATATTCAACCCGTGCGCATGGATAAAATTATTTCTTTGCTTGACTCTTTAGCTATTAATTCTACAAAGCTTTCGGTAATAGAGAAAACGGAACTCGACTTTTATCAAGCTTTTTATAGACCTAACAAATCAAATTATAAGTTAGGATACAAGAATGAAGAATTTTCATTTCAGCTCTTCCCTGTCATTACAGGCCAGCTACACACTTCAGATTCCATCAGTTATTTTAAAAGAAGTATTGGGGTTAATCTCTATGGCACTATTTCTAAACATTGGGGGTATCAATTGTCCTTTCAAGACATTACAGAAAAAGGATCTCTGCTAGATACTTCCAAACAGAGCATAATGGCGGCGATGGAAACTGGGTATGTGAAAAACAGTCTCTTCAACAACAAGAATATAAATTACACCGAAATAAGAGCGCATTTGTCTTATGCATTTAAAAAAGGAATGGTTTCAATAGGACAAGATTATCTCAACTGGGGTTATGGGAAGGGAGGACAAGTGGTATTTTCTGATAAAGCACCTACTTATCCATATATCCGAGTTGATCTGCAACCCACAAATTGGCTACGATTTAATTATACGCATGCCTGGTTAAAATCAGATATTCCTGATTCTGCTAAATCCTACACCATTCCTAGCGGCATCTGGGGTGGGGTGCGTGAAGTAATGGTCCCTAAATTTATGGCGCAACATAGCATGGATATCCGAATCAAAAAAGGATTACATGCAATGCTCGGTGAATCGATGCTCTATACTGACCAGCTAAAACTAGGCTATTTTATTCCTGTAATGTTTTTTAAGGCCTTTGATAATTATAGCGGCAACAATAATATTACCCGAGGTTCCAATGGGCAGTTCTTTTTTCAGTTAAGTTCACGCAATCAGTTGCGCAACACGCATCTTTACGCCACTTTATTAGTGGATGAAATAAAAGTCTCTAAAATTTTTAATCAGCTAGAACGTCGCAATCAAATAGGCTATACAATAGGGGGTAACGTTACAGATTTAGGCCTGCCTTATCTAACTGTAGGCGCTGAGTATACAAGGATACGCCCCTTCGTCTACCGAAACTTTCTACCTGCTCAAAATTACTCCAGTGCTGGCTTTTTGCTCGGCGACTGGATGGGATCAAATGCGGATAGGTTTTACGTATTTGCTAGTTACACGCCTGCACCTCGCGTAAAGGGACTTCTCCGCTATCAATTAGTTAGAAAGGGAAGCGAAGGAACACTTCAACAACAATACTTTGTTCAACCACAGCCTCCTTTTTTATTTGGCAACAAAAAAACCTGGAGTGATGTGTTGTTGCAATGTAATTACGAATATAAACCTCGATTAAATACGCAGGCCTATCTGCGATTACTAAACGGCCGTCTTTCTTTTAGTGCCGGGCTATCATACGGGCTTTGATCTTGGAGGCCCTCTCTTTTTTTGGTAGCTTTAGCCCCTAATACAATTTGTATGCTCAGGGGCCCCCGCCTCAATTATTTTTTCCGGTTGTTGCTCGACTTTCTGGTCCTCATCGCTTGTTTTGAGGGCACCTCACTATTGTCAACTATTATTGGGCAATCATCAGTCGAATTAAGCAGTGGCTGGCTGTTGTTCAGCGTAGTCACTTGGTATTTAACCGCGCGAGCCCTACATTTTTATACCTCCATTACGCTTTTTACGTATTCGCAAGAGATGACCATTTTTATTCGGCTACTCTTTACGCATTTATTGCTTTTGTTTTTTGGCATTGCGTTGTTTGAAAATCAATTGGAACAAATTCGTCCCAGTCTTCTTCTTTACTATGGTTTGATTTTAGTTTGTATTCCTGTTTCAAAATATTGTTATCGTGTACTAGCGGCATATATCCGTAATCAATATAAGGTTGTTCGTAAAATTCTGGTAGTAGGTTCATCAGAGCTTTCTGCTTCACTTTATCGCTCTGGAATGTTGATCAATAATTTACGCTATTCAGTGGTGGGCATTTTGGGGGATCAGCCCACAAATGGGTTATCAACAAACTATTTGGGACCGGTTCAAAATCTGGAGCAAATCATTAATACCACTGAAGTTGACGAAGTGTTTTTGACTTTGCCTAGTACACAAACGGAACAGATTAATTATGTAATTGATTGCTGTGAAAAAAAACAGATTCAAGTAAATGTCATTAACGCTTTTAATCGGTTGGGTGCTAGTTCGCTTCGCTTGACTAGCTACGCTGGATTACCAGTGGTGGGATTGCGCTACTTCCCACTGGATGATGCAGAGAACCGAATATTCAAGAGGGGCTTTGATATGCTTTTTTCCCTTCTCTTTTTAGGCCTAATATTTAGTTGGCTAGGTCCTTTATTAGCAATGTTGGTAAAACTTACTTCGCGTGGCCCCGTTTTTTTCAAACAAGATCGCTGGGGTTTGAACAATAAAAAAATTGTTTGTTTTAAGTTTAGGACCATGCAGCATTCACCTAAATCGGATATTGCGTTTCAGCAGACAGAAAAAAATGATCAACGAGTTACTGCGTTCGGACGTATCCTTCGTAAAACCAGTTTAGATGAAATTCCACAGTTTTGGAATGTTCTATTAGGCGATATGAGCGTGGTGGGTCCTCGTCCACATCCCATTCCCTTATCCCTAGAGTCAAAAGATGTGGTACAGCATTATTTGATGCGTCATCTTGTTAAACCAGGCATTACGGGTTGGGCGCAGGTAAATGGAAGCAGAGGAGAAATTCAATCTCCCGCTGATATGCAACGGCGTGTAGCTTTTGATTTATGGTATATTGAAAATTGGAGTTTTTGGCTTGACTGCCAGATTATTTTTCAGACTATCGTCAACCTGATAAAAGGAGATGAGAAAGCTTATTGATATTTCTGCCGATTGTAGGGCACATTTGGCGACTTCATCAATTGTTGTTTGTGGGCTAGCTAGAAATTGCGCTCATAAGCTTCCTGCGAATATAAAATTTATCGAAGCCTTAAAAACCTATTTTAAGTTTTTACAGGTAGTTGTGGTGGAAAATGAAAGTCATGATAATACGCGAGCCATTTTAGATTATTGGTCAGAGAGTTCTTCTAATGTGGACATTTTAGATGGTATAACAAGGTCAACTGCTTCCATATCAGATCAATCCAATAGCAAAGTAAATCCATATTACTCTTACAAACGTATTAGTTACTTAGCCTCACTTCGTAATCAATATCTCAACTATATCAAAGCTGATGGTCGCGCTTATGATTATATATTAGTTCTAGACTTTGATGTAGATAAAATTTCGTTGACGGGTATCCTTAATTCTTTTGAAAAACGAGATAGTTGGGATGTGGCTTGTGCATATGGATATTCTATTTCACCCCGCTTACAAGAAAGGATTCATGACACTTACGCCATGGTGCTGCTCGGTGAGGAAAATAAACCACAGCGTGAAAGACCAATAAAAAAATTACAACGAGACGTTCGCTTGAAAAAGGAAGAAGGTTCTTTGCTTTCGGTTTATTCAGCATTTGGAGGTCTCTCAATTTATAAATCTGGTTTACTAGAGGTGATCAATTACCAGGCATTGAAAAATAATGACTCCAGGGTGGAGGTCCGCTGTGAACATTTTTCAATTTGCCATCAATTACAACAGAAGCAAAATACGCGTGTTGTTATTAACCCTCGGATGCATTTGCGTTACCAGAAGTTTTCTGAGTTATTATTCAGGAAGATTAAGCTTAAGTGGAACTTCTTATTGTAAAGTTTTGCTGTTTTTCTGTTTATAAACATATAAATTTGTGCACCTTATCCCAATGAAACAAATCGCTTACACTCTTTGGCAATTTCTTATAAACCTTCTCTTTGTTATTTGTAGTATTATTCTTTTCATTCCTATAACAGCAATTCTGATTTTAATTAACCCTTTTTACAACCCTGGTCCGCTTTTTTATTTTCAGACCAGACTTGGTAAAAATCACATACCTTTTAACCTTATTAAGTTCAGATCAATGGTAGAGAACTCCGAGATGAACGGAGCTGAATGGGCTAAAGAAAATGATGAAAGAGTAACACGAGTTGGTAAAATTTTACGAAAATTTAGAATTGATGAATTGCCACAATTCATCAATGTTTTGTTATATCAAATAAACTTGATTGGACCCCGAGCAGAACGGCCAGAAATGCATGAATTAATTTTAAAAGAGGTTCCGTCTTTTGATAAAAGACTTAATATAAAACCTGGTATTACTGGGCATGCTCAGGTTATCGGTGGTTATAGTAATGATATTGAGGGCGCAAGAAGAAAGCTTGAATATGATCTAGAGTATATTAGAAAGCAATCAATTTTCTTTGATATCAAGATTCTTCTTGCTACTATGAAAGAAGTGCTGATAGGTGCCGGTTTGTAATTTTAATCTGGATTGCTACCTATAACTAGCTTGAACAGCTCCTCATTATTGATCAATCTGAGGTAATTCTCCATCTCCTCCTCCTGTATCTTTTTCACATTTACCTCTGTTATGGTTGGCGTTTCCCAGGGCTTTTTATCCATTGGATAGGTATTTTTACCCATTCTGTCATTTATTTTCTACAAAATTCTACATTAAAATAATAGAATAAAGTAAGTAAATAAGCATATTAGTGCAAAATAATTGTTGGTGACCCGTCCGCGAGAGCTCCTTTTGTTTAAAAACTTTAATAAAATATTAAACAAATTTGATGGAAGGGAGGGTTAATCTGTTTAATTTTACAGTCCAATAAATTAAACAACATGTCCATCATAGAATTCAATCAGCTTCTGGTTAACCACGCAGACTTCCTTCGCCCCTTCGCTATTAACCTAACTCGGGACTCAGATGCAGCCAATGACCTCTACCAAGAAACCCTCTATAAAGCACTCGCTAACCGCGAAAAATACAACGCGGGTACTAATATCAAAGCCTGGCTCTTTACCATCATGCGTAATATTTTCATCAATAATTACCGCAGAAAGGCCAAGCAGCGTACCATTTTTGATAATACGCCCAATGAGTTTTTATTAAATAGTCAGTCTACTACAGTAGGTAATAATGGCGAGAGTAGCCTCCGAATCAAAGAAATTAAAACGGCTATCCGTCAACTTCCTGATATTTTTAAAATCCCTTTTCAACTCTATTTTGACGGGTATCATTATAACGAGATTGCCGAAGCGCTTAACGAACCGCTCGGTACCATCAAGAGTCGTATCCACTTTGCTAGAAAATTATTAAAGGAACAACTCCAGCATTCCTAACTTCATCGAATGTCTCAACCTACTGCGCTGGTCATAGGATCGGGTTTTGCCGGTCTGTCTGCGGCTTCCTT
>JACCDP010850936.1_pt1 | contig 30642 bp, 33 predicted proteins | sample 7445841 | NCBI WGS metagenome assembly JACCDP01 (sample SAMN15323441, study PRJNA562643) | freshwater metagenome | isolation source: river surface water | place: USA:Blue River Watershed | collected 2017-08-17 | reverse complement strand
GTGCGTTGCGACGATGAGCACATCACCGGTGTGGCCTTGGCCTTTGAAGTGCAATCGGTGGCATTCACCGAGTTGTTTTCATCCGGTGAAGACGTGGCCTTTCATGCGCGACAAACGGGTCGTTACCAAAGTGGATTTGCGGGTATGGAGGCGTCCACTCACAACGAGGTGCTCAATGTCAACGGCCTCTTGCGTGTGCAAGACGGGCAGGTGGTGTCGGGCCGCCTCATCCGCGACCGCAGTGGTCTGAAAGCGCGTTTGCAAAAGGATTTGAAGCCATGAGCCACACCGTCACCAGCGAGCGCGATGGCCCCGTGTTGGTCATCACCATCTGTCGCCCTGAACTGCGCAACGCCATTGACCGTGCCACCTCCGAAGCGATTGCGCGTGCGATGGACGAACTCGACAGCGACGACGCTTTGCGTGTTGGCATACTCACCGGCACAGGCGCGCATTTTTGTTCGGGCATGGACTTGAAAGCTTTCTTGCGTGGCGAACGCGTCGAGTTGCCGGGTCGGGGTTTGGCCGGCATCATTGAAACGCCGCCCCGCAAGCCCTTGATTGCCGCAGTAGAGGGTTACGCGCTGGCAGGCGGTTGTGAAATCGCTTTGGCCTGTGACCTGATGGTGGCGGCTGACAACGCGCAGTTTGGCTTGCCCGAAGTCAAACGCGGCTTGATGGCTGGCTCGGGTGGTTTGATGCGCTTGCCGCAACGCATTCCGCGCCAAATCGCCATGCACTACGCACTCACTGGCGACATGATGTCGGCTGTTGAGGCTCGGCAATGGGGCTTGGTGAACCAACTCACCGCGCCGGGCGAAGCACTGGCCGCCGCCAAAGTGTTGGCCCAGAAAATTGCAGCCAATGCACCTTTGGCCGTGCAGATCAGCAAACAAGTGGTGTCCGAATCTGTGCACTGGCCTGCGGATGAACGCTTTCAACGGCAAAACGCCTTGCTGGAAACCATCATCCACTCCAAGGATGCACATGAAGGTGCCTTGGCCTTCAGCGAAAAACGCCCACCGGTGTGGACGGGCAGCTGATGCGACGGATTTCACCAACACCTCACCAACACCACCACCAGGAGTCAACATGACCGCTTCAACCCTTGCTTTTTCACACCAGGGCCGCCACTGGGGCCTGTTGTTGTCGGCCACCTTGTGCAGCCTCACCGCGTGGGGACAAGATGCACCGCAGGACGGCGTTTACAAAGACCGGATTGATTGGGGTGTGTTGATGGACATGAGTGGCCCCACCTCGGCGTCGCAAGGCATTTGGGTCCATGGATTTCGCGACTACATGCGCAAGATCAACGAGGCCGGTGGCATCAACGGGCGCAAGATCAATGTGCTGGCCGAAGACAACCGGTTCAACCCCGCCACCGACAAAATCGCGTTTGAAAAACTGGTGAGCCAAACCCCTGTGATCGCCATTTCAGGCATGGGCACTTCGGTGTCGCAAGTGGCCTTGGCCCCGACGATCAAAGCCGGCAAGGTGCCGATTGTGGGCACCTACACAGCCACCAAGGCGCTGTCCGAGCCTGTGACACCCATGGTTTACAACGGCTTTTGTGGCTACAAACCCATGGCGCAAGCGGGCGTGGGGTACCACGTGGACAAACTCAAACTCAAAAACCCCAAGGTGGTGACGCTGGCGATTGAAACCGCAGGTGGCAAGGAGTACCACGACTATGTGGCCGAGGCGGTGGGCAAATTGGGCGGCAGCGCCAGCCACTTGACGGTGAAGGTCACTGCTGTGGATGTGACGCCGCAAATCTTGGAAATCATGAAGATCAAGCCCGACTTCATCACGGTGTATGGCGTGTCTAACACCGCCATCCTGACGATGAAAGGCTTGGCCCAATACGGCTTGAACATCCCCACCTTTGGCATCACTTATTTGGGTGCACCGCAAATGTTCCAAAGCATGGGCGGTGCGGCAGCGGCCAACTACAAATTCATCAGCTGTTTCACACCCGGCGGTGCCGATCAAACCCCAGGCAACAAAGCCTTGTCGCAGTATGCCGACACGATTGGCCGTGGTGACATGAAGCAAGACATCAACTACGTGGCCGGCTGGATCACAGGTCAAATGGCGGCAGACGCCTTGACGAAATTGGGCAAGAACCCGACACGCGCACGCTTGATTGAAAGCTTGTCCAAAGGCTTCACAGTGAACACCCAAGGCCTGACCGCACCCATCACGTACACGCCAACCAACAACACCGGCCCGGTGGTGTTCAAGTTGATTGGCTATGACTTTGCGGTGAACAAGTTCAAGGCCTACGGCGAGTTTGCCGACTACGAAAAATACACCCGCTGATCCAGCACACAACCCAGAGGCATCACCATGTTTGAACAAGTTTTCTTCAGCGGCCTGGCCTTGGGCAGCATTTATGGCCTCGTGGCTCTGGGTTTTGCCGTGATTTTCAAAGCCACGGATGTGTTCAATTTTGCCCAAGGCATGTTTGTGGTTTGCGGCGCTTATTTCGCCGTCACCGCCATTTCCATATTGCAATTGCCATTTCCGTTGGCCATTGTGTTCATCGTGTGCGCGGCGGCCTTGTTGGGTGTGTTGATACACATGGTGTTGATTCAACCTTTGGCCGGTCGCCCCATGTTGTCAGTCATCATGCTGACCATCGCCTTGTCGATTGCCCTGCGTGCATTCATCGAAATTGTGTTTGGTCCCCAAGGTCGTTCACTCACCACACCGCTGCCCACGGGCGTGTTGATGCTGGGAAGCGTGCGCATTTCCTATTTGCACCTCACAGCTGCCTTGGTGAGCTGGGCTTGCATGGCGGTGTTTGGTTTGTTTTTTCGTTTCACCTCGGTGGGTTTGCTGATGCGTGCCTCGGCCGACAGCCATGAAGCTGCGGTCGTGTCGGGTGTCAACGTCAACACCATGAACCGCTTGGCCTGGGCCATTGGCTCGACCTTGGCCGCTGTCGGTGGTTTGTTTTTGGGGCAGTTGCAAATCGCTTCCACCGAATTGGAAGGCATCGGTTTGTTGGCCTTGCCAGCGGTGGTGATTGGCGGGATGCAAAGCATTCCAGGGGCCATCATTGGGGGCTTGCTGGTGGGCATCATCGAGCAAATGGCCTCCACCTACATCTCGCCCAAATCAAGTGACATCGTCATCTATGTGTTGCTGCTGCTCATCCTCATGGTGCGTCCGTGGGGCTTGTTTGGTCAACGCGAACTGGGCCGGGTTTAAAGCAGCATGAACAAGACTTTCCAACCCTCCATCCGCGCAGCCACATGGCTGTGGCTGCTGTTGTGCGCCGCTTTTTTGGCCTATCTGCCTACGCTGTTGACCGAGCGTGCCTTCTTGGGCATGCCTTTGTCCAACACCCAGTTGTTGAACCTGGGTCTGACGCAAGTCAACCTGATGTTGATCTCGATGTTGGGCGCGCTGTCCCTCAATTACCTCACCGGGTGCGCCGGTCTCATCTCCATTGGCCATGCCGCCTTCTTCGCCACAGGCGCCATGGCAGCAGCCGTGTTTGACACCCAACTGGGTTGGCCATTCCCGGTGGTCCTGTTGGCAGCTGCGCTGGCCGGCGCCTTGGCGGGCACCTTGGCAGGCTTGCCGTCGTTGCGTGTGCGCGGCTTGTATTTTGTGTTGTCCACCTTGGCCGTGCATTACGTCGTGGCCTATGTGTTTTTGGAATACCAATTCAAGTACTTTGACGTCGTCGGCATACCCTATGCCACGCCGCGCCTTGGCGATTGGGAACTCAACACGCCGGTGCGCTGGTATGCCTTGTTGCTGCCTTTGGTGGTGTTGGTGTACTTGGGGTTGAAGGCGAGCTTGAAAAGCCGCGAAGGCCGCGCGATGTTGGCCATGCGCGACCATGAATTGGCCGCCACCTCGGTGGGCGTGGATGTGCGCATTTTGCGGTTGAAAGCCTTTGGTCTGAGTTCGGCGATTGCGTCGGTGGCCGGTGCCTTGTTTGCCTATTACTTGTCCAATGTCACCTCCGAAGCTTTCAACATCAACTTCGCCATCCAGTTCATCGCCATGATCATCATCGGTGGCATGGGTTCGCTGCCTGGGTCCTTGGTGGGCGCGGCCATTTGGTTGTTGTTGCCGTCCATCATCGGAGGCTTGTCCCCACAATCAAGTGAAGGCAGCGAATTTTTAGGCAAGTTGTTGGTGGAGCACCGGGCCCAATTGGTGCAATTGATTTTCAGCATTCTGGTGATCGTGTTCCTGATTTTTGCGCCGGGTGGAGTGGCGGGTTTGGGCACGCGTTTGAAAAACAGTTGGATGGCATGGAGGACACAACCATGAGCACCGTGCTGGACATTCAACACCTGAGCGTGGCCTACAACCGCAAGGGCTTGGCCTTGGAAGACGTCAGTCTGCAAGTACCCCAAGGCGGCATCGTCGCACTGTTGGGGGCCAACGGCGCTGGCAAGTCCACGCTCATCCGCGCCGTCACCGGCTTGCTCGATTTGCACCATGGTCAGATCACCGGCGGTCAAGTGCACATGCTGGGGCAGCGGGTGTCTGGTCTACCGGCACACCGTTTGGTGCGCATGGGGATGGGACAAGTTCCCGAAGGCCGATTGGTCTTCAAACACCTGAGCGTGGAAGACAACCTGTTGGTGGGGGCGGCCGTCTTGCCACGTGCCCAAGTGAAAGACGGTTTGGATGCGGTCTACCAATTGTTTCCGCGATTGCTGGAGCGGCGCACCCAGGCAGCAGGCTGGATGTCGGGCGGCGAGCAACAAATGCTGGCCTTGGGCCGCGCCATGATCGCCAAACCCAAACTCCTGTTGGTGGATGAGTTGTCCCTGGGGCTGGCACCACTCATCGTGGCGGACATCTACAAACAACTGCGCGTGATTGGCGAAACCTTGGGCACGGCCATGTTGGTGGTGGAACAAAACGCCAAGCTCGCCCTGTCGTTTGCGCAGTCGGCCTATTTGCTGCAACAAGGTCGGGTGGTGTTGTCGGGCAGCGCAGCGATGGTGGCCGCCAGTCCAGAGATGAAAGCTTCGTATTTGGGCGAAACCCGTTCGGCAGGGGAGGCCAGCGCATGAGCACACCGATGTTGACCATCTCGAACATGGTGATGCGCTTTGGCGGCATCACCGCTTTGAATGACGTCTCGTTCAGCTTGGCGTCAGGCCAGATCACTTCCTTGATCGGCCCTAACGGCGCTGGCAAAACCACGTTGTTCAATTGCATCACCGGCATGTACACGCCCACGTCGGGGCAGGTGCATTTCAACAACCAAGACATCACGGGCTTGGCTGCACACCAGATCGCACGTCGAGGCCTGGCCCGCACCTTTCAAAATTTGGCCTTGTTTGGCGGCTTGAGTGTGCTGGAGAACCTGATGACCGGGGCCTACCTGAAAGGGCGCACAGGCTTGTTGCAGGGCGTGTTCACCACGCCGCAAGCGCGGCGAGAAGAACATGCTGCTAAAGCCGCCGCCATGGACATGCTGGCCTTTTTGGGCATGCAAGACATGGCTGATGCCCTGCCTGCTGAACTCAGTTATGGCCGACAAAAACAAGTCGAGTTCGCCCGCGCCTTGATGCAACAGTCCAAGTTGGTGTTGTTGGATGAACCCATGGCGGGCATGAGCAGCGCAGAAAAAGACAGCATGTCGGCCCTGATTCAAAAAGTGCGCCAGTCCTTGGGCATCAGCTTTTTGATCGTGGAGCACGACATCCCGGTCGTGATGGACTTGTCCGACAAGATCGTGGTGCTCGACTTTGGCCAAAAAATCGCTGAAGGAAAGCCCCAAGACATTCAAAACGACCCCGCTGTGATCGCGGCCTATTTAGGCAGCGATCACTGATATTTTTCTATTTTTATTGGAGCAGTTCCCATGAGAGAAGCCGTCATCGTATCTACCGCCCGCACGGGCATTGGCCGCGCATTCAAAGGTTCTTTGAACCACAGCAAGTCGCCCAGCATGTTGGGCCATGTCATCGCGCAAGCGGTGCAACGCGCAGGCATTGACGGTGCGCAAGTCGAAGACGTGGTGATGGGCACAGTGCTCACCAGTGGCACAGCGGGCATGAACCTCGCACGCAATGCGGCCTTGGCTGCCGGTTTGCCTGTGACTGCAGCCGGTCAGACCATGGACCGCCAATGCGCATCCGGTTTGATGGCGATTGCCACAGCCGCCAAGCAGGTGATGGTCGATGGCATGGACGTGGTGGTGGCCGGTGGCCACGAGAACATCACGGCCGAGCAAAAAGCCTACTTCGAGAGCGCCATGGCCAGCAAAGATGCACAACTCGAACATCGCGTTCCCCACGTCTACATGCCCATGCTGATGACCGCCGAGTTTGTGGCCAAGAAATACGCCATCAGCCGCGAAGCCCAAGACTTGTATGCGCTGCAATCGCAACAACGCACGGCGCAAGCGCAGCAAGCCGGTCGGTTCAACCAAGAGATCGTCGCCTATGCCACGCAAATGGCGGTGGCCGATAAAGCCACTGGCGCGATCAGCTTGAAAGACGTGGTGCTGGACAAAGACGAAAGCAACCGTCCCGACACCGTCCTCGAAGGCTTGACCTCGTTGAAGCCGGTGATTGAAGGTGGCGTCATCACGGCAGGCAACGCCAGCCAATTGTCAGACGGTGCCAGTGCTTGCGTGGTGATGGATGCAGGCTTGGCCCAGCGCCGTGGCTTGCAGCCCTTGGGCATTTACCGTGGCATGAGCGTGGCCGGTTGCGCGCCGGAAGAAATGGGCATTGGCCCCATCTATGCGGTGCCCAAATTGCTCAAGCAGCATGGTTTGAAAGTGGATGACATTGGTTTGTGGGAGTTGAACGAAGCCTTTGCCTGCCAGGCCATTTACTGTCGTGATCAACTCGGCATCAACCCCGACATCTACAACGTCAACGGCGGCGGTATCTCCATCGGCCACCCCTATGGCATGACAGGCGCACGGTTGGTGGGTCATGCTTTGATTGAAGGCAAACGACGTGGCGTGAAATACGTCGTGGTCACGATGTGTGTTGGTGGCGGCATGGGCGCTGCTGGTTTGTTTGAAGTCGCCTGAGAGAGTTGGATACAAGGAGGCTCACATGCCACGTCGATTTGTAGATCTGTCCATCTATTTGGAAAACGATGTGGTGAGTGACCCACCCGCGTATGCGCCGCGCATCGAGTATTTGACGCACCAAAACACAGTCTCGCAAATCGAGCCGTTTTTTCCGGGCTTGAAGAAAGAAGACCTGCCCGATGGCGAAGGCTGGGCGGTGGAGTTTGTGAAGCTGTGCACGCACAATGGCACGCACTTGGATGCGCCCTACCACTACCACTCGACCATGGACAAAGCCAGTGGCGAAGCCAAGCCTGCGATCACGATTGACGAGGTGCCCCTTGAGTGGTGTTTCCAACCCGGCGTGAAGCTGGACTTTCGGCACTTGCCCGATGGTCATGTGGTCACTGCGGCTCAAGTGGAAGCCGAACTCCAGCGCATCAACCACACCTTGTCGCCTTTGGAAATTGTGGTGGTCAACACCCGAGCAGGCATGCAATACGGGCAACCCGACTATGTGTCATGTGGTTGCGGCATGGGCTATGAAGCCACCATGTATTTGCTGGAGCGTGGCGTTCGATTGACGGGCACAGATGCCTGGAGTTGGGATGCACCCTTTGTGCACACTGCGCAAAAATATGCAGACACGGGCAATGCGGCTTTGATTTGGGAAGGCCACAAAGCGGGCCGCGACATTGGTTATTGTCACTTGGAAAAACTGCACAACTTGGAAGCGCTTCCGAGCAGCGGTTTTTACATCAGCTGCTTTCCCCACAAAATTCGCGGCGCCTCCGCAGGTTGGACCCGCGCCGTGGCTATTTTTGATGATGCCTTGATGCCTGGCACAGTGACCTGATTGGCACGCTGTACCGCGGTTCACCGCAGGGGCTCGTGGAAGTGAAAACCCCAAGACTATGATCTTGGCGTTCCCACAACGTTTCAAGGTTTTCCATGTCCAGCGCCTCTTCTGACCGCCTGATGCCCACTTGGTTCATTCCCCACGGTGGGGGTCCTTGCTTTTTCATGGACTGGAACCCACCCGATGCGTGGGACAAGATGGCGGATTTTTTGAAAAACCTGCACACCAGCTTGCCACGTCAACCCCAAGCCATTCTGATGGTGTCAGCGCATTGGCTCGAACCCCATGTGGGCGTCACCAGCGCCGCCCAGCCTGACTTGATTTACGACTACCACGGTTTTCCGCCTCACACCTACGCGCTGAAGTACCCTGCGCCTGGTCACCCCGCTTTGGCCGAACAAATTGTGGCCAGCTTGAACGCCGCCGGCATTCCCAGTGCGACCCACGACCAACGTGGTTTTGACCACGGCATGTTCATTCCCATGATGCTGATGTTTCCCAAAGCCGATATTCCGGTGGTGCAGCTGTCCTTGCACAACAGCCTGGACCCGCAAGCCCATTTGAAGATCGGCCATGCATTGCAAGCATTGCGGGCCCAAGATGTGTTGATCATCGGCAGTGGCATGAGCTTTCACAACATGCGCGCCTATGGCAACCCCCAATACGGCCCCATTTCCGATGTGTTTGACGACTGGCTCACCAAGGCCGTGTCGGCCAGCCCAGTGGAGCGCGCGCAAAGCTTGACCGATTGGGCGCTGGCCCCGCATGCCCGGGATTGCCATCCTCCGCGTGCCGAAGAACATTTGCTGCCCTTGATGACGGTGGCCGGTGCGGCAGGCCAGGACATGGGGCGCAAGGTGTTTTCAGACCGGGTGCTCGAGACCACCTTGTCTGGTTTTGTTTTTGGCTGAGGGTTTCAGGCCTCAAGCACCGACAGCAGCTCGTGGCTGCGTATCGGCTTGAGCAAGATCTTGTCGAAGCCGGCTGCTTCCAGCAATTGCACATCTGCTGGCATCGCATTGGCGGTGTATGCCACGATTTTCAAATGCTGCAAATGTGGTTCTTGCCGCAGCTGTTGGCACAGTTGCAAGCCGCTCACCGTGGGCATGGAAATATCCAACAACACCAGGTCGCAATGGTTTTGCGCGAGCCAATCGAGTGCTTGTGCCGCGCTGTCGCACTCTTGCACCTCGTGGCCCAGAGGACGCAAAAACAAACCCGGCAACAAACGGTTGGTGTGGTTGTCATCGACCACAATGACTTTCAAAGGACCCATGGTTCAGGCGCTGCTTTCTTCGCGAACGGGCAGGGTGAAAAAGAACAAACTGCCTTTCCCGATTTGACTGCTGAAGTCGAGAAACCCACCCATCAGTTGGACCAGTTGATGGCTTAGCAGCAAACCCAAGCCCGAGCCTTCGTTGGGGCGCAGCACAAAGGGCACTTGTTTGTCGTGCAAACGCTTGAACAATGTTTTTTGAACGGCCTCGGGGACGCCATGGCCTGAGTCTTCGACCGAGAAAGTGACAAATTGACCATTGGCGCTGGATGACACGGTGAGCATCACACGGCCTTGCGGTTTGTTGTAGTTGATGGCGTTGTCCACCAAGTTGTTCAGCACTTGGCGAACGCGGTAGGGGTCGGCCCGCATGCGCACGGGGGCGTCTTCGCCCGTGACCACTTGCAAATCGATGCCCAACTCGTTGGCGCGAACTTGGTGCAGGGCCCGCACCGACTCCACCAAATCTTGAATTTCAAACTCCGAGTTGGACAACGCCAGCGTGCCTTCTTGGATTTTGGTGAGGTCCAACAAGCCGTTGACCAAATGCAGCATTTGCAAACTGTTCTCCAAAATGATTTTGGAGGTGAACTGGATCATGGGTTCACGGGTGCTGCTGTAGATGTACTCGGCATAGCCCATGACGCCATTCAGTGGCGTGCGCAGATGGTGTGACATGGAGGCCAGGAAAACCTGCAAGCGCTGCTTGCTGTCTTGTGCTTGGTTGGCTTGCAGCTGCAGCCATTGATTGCGTTTTTGCGCCACCCACAGCATGTAGCAGAGCACCCCCAATGCCAGCAACAGCAACAAGTTGACCAAGAGGCCAGTCGACATGGTATGGAAAAGCCCGCTTTATTTTTTGGGGAAGATCAAAAATTCATTGCCCAGCATCCGACCAAACTCGGCCGCGTGGGCATCCAAGGTTTTCAGCAACGTGTCGGTGGGCAGTATTTTTTTAGAGCGTTTGTCGATGTTGCTGGATTCAAATTCGATCAAGCCATCGCTTTCAAATTCTCGGATTTTGTAGCGCAGGGCACGCTCGCTCAGTTCTTTGTTGTAGTAGATGCCTTTGAGCAGGGCGCTGGGCCCATCTTTGTCTGCTTGCAATTGCTTGGCAATGTTCAGGTAGAGGTAGCGGCCCGCTTGCGTGTGCGCCAACCCAAGGTGTTGGTTTTCCCACTCGTGCAATTGGCAAATGACTTGCAAAAATTTGGTGCTGAGCACTTGATCGTTGTCGTGGCGCATGACGCTTGTCCAAGAATGGTTCGGAGGCGGATCTTAAAAAGGCAGATTTATTGAAACTGATGAAAGCTGATTTTTGTTGTTAATAAACTTCAAGTAAAACTTGAAGACAGGGAAATATTCACCTAATCCAAATAAATACGCACAGCTGGTACCCCTTGAGTCGCACCGCCTTCAGGGCTTGATTACCGGCACCACAGTCGCGTAATTTTTTGCGCAACCTGTACAACTGGGCCTCTAACGCAGGTTTTTTCAAGGTTTGTTCAGTTTTGCCCAACAAGTCATAGATTTGCCACAACGCCAAGGTTCGCTCTTTGGCGCGGGCCAGGGATTGGAGCAGCAGGTACTCGGTGCTGGTCAGCGGCACCTCTGCATTGGGGCCGTAAAGGCAGCGTTGATGGCTGTTGAGTTCGAGCCGCACGGGGGACGCTTGCGACTTGAGGGTCTGTGTTGAGAGTCGCACACGCTGCAACAGGTTGAGCATCATGGGCTTGAATTCCTCGGCTTCAATGGGCGTGTCAATCACCAAATCGGCGCCGCTTTTCCAAGCCTGAATGCGTTTGGGCATGCACTGGGGATGGGTGATGCACACCAAGCCTGCAAAAGGATGGACTTGCCGCAGTCGGGCTGTCAATTCAAACGCGGCCTCGCTGGATGCGGTCGCGTCCAGCAGGCACAAGTCCAGGTTGTTGCTGAACTCGTCTTCAAAAGCATCCATGGAATGGAGGACATCCAGGTCTTGTCCCAACTCGGCCAGGAGTGCCTTGATTTGGTCAACCATCACGGGCTGGTTGCAGATCAGCAGCACACTTAAATTCATTTTCAATTTCTTGTTGCTCTAGACATTCTTGAAATTTTCGTCAAAATAAGCAGAATGAAAATCACATGATCATGTGAGAGATCAAAGCTGTCACCTGAAAAATTTGAAACACCCTAGCCATGACCAAGCCGAACACGCCCGTTCAAAAAGCCTTGATGGTTGAGGATGATCCGTTCTTTCAAAACTATTTCAAGAACGTTTTTTCAAACATGGGTCCGCAGTGGCGTTTGGATTTTGCAAACACGGGGGCGGCGGCAGACGACTTCTTGAACCGCTGTGACACCCCGCCAGATTTGGTCTTGGTGGACCTGGGTTTGCCCGACACCTCGGGCTTGGAAGTCATCCAGCGGGTCTACCAACGTTTCAGCCAAACGCCCATCATCGTGATGACCACCTTTTCCGCTGAGGAGTCGTTCATCGCGGCCATCCGTGCAGGCGCCAGCGGCTATTTGCTGAAATCCGAACAAGCTCATGATTTGGTGCACGGCATTCAACAGGTGTTGCAAGGCAACTACCCGGTCAGCCCATCCTTGGCCCGCTATCTGTTTCGCTTGTCGGGTTCGCCAGTGTTGAAAGAATCCAACACCGCGTTTCAAATTTCACCCCGCGAGGTGGATTTGCTCGGCGGCTTGGCCAAAGGATGGAGCTATGCGCAGTGCGCTGACGCCATGGGCATCAGCCTGAACACCGTGCAATCGCACATCCGCAATGTGTACCGCAAGCTGAATGTGTCCAATCAAACACAGGCCATCAACAAAGCCAGGGCATCTGGCGTGATTTCTTGACCATGCCAGAACAGCCAGACAAAGAACACTTGCTCAGAATCATGGATGCCGTGCCCTGCGGCCTTTACGACTATTACTTGGATGCGCAAGGCGTCAGCCATTTCCCGTATTTCAACCAACAATTTCTGGACCTCTTGGAAATCACAAGCGAGGAACTTGCGCAAGACGGCGCCATCGTGTGGTCCTTGTTTCACCCTGATGACCGGGAGATGGTGGCCCAAGCGGATATTGCGGCCAACAGTTCGGGCAACTTGTTCTTCGTGGAAACCCGCATCATCACCCCACGTGGTCATGTGAAGTGGATTCAAATTTCGTCCTTGCCCACACGCAAAACCGTTGATGGCGCTGCGGTGTGGTCGGGCTATTACTTGGACATCACTAAAAACAAACAGTTGCAAGCCGAGTTGCTGCAAGCCCAAGAACAATTGCGAGACGCTGCCGTGCAAGCAGCCCGGCACCATGAACGCTCTGCCTTGATGCGCGATGTGCACGACGGCTTTGGGTCGCAACTCAGCCAAGCGCTGATGATGATGGATGCGGGCCAGCTCAGCCCGGCGCAAACGCAGCAACTCTTGCAAGAATGCTTAGCGGATTTGTATTTGGTGGTGGACACCTTCAGTGACGAAGAAACCTTGTTGGGCAATGCCTTTGTCGATTACCGCTACCGCGTGCAAAAACGCTTGAGCGCGCACCCGGTGCAGATCGATTGGGCCATCGACCTCGAAGCCATGGGCCCGATACCGCCCCGACTCATCTTGCATTTGCTGCGCATCGTGCAAGAGTTGCTCAGCAACAGTTTGCGTCACGCCCAAGCCACCCGCATTCACATAGCGGCGCAGTTTGATGCCAGCCAGCAAGTGTTGAAAGTGTGTTGCGCTGATGACGGTGTGGGTGTGGGCCAGGGGGTGCAACATGGTCGGGGATTGCGCAACATCCATCAGCGGGTGGGCGAGCTGGGGGCGTCCATCGTCTTCCACAATCAAGCCCCTGGGACGCAGGTGCAGCTTCGTTGGCCGGTGCCATTGACCAAGGCTTGAGGCATCTGCCCCGGCGGCCTGCTTGCAGCGCTCAAGGCCCTGCAAGCTGATTCTTCAACGCGCGTCGGGCAACTCGATTTTCACTTCCAGCACTTCCAAGTTGTCTTGGCGCTCGAGGTTGACTTTGATGTCATTCGGGTTGATGTTGACGTACTTGGACAGCACCGCAATCAAGTCGCGTTGTAAATCCGGCAGGTAGTCGGGTTGGTGGGCGTTTTGGCCTGAACGCTCGTGCGCCAAGATGATTTGCAGCCGCTCTTTGGCCACGCTGGCGGTTTTTTTCTTTTCGCCAATCAGGAAAGACAGAAAGGACATGCTGCTTATCTCCGACCAAACACGCGTTGCAACAAGCCTTGTTTGGCGGCCTCGGTGAAGCGCAGCGGCACTTCTTTGCCCAAGAAACGATCCACCACGTCTTTGTAGGCTTCGGCCACATCACTTTTGTCCAGCAGCACCGCGGGCACGCCTTGGTTGGAGGCTTGCAGCACATCTTCGGATTCGGGGATCACGCCGATGAGCGGAATGCGCAAGATGTCTTGGATGTCTTCCAAAGACAACATGTGGCCTTCTTGCACACGCGTGGGGTTGTATCTGGTGATGAGCAAATGTTCTTTGATGGGGTCAGCGCCCTGGATGGCCCGCAGTGTTTTGCTGCCCAGCATCCCCAAGATGCGGTCCGAGTCACGCACCGAAGACACTTCGGGGTTGGTGACGATCAGGGCTTCATCGGCAAAGTGCATGGCCATCAAAGCACCCGTTTCAATGCCCGCAGGCGAGTCGCAGACGATGAATTCGAAATCCATGCCAGCCAGTTCACGCAACACGCGTTCCACGCCGTCTTGCGTCAAGGCTTCTTTGTCCCGGGTTTGCGAAGCGGCCAACACAAACAAGTTGTCGGAATGCTTGTCTTTGATGAGCGCTTGGTTGAGGGTGGCTTCGCCGTTGATGACGTTGACGAAGTCGTAGACCACACGTCGTTCGCAGCCCATGATCAGGTCGAGGTTGCGCAAGCCGACGTCAAAGTCGATCACCACGGTTTTGTGGCCACGCAAGGCCAGGCCAGATGCAAAACTGGCGCTGGTGGTGGTCTTGCCCACGCCGCCTTTGCCCGAGGTCACCACGACTATTTTGGTCATCGAAAAAAATCCTTGTTGAATATGAAGAATGCAAGAAAGCCTGAGCGCTCTCTTCGACAAACAGCGAGTTTACAAGGCCCGCATTGACAGCTTGTCGTCAGCCAACCAAACCTGGGCGGCTTTGCCGGCCACGTCTTTGGGCAGCGGCGTGTCACTGGTGCGGTAAACGCCCGCAATGGACACCAATTCGGCTTCCAAGCTGGCGGCAAAAATTCGCGCCGAGGTATCCCCCTTGGCCCCTGCAATGGCTTTGCCGCGCAACGGTGCATACACATGGATATGCCCATCGGCCATCACCTCTGCACCCGGGTTGACCATGGCCAACACCACCAAATCGCGACCGCGTGCGTACACCTGTTGGCCCGAACGCAAGGGCTTGTCGACCACCAAAGCACTTTGGCCGGTACCGGCGATTTCTCGCACCACTTCCACTTCGCGCACGACTTCACGCACCACCTCGGTGGGGGCGTCTTGCACCGACGGCAGAACACGTGCTTCGCTGCTGACAAACAAGCCGGCCAAGGCCGCCGCCGCTTCGTGCGTGGGGTTGCCCGCCCGCAAGGCCACCGGGTTCATGCGGTAGCGGCGCAGCAGTTGCAACAAACCATTCAAGTCCAAGCTGCCTTCTGCGCTGTGCAGATCAATCAGCACCGCGTCGTTGTCAAAGAAGTCGGGGTTGTCGCCAAAGCGGCTTTGCATGTCCGCCGACAACGTGGCCAAGTCGAGGGACTTGATGAGCACCGACACCAGGGGCAGGGTGGCGCTCTTGATTTCGAAAGACAGGGGTGAGGAACGAGAGCTCATAAAGTATCCGGGTCGTTCGGGCGGAGCGCCTGAAACATCAGCACCGGACTTTACACGCACCGGCGCGGCAACAGCAGACGCCTCAAATTCGGGACAATGGGCGCAAAGGTTTGGAGCAGTGGATGCAAACCATCACATGGTTGTTTTTGATTTATTTTGGGTTCTTGGCCCTGGGGCTGGTGTGGCGCAGCCGCACTGTGCGCGGGCCCTGGTTTTTCTTGTTTCGGGCTTTTTTTCCGAACTGGCAGTTCTATCACCAGGTCGGCCCCGTGCCGCATTTGTATGTGCGCCATCAAGCACCCGGTGCTGATTGGAGTGATTGGTTGTGGGTGTATCCGCGCCGCCCGCGCAGCGTTTGGAACCTGTTTCACAACCCCTGGGGCAATTTGGCCTTGGCCGAGCAAAACCTGGTCGATCATTTGTCCAGCGACATCAAAGACCTGGGCGAGGGTCAAGACGCCAGCGGCTTGGTCACCTACCAACTGGTGTGTCGGTTGGCCGCACAGGCCTTGCGACGCCAACACCCGGGCTTGCATCAAGGCCGCTACCAATTAGAGATTCGACTCGAACGCCCCGTGCCCACTGGGTACGCCAGCAGTGACACGGTGCTGCGCAGCCCGGAGATGGCTTTGTGAACGGCGACACCGTCATCCGCTGCCTGGAGCTGTTGTGCGCTTGGAGTTTGCTGCTGCAAACCCTGGAGCACTGGCGCATAGCCGACAGCACCGACCCCACCGGTGTCTGGTCTTGGCCGGTGCAACGTGCCGACATCCCAGACGCTGCGGTGTGGATCAAGCGGTTTTTGGATGTGGCGTTCTTGCCCAAAAGCTACCGTGCCATGCTCTTGGTGCGTGGCGTGGGTGCTGTGTGTTTGGCGCTGTGGGGCGCACAGCTGGGGTTGATGCTGCTGTTGTTTGGGTGTCAGTTGCTGCTGCTGGTGCGCTGGCGTGGGGCTTTCAATGGCGGCAGCGATTTCATGACCCTGGTGGCCCTCACGGGCCTGCTGTTGGCCCAGCTGCTGCTGGGGTTGGTTGAGCCCGCCATGGCCTGGGGGGCGGGCCTGGGTTACATCGGTATCCACACCCTCAGCTCGTATTTCGTGTCCGGTTGGGTCAAGCTCAAGCGGGCAGAGTGGCGCAATGGGCAAGCCCTGACCGTGTTTTTGAACAGTGGCTTGTACGGGCCCTTGCCGCCGGACAGCATTTTTCGTCAACCTTGGCTGGCATTGCTCTGCAGCTGGGCTTTCATTGTGTGGGAAGGGGTGTTCCCGCTGGTCTTGCTCAACCCCGATGGGATCTGGTTGTTCGGCGGTGTGGCGCTGCTTTTCCACTTCCTTGTGTTCTGGTTCTTTGGTCTAAACCGCTTTTTCTGGGCATGGTCAGTTAACTTAAGCAGTATTTTCTTCTTGGCTTACTGGCTAAGCCAATACTAAAGATATTTATTTTTATTTTGTACATATTTTGTACTCAATCAAGGGTTTTATTGGGTTTTTTTGCGTTGACGACTTCAGCTCAGTGCATAGAATGACGATCCCTCTTAAGGACGAGCCACCCAAGGCTCACAGAAACACAGGATTCGTGCATGCAGTTGATGTGGCTCTCAGGGCCCACCGGTAACGTCAAGACCATCTCCATCACCACCCGCACCGTGCTCACGGCGGCCGTGGTGGTGGGCCTGTTCCTGATCACGTCCGGCTTTTTGCTGCATTTTGTGGGTTTCAAGATCGCCGTGGAATACAACCCCGACCTGGCGCGCAGCATTGGCGGCGTGACCACCGAGGCCGAACAGCGCCGCATGGAGTCGGTCTACCGCGACCACCTGTCCCAGTTGCGCGAGTCGATGCAAACCACGGTCAACGAAATTCGCCAATTGGAAACCATGAAGAACCGCTTCATGGAGATGGCCACCCCCAGCGTGGTGCGCGACAAAATCAACCGCAAAGACGACAACAAAGGCGGCCCCCTGGTAGCACCCCGTCCTTTCTCCACCTTGTTCCGTCAGCCGCTGGGCGTGGAATTCGACCAAACCTTGCAAGAGTTTGTGCAAACCCAAACGGCCGTCTCCGAACTGCACAGCCGCTGGGAAAAACAGCTGGAATGGCTGCACACCCTGCCCACAGGTGTGCCCATCCAGGGTGACTACCGTGTCAGCAGTGGTTTTGGCATCCGCAACGACCCGTTCACCGGTGGCTTGGCCATGCACGAAGGCTTGGACTTCACAGCCATGTCCGGCACCACCGTGGTGGCCACGGCCAAAGGCACGGTCACCCGCTCTGGCTGGGATTTCGGCTACGGCAATGTGGTGGAAGTCCAGCATGCCGAAGGCTTTGCCACCCGCTATGCGCACCTGAGCAAACGCTTGGTGCAAGTCGGTGATGTGGTGGAGCGCGGTGGCGTCTTGGGTGAGGTGGGCAGCACCGGTCGCTCCACCGGTCCGCATTTGCACTATGAAGTTTTCAACAAGGACCGGGTCATCAACCCAGCGCTTGTTTTCCCCCTTGGATCCAGCTGATCCTGCACCGGAGTTCCCATGTTTGAAAAACTGCGTGACAAGCCCTTGGCCAGTTCCCAAGAGCGTTTTGAAACCCTGATTGGCCGCACCACGCAAATTTATGGGCGTTTGGTTTTGGTCGACAGCGTGCGCATCGACGGCAAAGTGGTTGGCAACATTGAAACCTCCAAAGAAAACAAGGTCACCGTGGCCATCGGTGCCAGTGGCGAGGTGTCTGGCGACGTGACGGCGCACCGCGTCATGGTGGCGGGCAAGGTGGAAGGCAATATTTATGCGACCGAGCGGGTGGAGTTCCACAAAGACTCGGTGGTGCATGGCGACATTTCTTATGGCTCCATTGCGGTAGAGCATGGCGCGCGTTTGCTTGGTCTGGTGATTCAAAACCCGGCTGGCGGCAACAACGCAGGCGACGCGGCCAACTCGGCGATTCGGCAGGCGCAGACGTCCAAGTAAGCCTCTAACAATTGGAACAATTGGGGTCAGATTCCAATTACCTCAATCAATGCGTGGCTTGACGCACCGGCAGTTAGACTGCCCGCATGACCCCACACCACAGCCCCGACTGGTTCGACCGGATGTACAACAACCGTGCGCTGGTTCCCGATTTCGCCAACCACCTGCAGCAATGGACGCGCGACTCGCAAGCTGTGCGCGACAGCCAGCCGTGTCTGACCGACCTGCGCTACGGCAGCGGACCCAGTGAGAACTTGGACATCTTCACCGCCGCCAATTCGGCTCACGGCGCACCCGTCCACCCTCGACTAAGAGCAGCGACCCCCGTCTTGGTGTTTTTGCACGGCGGATATTGGCGGGCTCTGGACAAATCCGACCACTCGTTTGTCGCGCCGTCCTTGACCCAACAAGGCATCACCGTGGTGGTGCCGAATTACGCGCTGTGCCCAGCGGTGACGATTCCTGAGATCGTCATGCAGATGGTCAAGGCGCTGGCCTGGGTTTGGCGGCACATCGACACCTGGGGCGGCGACGCCAGCCGCATCCACGTGGCTGGGCATTCGGCGGGCGGGCATTTGGCGGCCATGATGTTGGCCTGCGATTGGCGGGCTTATGCGCCCGACTTGCCGCCCGACCTGGTGAAGTCGGTCTTGTCGGTGTCGGGCTTGTACGAGCTTGATTCCTTGCGCCGGTCGCCCATGCTGCAAGAAGCCTTGCGTTTGGATGATGAACAGGTCTTCAAGGCCAGCCCAGCATGGCTGCCCGCGCCAAAGCGTGGCGTGTTGCACACCGTGGTGGGCGGCATGGAGAGCGAAGCGTTTTTGGCGCACAACCAACTGATTCAAAACGCCTGGGGCAAGCAACGTGTGCCAACCGCGCAGGTGCTGCCCGGCTTGCACCATTTCAGCATGATGAAGGCGTTTGCGACACCGGGGCACGCCTTGAACCAACAGTTGCTGGCGCTGTGTCAGGTCAAGCACTGAACTGAGCCGTCGCCAGCAGATTCAAGCGCCAGACACCATGGGCTGACGCGGAAACAAACCACTGGCCATGGCCGTGCCCAGCAAGATGACGAGGCCCGCCAACAACATCGGGCCGGTGACGATTTCATCCAGCGCGAAGACGCCAATCAGGTTGGCAAACAAGGGTATCAAGTAGGTCAGGGACATGGTGCGGGCCGCGCCTGTTTTGGCGATCAACCGAAAGTAAATCACGTAGGCCAAGCCGGTGCTCATCATGCCGACCGTCAACACACTGAACCAAGCTTGTGTGCTGGGCCAGACACTGGGCCAAAACAAAACACCGGGCACCACCAACACAAGCAAAGCCCCAAACTGGCTGCCGGCTGCAATCACCATCGGTGGCACCTGGCTCAAGTGGCGTTGCGAGTAAATGGAGCTGAAGCCATAGCAACTGGTGGCCGCCAAACACGCCAAGATGGCCCAGCCTGAACCACCGGTTTTGAAGGACACGCCGCCGGGGGCGCTGGCAGCCAACCATGCCGCACCAGAAAAGCCCAACAGCAGCCCCATGCCACGCCAAACAGTGGGCCGGTCTTTCAACCACAGCCAGGCCATCAAAGCGCCGAACAAGGGCGTGGTCGAGTTCAAGATGGACGACAAGCCGGTATTGATGGATTGCAGCGCGAAGGCGAAGCAAAAAAATGGCACGGCGGAATTGAAGAACCCCATGCCCAGCAAACTCAGCCACTTCGCTTTGATGGCGAAGACCTGGCGTTGCCAAATGAGAAAGGGCAACAGGGTGAGCGTGGCCACACTGACCCGCATGAAGGCGGTGGACCAGGGGCCGAATTCTTGCGCGGCCATGCGCGTGAAGAAAAACGAAGAGCCCCAAATCATGCCCAACAACACAAACTCTGGCAGCCAATCGCGGCGTCGCAATCCCACCGTCACAAAAGCATGCCCTCGCGTTGCAGCAAGGCCCGTTTGCGATCCAGCCCACCGGCATAACCGGTGAGTGCGCCATTGGCGCCGACCACGCGGTGACAGGGCACGATGATGCTCCAGGGGTTGCGACCCACCGCCATGCCCACCGCACGTGCACCCTTGGGATGGTTCAGGTGCTGGGCCAGTTGGCCATAGGAGGTGAAGCGACCAAAGGGAATATCGCGCAAGGCTTGCCACACTTGTTGTTGAAAGCGACTGCCCTGCACGGCTTCGAGTTGCAATTCAAACTGTTGGCGTTGCCCGGCAAAGTACTCGCCCACTTGTTGTTTGGCCTCGCGCAACCAATGCAGGCTGGGGCCCCAAGGCAGTTGATCGATGTCGGGTCGGTGTTGTTGATGCTCAAACCAAGCACCCGTCAAACCCGCTTCACTGGCCACCAAACTCATGCGACCCAACGGCGTGTTGATGGGCATTTGCCAGCGCTTGGCGGTTGGGGACTGGGCGGCTTGTGCAAAAGACATTGTGTTGTCGGTGATGCTCAAAGGAAGAGGAGCGCCATCATAAGCCGAGCGCTTCATGCGACCTGTCAGAAGCCACGCCTACAATGCGCGACCATGCAAATTTCAGCTCATGTTTTCAAGGCCTATGACATCCGCGGTGTGGTGCCCCCCGCCCTCAACCCTGAGGTGGCTGCGGCGCTTGGCAAAGCCTTTGGCACCCAAGCTTTGGCGCAAGGCGAAACCACGGTGGCCGTGGGCCGCGATGGTCGTTTGAGTGGTCCCGCTTTGGCACAAGCCTTGGTGCAAGGATTGATGGATGCCGGCGTGCACGTGATTGATGTGGGCATGGTCACCACACCGCAACTTTATTTCGCTGCCAACACTTTGTGCCGCAGCGGCATTCAAATCACGGGCAGCCACAACCCCAAAGACTACAACGGCTTCAAAATGGTGATGGCCGGGCGTGCCATACATGGCGACGAGATTCAAGGCTTGCGCCAGATGATGCAAGACGAAAGCTGGATCTTGAAAGCCGGTGGCAGCGTGGCGCAAGTGAGCGTGAACCAAGCCTACCAAGACCGCATCGTGCAAGACATCCATTTGCGTCGCCCCCTGCGCATCGTCGTCGACAGTGGCAATGGCATTGCAGGCGCATCAGCACCGGCCATCTTGCGTGCCATCGGTTGCGACGTGATTGAACTTTTCAGCGAGGTGGATGGTGAATTCCCGAACCACCATCCCGACCCCAGCAAACCGGAAAACTTGAAAGACCTGATCGCGGCTTTGCAAACCACGGGCGCTGAATTGGGTTTGGCCTTTGATGGGGACGGCGACCGCTTGGGCATCGTCACCAGCGACGGTCAAACCATTTACCCCGATCGGCAAATGATGTTGTTCGCCCAAGATGTGTTGAGCCGCGTGCCCGGTGGCGCCATCGTCTTCGATGTGAAATGTTCGCAGCAACTCGCGCCCGCCATACGCGCGGCTGGTGGTGAGCCGGTGATGTTCAAAACCGGCCACTCGCTCATCAAAGCCCACATGAAAGCCATCGACTCACCCTTGGGCGGCGAGATGAGCGGTCATGTGTTTTTCAAAGAGCGTTGGTATGGCTTTGACGATGGCACCTATGCGGGCTGTCGCTTGTTGGAAATTCTCAGCCGCTCACCCAATGCGAATGCCGTGCTGCATGCTTTGCCCACCAGCCAATCCACGCCCGAGTTGAACGTGGCCTGCGCCGAAGGCGAACCGCACCGCGTCACGGCTGAATTGTTGGCACGCGCCAAAACACATGGCATGCCTTCACCCACGCACCATCCTGTGTTGTGCGACATCGACGGCGTGCGCATCGACTGGGCCGATGGTTTTGGCTTGGTGCGCGCCTCCAACACCACGCCGGTGTTGGTGCTGCGTTTTGAAGGTCAAACGTCCGAGGCCTTGGCGCGCATTCAAGGCGACATGATGGCCTTGCTGCGCGAAGTCAAACCCGATGCCCAGGTGCAAGAGGCTGCGCATTGAGTGAACGAAAAAAAAGCTTGTGGTTGCCCACAAGCTTTGGATGAGGCCAGACCCGCTTAAGGGGTCAACAATTTGTTGATGTCTTGCAGGTCTTGCAATTGCAAACTGCCGCTGAGTTGACGCAGCTTCAGGTGGCCCACCAACACGTCATAACGGGCCTTGGCCAATTTGGCTTTTGTGTCAAACAGCTTGCTTTGCGCGTCCAACACATTGATGTTGATGCGCACACCGACCGAGTAACCAAGCTGGTTGGCTTCCAAAGCCACTTGGCTGGATTCTTCGGCGGCTTTCAAGGCCTTGGCTTGGCCGACACCTGACACCAGACCATAGTACGCAGCGCGGGTGGCTTGGGCGATGTTGCGGGTGGCGTTGTCCAAATCGGCACTGGCTTTGCCTGCCAAGGACATGGTTTCTCGGACACGGTTGCTGAGTGCATTGCCGTTGAACAAGGGGTAGTTCAAGACCACGGCGCCGGTGGCCAGGCCAAGGTTGTAGTCCTTTGGTAAAGCCTGTGCAACCGTGCCCTTCATGTTGGTTTGCAGGGTGTAGCTGAGTTGCAAATCAACCGTGGGTTTCAAACCGGCATTGGCTTTTTCAATGTCCAACTTGGCCACGTCCACCCCGATGCGGGCTTGTTGCACCGACGCGTTTTGTTGGGCGCTCATGCTCACCCACTCGTCCACATTGGCGGGTTGGGGCGCTTGCGGCATGGCACTCAGGGCCACGGCTTTGGGGCTCAGGTCAGACTTGCCCACGAGTTGGTCCAAGGCCATTTTTTTCACGCGCAAATCGTTGCTGGCTGCAATTTCTTGCGCCACCACCAGGTCGAAACTGGCTTGCGCTTCACGCGTGTCGGTGATGGTGGAGGTGCCCACCTCGAAGTTGCGTTTGGCAAACGCGAGTTGCTCGGACACGGCCTTGAGCTGGGCCTGCACGAAGGTCAGGCTGTCTTGGCTGGCCAAGACATCGAAGTAGGCTTGGCTCAATCGCACCATGAGGTCTTGCTCGGCGGCACGCAGTTGTTCATCAGCCAGTTTCAACAGCAAGTTCGCTTGTGACACCTCGGCGTTGTCTGCCGGGCGGTACAACGGTTGGCTGCCAGCGATGGTGGCGGTGCCTGCGCTGTAACCCCGCGCCGCAGCACTGTTGGTGTCGATGCTGTTGGTGTTGCCATTCAAATTCAGGTTGACCATGGGACCCAACTTGGCCTGGGCTTGTTCCACTTTGCGCTTGGTGGCTTCGGCTTGCAATTGCACCGACTTGAAGGCGGCGTCAAAGTCGCGGGCCGCGTCAAACATCTCAACCAGGCTTTGCGCTTGGGCTGCGCCTGCAAAGGCCATGCTCATGGCCGCGATCAAGGGCAGGGTGCGAAACAATTTCATGAACTTCTTTCGTTGTGACTACGTTGGTTAAAACTGGAAGGCTGGTGTTTCGGCAAACCCATGCAGACGCGGTGTGACCACGTCCCACAAGATGTGGCTGTGCATGCTGCCATCAGGCAAGCGGGAAAAACGGGTGGCATGCATCATGGGTTCGTCGCCAACGACGGCCAGCAAACGGCCGTGGGGTTTGAGCATGTCAAACATGGCCTGCGGCACTTCAGCCACCGAGCCGCCCAAGACGATGGCGTCAAATTGCTCAGACAGTTGTGGCACACCGGTGCTGTGGCGCACTTGCGCATTGCGAATACCGGCTTGGGCCAGGTGTTGTTGGGCGCTGGCCACCAAATCAGCATGCTGTTCCAAGCTGGTCACTTGGGCGACAGACTGGGCCAACAACGCGGTGAGGTAACCACTGCCGGTGCCGACTTCCAGCACGGTTTCGTGCGGTTGCAATTGCAGGTCTTGCAGCAAACGAGCGTCCACACGCGGCACCATCATGTGCTCGCCGTGCGGCAAGGGAATTTCGGTGTCGCTGTAGGCCAAGGCGGCGAAGGCGCTGGGGACAAACAGACTGCGGTCAAGCTGGGAGAGCAGATCGAGCACACGCTTGTCCAACACATTCCATGTGCGGATTTGCTGTTCGACCATGTTGAAGCGGGCAAGTTCGTTGTTCATGTGATTCTTTATCCAGTCCTCAATTTTAGCCAGCCACTAAAGGCTGTGAGCGCCGTGGCCATTCCACTTGCGCTTGAACCATTGGCCCAGATCGTCCAGGTAGCAGTAGACCACGGGCACCACCACCAAAGTGAGCAATGACGAGGTGATGACGCCGCCAATCACGGCCTGTCCCATTGGTGCGCGTTGCTCCGAGCCTTCGCTGACCGACAAGGCCAGCGGCAACATGCCAAACACCATCGCCAGCGTGGTCATCAAGATCGGGCGCAGTCGGACCTTGGCCGCCATCAGCAAGGCTTCGTTGCGGGGCAGGGCGGGTTCACGTGTGCCGTCATGGCGCAGCAAACCTTCACGGGCGCGGATGGCGAAGTCGAGCAACAAAATCGCGTTTTTCGTGACCAAGCCCATCAGCATGATGACCCCGATCACCGAGAACATCGACAGCGTGGAGCGAAACACCATCAGCGCCAACACCACACCAATCAAGGTGAGCGGCAACGAGGTCATGAGGGCGAGTGGTTGCAAGAAGCTTTTGAACTGGCTGGCCAAGATCATGTAGATGAAGATGATGGCCATGGCCACGGCAATGAGCGCGTACTGGAAGGATTCCTTCATGTTTTTGGTGGAGCCGCCAAATTGGTAGCGGTAACCATCCGGCAGTGGCATCTCAGCCATGATGGCTTGAATGTCTTTGGACACATCACCGCCGGGGCGGCCATAGGTGTTGCCGCTGAAAGCGACTTCGCGGGAGAGTTCACGCCGGTTCACTTGATTGGGGCCCACGCCTTCTTTGACTTGCGCCACTTGGTTCAAGCGCACGATGCGCGCGCTGCCATCGGGCCCTTGACCCACATTGAAAGGCAGGCGCTCCAGGTCTTGGGGTGCAGTGCGCAGTTCGGGGTCGAGGCGCACCAAGACGTCATAAGTTTGGTCGTTGCTGGCCCGCCAAACGCCCACGCTTTGCCCTGCCACCAGGGTGCGCAGTTGGTTCGCAATGCTGCCCACTCCCAAACCAAAATCAGCCGCGGCTTCGCGCTTGATGCTGATGTCCACCGTGGGTTTGTTGGGCTTGACACTCGACTCGATGTCCACCAAGCCGGGCACGTTCGACACCTTGGCCATGACCACTTTGGCCAATCGCTCCAGCTCGGCTTGGTCGGGGCCGAGCAAATAGAACTCGATTTGTTTGGAGCCGCCCACCGAGTCGAGCAAGCCCACGTGCGTCACGGTCAAGCCCGGCATGTTGCGCAGGCGTTCGCGGATTTTCGGTGTGAAGTCGTTGATGTTGAAGTTGCGCAAATGCCGGTCCAGCATGCGGAAATACACGTTCGCGTAAATCTTGCCGTTGGCGTTGCCGGTGTTGATGGTGCTGAGGGTGTAGCGCACTTCAGGGAAGCTGCGCAGCATGGCCTCTACCTCTTTGGCCTTGGCTTCGGTCACTTGCAAGGATGAGCCCACCGGCACATAAAAGGTCACCGAGGCTTCAGAGTAGTCGGCCTTGGGCACGAACTCGGTGCCGAGCATGGGCACCATGAAGATGCTGCTGACAAACACCGCCAGCGCCACCAACACCGTGACCAAGCGGTGGCGCAAAGCCTTGGCCAGCAGGTCTTGGTAGACATGGCTCAAACGCTCGGTGCCGCTTTCAAACCAAGCTGTCACACGACCCAAACTGCGGTCGTAGAAGCTGCGTTTGGCAGGTGCTTGGCCGTCAATGTGGATGCTCGGGTCATGCCAGACGCTGGAGAGCATGGGGTCCAAGGTGAAGCTCACGAACATGGAGATCATGACGGCGGCAACGATGGTCAAACCAAACTCGTGGAAGAACTTGCCAATCACGCCGTCCATGAAACCGATGGGCAAAAACACCGCCACGATGGAGAAGGTGGTGGCCAACACCGCCAGGCCAATTTCACGCGTGCCGTCCATCGCCGCGTTGAAAGCGGACTGCCCCATTTGCACATGGCGCACGATGTTTTCACGCACCACGATGGCGTCATCAATCAGCAAGCCAATGCACAAAGACAGCGCCATCAGCGTCATCATGTTGATGGTGAAGCCCATCAACGACATGATCCAAAAAGTGCTGATGACGGCAATGGGCAAGGTCAGACCGGTGATGATGGTTGAACGCCAAGAATTCAAAAACAAAAACACAATCAACACGGTGAGCAGGGCCCCTTCGATCAAGGTTTTGCGCACGTTGTTGACCGCCACACGGATTTGCCGCGAACCGTCGTAAATGGTTTCCAGTCGCATACCGGGGGGCAACTGGCTGCGCATGCTCTCAACCGTGGCGGCCAGGCCATCGACCACTTCGATGGTGTTTTCATCTTGCGACTTTTGCACCGACAGCAACAAGGTGCGGCCGCCGTTGTAAAGCGCCAGGTTTTCCAATTCTTGCGCGCCATCATTCACCCGCGCGACTTGCTTCAAGCGCACGATGCTGCCGGCTTTGCGGGCGATGATGATCTCGCCGAAATCTTCCGGGCGTTCCATGCGTCCTTGCACTTGCACCACCCGGTCTTGCTGAATGGAGCGCACCGAGCCCACGGGCAGGTCTTGGTTTTCATTCGACACCGCACTCACCACCTGGTCGGCGCTGATGCCCAAAGACTCCATGGCCTGCGGGTTCAGGTAAATATTGAGTTCGCGTTTGGTGCCACCGACCACCACCACCGAACCCACACCGCGCACGTTTTCCAAACGCTTTTTCAGGACCTGGTCGGCCCAGTTGGTCATCTCGACATGGCTGGGGGCTTGGACGCCTTCGGGCAGATTTTTCGGGTCGGCCACCACGGCCACATTCCAAATAGGGCGACTCGATGGATCGAAGCGCAGAATGCGCGACTCTTTGACTTCAGGACGCAAAAACGGATGCACATTCGAGACTTTTTCGCGCACATCGTCTGCCGCCTTGCGGCCATTGACGCTGAGTTGAAACTCCACAATGACCACCGACATGCCCTCATAGCTGCGCGAGGTGAGGGCGCTGATGCCGGCCGTGGAGTTCACCGCTTCTTCGATTTTTTTGCTCACCTCGCTTTCGACAATTTCGGGCGAGGCGCCGGGGTATTCGGTGGTCACCACCACCACGGGCAAATCAATGTTGGGGAACTGGTCGATCTTCAAGCGTTGGAACGAGAACAAGCCCAGCACCACCAGGGCCAGCATGACCATGGTGGCGAACACCGGGTTGCGCAAGCTGACTTGGGTGAACCACATGGCTTAGGGCTTCGCAGGGCTTGCAGGTGCCGCAGCTGTGAGCAGACGCACAGGACTGCCCTCACGCAGGGCGCCCACGGATGCTGGCAGCACCTGGCTGTTGGCGGGTAAACCGCTGATGGCCACCCAGGGCTCGCCGGCGGTTTGCTGCGCCAAGCGGCCACGTTGACCCAAGCTGACGGTGTGGTGCGCCACTTTGTTGTTCACCAGGGTTTGCACATAGGGCTGCGGTTTGTCGGTGCGCACCGCACTCAAGGGCACGGCCACGGTCTGGTGTTGGCGCAGTTGCAAGTCACCTTGGGCGTACATGCCTTGTCGCAAACCGGTGGTGGACTGCAAACGCAAATACACCAAGACGCTGCGGCTGTTGGCTTGCACACTGGGGTTGATGCGCATCACCTTGGCGTTGATGGTTTGTGCGCGGCCTTCCACATTCAACACCGCTTCTTGACCGATGCGCACATCCACCGAATCGGCGGGACTCAAGGTGGCTTCCAATTCCAAGTTACCCAAGTCCACGATGTCCATCAAGCGCATGTCCATCCCGACGTGTTCGCCAGGTTGAGCCAAGCGCGAGGCAATCTGCCCGGTGATGGGCGAACGCATGACGGTGTCTTCCAAGGTTTTGCGGGCCACATCGGCACCAGCCAAGGCCGCGTTGTAGGTGGCTTGGGCACCGGCCAACGAAGCCTGTGAGGTGTCCAAAGCGGTTTTGGAAATGAAGCCTTGCTCGACCAAGGCCTTGTTGTTGTCGTACTGGCGTTTGGCAATGTCGATTTGTGTTTTGGCGGCATCGGCTTGCTGCTCGGCTTGGCGCAAGCGGCGCTGGTATTCGGTGGGGTCCAAGCGCGCCACCACCTCGCCGGCTTTCACGCTGTCGCCTTCACGGCCCTTGAGTTCAATCAACTCGCCAGGCACCCGCGCTTTCACGGCCACCGTGTTGACCGCTTTCAAGTTGCCTGAAATGGGCAAGCTGAGGACCAGTGTTTGTGGCTCGACCAACCACAAATCGCTGGCTTTGATGTCCAACACGGCTGCGGGGGCCGCGCCAGCAGGGGCAGGCATTGCAGGGGCGGGGGTGCTGGTGGTCGCAGGGGCCGGTTGACGCAGGTGGTAGCCCAGCGCAGCAGCCACCGCCAACAGGGCCACAGCCCACCACAGTTTGGAACGCCATCTCATCGTTTCAATCTCCGCACTTCATGCCATTTGCCAACCGCGAATCAAGGTGGCCACATGGTCACGCAAGAACTGCTCGGGGTTGAAAGAGGTTTGACTGACGCAGGCAGACAGCGAATGCTTCCACATGGTCAAAAAGAAAATGGTGGAAACCAAGCTGAACACCGCCGTGTCCGTGTCCATTGGGCGGAATTCGCCAAGCGACACACCGCGTTGCAAGATGGCCTTGAACAAGGCGTGCCCTGGGCGCATCACCTCGGCTTCGTAAAACTGCACCACGTCGGGGAAATTGCTGGCTTCGCTGGTCACCAGTTTGGTGATGCCACTGGCGCGGGTGTTGCCAATGCGTTCCCACCAAGATTGCATGGCGTAGGCCAGCATGTCGGCGGTGCTGCCTTCGAATTCATCGAACTCTTGGTTCCAAACCGGGAAATGCTCGGACAAATTGGCGCGAATCACCGCCTTGAACAAGTCTTCTTTGGTGTCGAAATACAAAAACAGCGTGCCCTTGGACACACCGGCCAGCGCGGCCACTTCGTCCACCTTGGTGGCGGCATACCCTTTGTCGACAAACAAGGTGAGTGCCGCATCAATCAACTCTTGCGGACGCGCTTCTTTGCGCCGCTCGCGTTTGTGCGCGGTTTCGTCGTTGGCAGAGAGGTTTTTCAGGGCTTGCATATTAATGACTGGCTGGTTAGTAATGTAACCCAGCGCCGAGAACAGCATCATTTCAACAAGCGTCAGGTCAGCAAGCGACCCAGCGCTTCATGCAGCACCCGCCGGGTGTCGCGCAAACCGCCGCCCGAGGGCAAAAAATCCGTGTCAAACCGCAGTGGCGGTTGGGTGTAGCCCATGGGCGCGGGTTGCACCACGAAGCCGGCTTGCTCAAAGTTGCGCACACTGCGCTGCATGTGCCAATCGTTGGTCACCAACAAGATGCGGGTGATGCCTTGTTTGGAGAGTTGCTCGAAACTGCGCTGGGCGTTTTCACGGGTGTCGCGCGATTGATCGTCCACCCAGGTGAAGGACAGGCCCAGCTCGCGCTTTAAAGCCTCGGCGGCCACGGCGGCTTCGCTGCGTTGCTGTGCGCCAGGTGCAGCCCAGCCCATGCCGCCCGAATAAATCAACGGCAACTGCGATTGCTTGGCCAAATGGGCGCCGTACAGCAAACGCTTGTGCGCGGTTTCGGCCAAGATGGGGTTGCCGTACTCGGGGGCGAACAAATCCACGCCACCACCGAGCACCACGATGGCTTGGCTGTCTTGGAGTTGGGCGGTGGTGACCGCGGGATAGGTTTTCAACAACAGCCGGTTCAGGCCATAGGCCGTGGCGTTGCAACACGCCAGCCACACCAGCACCGTGCCGGTGAACACCAGCCCCCAGGCCCAGCGGCGTTTGAATTTGGCCAGCAGCAAGCCTAAAAACACCAACAACAAGGGGCCTGCGGGCGGCAAGACCAAGGTGGTGAGAAGGGGTTTCAAAGGGCCAATGAAAGACATAGGGCGGGCAGTGTCGCACACTGGGTAAGATGGATTCATGACCACCCAAACCATCACATTAGGCGGCGGCTGCTTCTGGTGCACCGAGGCGGTGTTCGTGCGCGTGCGCGGCGTGCTCGACGTCGAGTCGGGCTATTGCAACGGCTTGCAAGCACGCCAACCCAGTTACGAAGATGTGTGCCGAGGCGACACCGGCTACAACGAAGTGGTGCGCCTTCAGTACGACCCGGCCATCATCAGTCTGCCCGATGTGTTGACCATTTTTTGCGGTATCCACGACCCCACCAGCCTGAACCGCCAAGGCAACGACCAAGGCACGCAATACCGCAGCGGCGTCTACTTCAGCGCGCCGTCCGATGAAGCCGTGATTGTGCAAACGCTCACGCAACTGCAAGCCAATTATGGCCAGCCCATCGTCACCGAAGTCGAAGCTTTGCAGCACTATTGGCCGGCCGAGGACTACCACCAAGATTATTTTTTAAACAACCCCAATCAAGGCTATTGCGCCTTTGTGGTGGCGCCCAAAGTGGTCAAGTTGGAGCAGCATTTCAGCCAGTGGTTGAAGGCTTGAAGCTTCAAGGCGCCAAACGTTCCTTCACCCAGTGGCCGTCCTCTGAGCGGTACACCAGCCGGTCGTGCAAACGCGCCACACCGCCTTGCCAAAACTCCCACCTGTCGGGGACCAGCCGGTAGCCGCCCCGATGCGGTGGACGCGGTGGCTGCAGCATGAACTTGGCCGCGAAACCCGCCGCGTTGGTCAGCAATTCGGCGCGGGAAGAGATGACCTGGCTTTGCGGGCTGGCCCAGGCGCCAATGCGCGAGTCC
>JACCDP010681084.1_pt1 | contig 30651 bp, 37 predicted proteins | sample 7445841 | NCBI WGS metagenome assembly JACCDP01 (sample SAMN15323441, study PRJNA562643) | freshwater metagenome | isolation source: river surface water | place: USA:Blue River Watershed | collected 2017-08-17 | reverse complement strand
TTTAGCAAATTAGAGAAGACTAAATGGCGTCTAAAATACATCTAGAATTGTTTAAGAAAAGATCACAACATGATGATCGAATAGCCAATGGCAATCAAAGACAGAACGGAGAGACTATCCGTGTGTCGAGAAGCTTCTATTCTTGTCCAATGCTTTTAAAATGATTAAAATCTAAGGGGGTTAATGTTAATGAGACCAACTGGCTTAGGAAGATTAGGAATTATAATTACTTATCTTGGGATAATTGCAACAGTTTCAATTTGTCTAATAGCCTTCTTTGGCGGATATGTGTCTGAATTTCTTGCTTACTGGATTTTTGGTGGAAGTTTAGCTTTTACAACTATTCTACTATTATTGACTATTCGTTACGATTCTGGTTTTTCAAACAATTACATATTGGTTGGAATATTAGGCTTGTTGCTTACTTTCTTGGGAGGCCTATTTATCCTTATCGGAGTAAAGGAAATTGATGCAAATTTTACAGTTAATTCAAATGAAACGCATAAAAATAATTCATATAGTTTAGAAAGCATTACTTATTCGAGACCCAGTGGGTTAGGAAGATTAGGAATTATAATTACTTACCTTGGGATAATTGTAATAGTTTCAATTAGTTTAATGGCCTTTTTTGGCGGATATGTATCTGAGATTACTGGAGTATCTATTTTTGGTGGGTTACTAACTTATTCATTTATTCTACTTTTAATGACTGTTCGTTACGATTCTGGTTTTTCAAATAATTACAAATTGGTTGGGATATTTGCCTTCTTACTTAGTTTAGGTGTTGTAGTTGTTGGATTTACTGGCGACCAACGTTGGCTACCAATTACCATGGGAATAATACAAATTTTGGGGAGTCTTTTTATCCTTAAAGGGGTAAAGAAAATTGGTATATTTAGTTTCAATGAAATCATAGATCAAGTTATACAATTAAGAAAAATGTATGAAAAAGCTTTGATTTCACAACTGACAGTTAAGAATTTGATATTAAAGAGTGAGAAAAAACTTGAAAAACTTGAAAAAGAATTTTTTGAAAACCATAAAATATCATTATCTGAAAAATTACTTTTACTTGAAAAACTAAGTATTCTTGTTGCTGAAGGAATAATTCAAAAAGAAGAGTTAATCAGAATTTCTAATAGGTATTTTATTTAATAATAAATGATGAATCAACTTCTAGTGGATGTCTTAAAGATTTGGATTTTAAATCATTTAAATTAATGTTGAGGATTTGTTATGAAATTATTCCTTAGAATCATTTAAACATTACGTCAAACTATCCGTGTGTCTGAGAGAAGAACTTATTAATAAAAGGGGATGTATCGTCATTAATAACTAATAAGATATCATCGATACTTAGTTTCTTTATTTCGTTAAAAAAATTGTCAAAATGATTAATAAATTCATCAAATTGATTACTTGTTTCTTCCACCAGAATCCTAAGGAAGAAAACTATACTCATGGGAATTAATTTAACATCCTCTTTTTGTGAGGTGTATAAAAAAAACTGCAAAGTATCCCTATGAATGTAGGGGGCAATCATGGTACCTCTATATATTTTTTTTCTAATTTTCTTAATATCATTTAAATGTCTTGCGACAGTTGTTGTTTCGTTATTCTCTTGCTGAGCCCTATTTCGAATCATTGTGGGCTCTAAAATGATTGCATTGTTAGATAAATCAGACTCAAAAACAATGTCAGGCTTATTACCCGGAGCGTGTGAAATTGGAAATCCATCATCAGATAAGATTAAGTTAGGCAGTAAGGTCTTCGTACCAAACTTAACACCCATAAGTAATGCTAGTAGATATTCAAGCCTTAAAGGTTCGGGAATTTTATCATCAAATTTTGAAATTGACCTATCTCGACCAGACAAGATTTTGAGCTCTTTTTCAAGTAAATCGAAATCATAGTCACTTATAATTTTTTTAATTATGTTGTTTGTGTATAACTTATCTAATTCAGATTCTTTTTCTGTCAAACTTTCTGTATTATGTGAACTCAATGAATCTAAATTTATATTTAATTTTTTGGCCTTATCAATAATTAATATTCTTTGAGCTTCTTCGTTCGCCCATGGAAGTTTGAAATCATATAAATAATTTTCATATTCTTCATTGGTGTTGAAATCGATAAATTGAAATTTTTCGGATGAAAGTATAAGGTTTACTTTAACTAGATTGAACTGCTTATATATAATAAAACGAATGGCAGGATTTCTCATTTCGGAAATGAGATCAGTCATTTCGAATTTTCTATATACCTCATCAGCGTAATCAATTATTGTTTTTTGATTATAAAGGACGATAGTATTTTTAATTAAATAGGCATTTATATCATTTGAATTAAATTTAAACCCATTCTTTTTTCTGTATTTTTCGATTTCTAGTGCTATGTTTTTGAAATCACAATCCTTCATTGTAAGAACAAAAACCCCAAATTCAAGAAATGAAATTCTTTCTGATGCATAAATTCTTTTGAGTTCATTCATTACAAAAAGCAAATTCAAAAAAGGTCTAGATTTATTCAATAAGCTTCTTCTTTGCGGATTATTTGAATGTAGTCCAAGAAAAAGTTTTGAATATAGATTGACTGGAGTAATCTTGTTTTTCAGATAATCATCAGCTAGTTTGCTTAATTTAATTTTTGGCTCTTTGACTTTATCTTCAAATATTAACAAACCTTGATCCTTTAATGCTCGTAATTGAGTCATTAATCTACCTTCAAATCCTGTTTTTTGAGGATTTAATTTCATTATTTCAATTACTTCAAGATCTTCTAAAGGCTCGTCTATTTGATATTTTTCTTGAATTTTTTGTGTTAAGTTTATTGATTTATAAACTTTATTTCTTAACAAAACTTTATAGAAATCAATCTTGGTTTTGGAATCAAACTTTTTATTGTTATATGGCAAAAAGTTTTTTAAAAAATCATCATTTCTTAGAGGATTTCTTACAGTAGTATTTATTGAAAAGATTTTATAACCTTTTCTTGCTCCACTCGTTCCCATTAATAATTTAATATTAACACTTCTTTAGTCTCAGACAAGTTTTTCTTTCTATAGTTTGAATTTAAGTAATTTCTAGTAATATTAATTACTTTATACTTATCTGACCATTGAATTAAATCATCGTTGGTTTTTCCATTTGAAAGAGTAACATTTGACATTGCACATTTTATACTCTTTTTAGTAAGGTTATCAAACAATTTAAAAAGTTTGTAATCTTGTAATTCTGACCAGGATTGATTGTATGGTGCGTTGGTGATTCTATATGGTGGATCAAAGTATACAAAATCATCTACTGCCAATTTTTTATATAAATCTTCATTAGTATAATCCAAATTTAAAAAAGTAATATCTCTTGAATTAAGAGCTTCAATAAATATTTTCATTTTTGTAACTAACTCTGGATACAAATCAACCTTACCAATTGGTACATTAAAATAACCTTTGCTATTAAATCTTAAATAATGGTTAAATCCATAAACAAGCAACAGAAATAACAAGTCATTTCTTTTATGATCTGAGTTATAGTCATTTTTTAATTTTTCAAAACCAATTTTGTTATATAAAGATAGTCCTTCATATCTTTTTATCTCATAAATTTTTCCATATGCATAAGTGTTGGTTAAACCATATTTTTTTATATTATTGAGAGTTTCTTTAAGAACAAACTCAAAAGTGTTATTTTTAAAATACTTTAACAAACCAATCATTGGCAATGAGGTGTCGTTATATAAAATGAATTTTGACTCACTATTCAATCCAACAATCCCACTACCACCAAAAACATCAACGAAAACATTTGTATTCTTGGGAAAATGATTAATTATTTGACTTAGAATTCGGGCTTTATTGCCCGGATAATTCAGTGGAGATTTTACAATTAAACCTTGAGAGTGATTTTTCATAATAAACTTTATTAATTTCTGAACCGATGAAAGATCTATTCAAGTTAAAAGCCGCGAGTCCAGTTGTGAATGATCCTCCGAATGGGTCAAATACTAATTCACCTTTCTTTGTATGATTCTCAATTAAAAATTCCATTAGTTTTAAACTTTTCTGCGTTGGATGTATCCTATTAGATCCACCAGCAACTATACTACTTATAAATTTAGGTTTTAAATAGGGAGCTGAAATTGGTTTATTAAAGGTCCAATTTTTGGGATTTTTGACTGCCCAAATAGCGAATTCAACGTCCATAACATACCTGCTTTTAACATTTCTTGGCATGGGATTAAGTTTTTCCCATCTTATTAAATCCTTAATATAAAAACCTTGATGTTCTAATTCATTTACAATTAACGAAAAGTTTTTCCAATCACAGAAAGTAATCAAGCACCCATCAGGATGAATAATTGGACCTATTAACTTTATCCATTCAGTTGGTTTAATATTATAGTCCCACTCACCGTAATCCATACCAGCTCGGCCCATATTGGAAAAACCTAATTGATGCTTTCTACTTACACCATATGGCGGATCAGTAATTATTGCATTAACTTTTAGATTAGATTTAACAATCTTTTTTATTGTTAGTTTATAGTCTTCGTTGATTAAATGTATAGACATGTTTGAATTATAACAATTTAAATCAACAATAACTAAACATGTTGAATAATAGATATACGAACTGTCCATCTCTATGAACTAATCATTCTAATGGCCTTGGTTAATGATTTTTGTAGCTAATCCAAATAAGTCCTTACCCAAAGGTACAGAAATCTTAAAAAACTCTCTATTTTTTGCCTCTGTTTCTTTTCTAAGCATTGGATTAAGATTGTCAATAAGTGTATGTATACTCTTCTCAACTACCATAGCCTTGTTCATATTCTCTGTTTTTATGGAATCCTCTAGTTTAAATGGTGTTGGAATCGAAGTGTTATAAAGTTCCTTGAGTCTTCGCTCTAGGTCATTAGTTCTACCAATTTTTACCCAGTCGGGAATACTAGAATTCGATAATAAATAAACATAGTTGATTTCTTTATCTGTTGGATCAATATCCCTAAATAATGACTTAGATTGAATCTTATATAAACCACCACCTAAAAATTGAATAAATCTCTCATCCCTTAAGTTCTGTAAAATCTGTCTAATTTTATCTTTTACATGAAAATTGGCTGGATATATTCTTTGAAAATCATGTTCAAACTCATAAAGTTTATTTAAAGAAAAAACATCATTTTTAAAATTGTTTAGAACCAATTGATAAACAATATAGTTCCATCCTTTTAAGTTAGTAATTTTTGACATATTCTATATCATTTTAATCAATTTATTCTTTTTGGTAAAATCAATTCTTTTGAATTCTATAAAATCTAATTTCTGTTTATCATCAAAATTGTTTGAATAAGCTCTTTTTCTTCTATACCAAAGCGCATTAGATTAATTGTAATACGGCGATTTAATTTCATTCTTATTGTCCGGAGTTCATATGCTTTAAGATCTTTATTGATTTGATTAACAATCGAGTCATGAAGTTGCCACACCGATACCATTTTAAAAGGCTTAATACTAAACTCCAAGGTAAGGCGACCACCTTTTACATAATAAAGTGTTTCATCACTTGGATTTGGTTCTAGTATCGTCATGCCATACACTTTAGCAAGGGAGCGAACTTCGTCTAGATACTTTTGTAAGTTAGGACGCAGTTTCATTATTGATCTACCCCATTTTTATTAACATAACATAACTTGATCTATTTCATTCCTTAAAGTTTAAATTGAAAAAAATGTATTAACATGGTGATTGATAAGTAAATAATCAATTCTTCGAACACGGACACACCATCCTTATCAAATAATGGTAATCATTTTTTGATTATTTTAATCTCAACCGCAATATATTTATGATCACTTGAGTGAGATTCCAATTTTGAATGAAAATAATTAGTGTTAGTAATTAACAATCGATTAGATTTGAAAAAAATATGATCATAAAATTTAAGCTTTTTTTGATTGTTATTTAACTTTATTGTGTAAGTAAAATCTGAAGAAAAACGTACATAATTATCGAATAGATAGCTAAAAAAAACTTTTGCATCAATATTTTTACCATCTTTATGTCTGTTGTCGTAAAACACCCAATCCTTGAAATTATCGCCATTAAGAAATTCTGGTTCATTTGCGTCCATCGTAACAATGTCAGGTTTTTCTTTTTTTACAATGCCTATCAATAAATTATAAAAATTAGCTTTTACTTTTGATCCTGAAATTTTATAACTATTACCACTACCTGAGGGAGAATGAAAGGTTATTATTTTTAAGGGATATCCTTTTATGAAAAGCTCGGCCTTTACCACTCTATATTTAAATGAATCATATCCATTTCCTATAAATTCAATATTTCCAGAATTTTGGCCCTTTGAAACAAGAATGTTGGTTTTTTTAGCCCGACCAGTAACCATTAGGTCTGTGCCCTTTTTAAATTGGAGGCTATTACTTTTGATTAATCGCTTATTGACTTCATTTAGACAAAAAATAATAGATTCATTATCTTCTTTTTCAGACTCTAGTACTTTATCAAAGGTATCTTTCATACCTTGAATATTCCAGTGAACTAAATAAAGCTTTTCCATATGGATTATAGTGTTTTTAAAAGGGTTTATAATAAAGAATGGGTGAAGCAGAGCCTTTTTTTCGATATTTTGAGGGTATTTTTAATGATTTAAAGATTTTTTGAATTTCTAGTGAAGCAACTTTACCACTAAAATAATATCTACCAAACTCATCAGGATACTTATTCCATTTTTCAACTTCGTAAACTTCTCTTACAATGCCATCTATTACACATAACACATACTTATATTTTTTTGCTTTTGACTCTGATATTCTCCAATTACCCTTGGTTGCTTCAAGCAATCTATCTTCAATAGGGCCAAAGAGGGATTCAATAGTCGCTGATCTCACCTTAATTATGATAAACCTAAGTTTTTCATTTTTTATAATTTCAGATTCGTCAAATTCCTTTTTTGAATATAAATTCATAATTTCAGATGCATTGGTAATACCAAAATCATTACTATAGTGGCCATTCATCTTGTTAGCTAGCCCCCCATAAGCATCAATCAGTGCACCTTCAACTTCGAAAGCTGTTTTTTCGTCCATACCGTGGCGATGAACGATAAAGATAACTTCAAGTCCTGCAGCATGAATTTCGTTTATAATCTCTAATTTAAGATTTTCTTTTTCTTCAAATCTAGAAAGAATTTCTTTAATTTCTAACTCACTCTTATAATAAACATGTTGAAACAATCTGTTACCATAACCTTTTCCAACATAAAAGGTTAAGCCATTTCTAGGATCAACGAGTCGATAAACATAGTATCCTAAGTTTTCAAAAATTTCCTTACTAAATGAAGTTAACATTTTTGTCCCCCTTAACATTTTACATAAAAACTTATTCTTATTGACGTTTTTATATTAATTTAATTGGTTTTTCTTTAAATAATAATTGAGAAATACCGGTTTTAAATATAAGATTACCTTATAATAATTATCTGGGGGATTCATTATTTTTATATGAATGGGAAAGAAAACGAATTAGATTTAATTAATGTAATTAACAATGCAAAAAACTTACATGAATTATCAGAAAGTCTAAGAGATTTCATTGAATTTGCATTTAATAAAAAGAACATAACCGATTTTAAATGTGAACAGGTTACCAATAACTCTAAACCAGATTTGCTTTTAATACATGATTCTTCAATAAAATACTTAAGTGTTAAGAAAGGTGAAGGAAATAGTGTTCACCAAGAAAGCCTAAAAGATTTTATAATATTTTTAAGAAAAAATGGATTTGATTCAAAAATTATTGATTCAATCCTTAGGTTTCATTTTGGTGACAATACACTTGATGGAACGGGATTAAAGAGATATTCAGCTAGCGAATGTAAAAAAATTTATGCAGACGAAATAGTAAAAGTTAATGGTTATATTAATAACAACCCAAACCTATTACATTTACTTATTGACCGTTTCTTATTCCAAGGAAACATTGAAAATGGAAATAAAGTGGATTTTCTTTATCATGGTGACAAAACTAAAGGGGTTTGGGCGAGCTATGATGAGGTAATAAAATTTATCAAAAGTCAGAGTTTTAATAAAGAAGGCATTCACTTTGGTCCATTAACATATCAAGTATGGGGTAGAGATAATCAATTTTCTGCCATTCATCCTGAAAGGCGTTACATAATGCAGGTAAAATGGGGAAGTATATCTGATGACTTAACTTTGATAAGATCCAGAGAAATGATTAGATGAGGGGTACCATTGAAGGCTCAGCAAACGAAATTGCTTTTGTAAGATATTTTAATTCAAATAAAGACGCTTATTCAGCTTATCTAGAAAATTTTTCCAATAATTCAAAAAATTTATATTTAGTGAGAGTAACTACAAAGCAATATTCGACTTTAAGTGAAATGGAAGTTCCAACAAGAGCAGATGCATATCTAATTCATTCAGTTGATAACAATATAGGAAATCTCTTAGCTTCAAATGACAATTTTCTTACAGAAGAATTGCTTTATCAAAAAAATGTAAAGTTTAGTAAGGTAAAAGGATCTGGAATTTCTATAAAAATGGAGAATTCACATTTTCAAATTCTAAAACTTGTTCCAAAATCATTTTATAAATTATTTAATGTGTTTGAGTTGGGCGCAGGGGCCTCTTTATATGTAGAAAATTCCTACGATTTTAAAAAAAACATAAACATTATTAATGGATGGAATTCTTCAAGTGAAAGAATGAATCAGTATTTTTATTCTCTTACCCAAAAAAATGTTGATTTTTTAACTGACATTTCTAGCTGCAGTCAAATTAAGGAATTCTGTAATAATCAAATATCAAAAATGATCCTGTCTTCAAAGGATTTACAAGGTAAAATCTTTAATGGCATAGGGATTTATGAAGAACCATATACTGCGTGGTTTTTTTCAAGTAATCTAAGGATTAATAAGTTGAATTTGATACCCTTTAGTGTCACAACTGGATCTGGTAGATCAAGAGGTGATTATACTCTTGTACTTAAACCAAGATAATTATGATTCATCCTCAAGCAATGGAAACAATTCAACCTTTTCTGAACTAATTGATTTGCTTAATTTTAATAGCCTTACCATTTCTTTTGCAATTAAAGATACTACTGGTACCACAATACTATTACCTAATTGTTTATATGTTTGATAACCTTCAAAAACTTTATAATCCTTAGGATAACCCATTAATTGAAGACACTCTAGTTCTGTGAGTTTTCTTTTTTGCATTACCACTACAGGAACATTGTTTCCACCAGTTCCCATTTTAGCTGTTAGGGTCGGTGAAATTCCGTTATTTTTAAATTGACACCTTGAGGGTCTTATTTCGTATGCCAAAGTATCCCTTTTTATAGAAATATTTTTTTCTTTAATAAACTTTTCAATATGATTTTGACTTAATTCACTAATTTTATACTTGGCATCAACATTATCTTGGATGACGTCATTTAGATTTAGTCTCGTTTGGATTTTTGATGGAAATTTGAATTCCGATGCCTTGATTGATAAGTCGTTTCTAAAACCAACACAATACCATCTTTCCCTAGCCTGTGGAATTCCTAAATCACTAGAGTTAATTACTTTGTATTGAAAATTATAACCAAGTTCTCTTATCGTATCTAAAATAACTTGAAGGGTTTTACCTTTATCATGGTTAACTAAACCCTTAACGTTTTCCAATAAAAAGGCTGAGGGTTTTTTATCCTTTAGTATTCTAGCTACTTCGAAGAACAATGTTCCTCTTGTATCTTGAAATCCTAATCTTTTGCCTGCGATTGAAAAAGCTTGGCAAGGAAATCCAGCGCATAAAATATCATGGTTGGGAATTTCAATAGATTCTATTTTTGTAATGTCTCCTTTAGGTTTTTCTTTAAAATTTAATTCATATGTTTTTACTGCATGTTTATCAATCTCTGAACTAAATACACAATTACATCTTTGTGCTTCAAACGCAATTCTAAATCCACCCATTCCAGAGAACAAATCAATAAACTTATATTTTGTTGAATTACCTACTTCAAGATTTGTAAAAATTTGTTCTGCAATAGCTTTCCCCATTAAAGGAGGGACGGCATTAGCAAGTTGTTGGTGTTGGTCCGAAACAGAACCCATAAACACAAAATTATCATTAAAGGACTGCAATCTTGCAACTTCTCGAACTGTTAATATTCGGTTTTTTTTGGGGTGAATAATCATTGCCTTTGCAGCATGTTTAATTGTAATAGAAGGCTTTTTGGAATCCAACCTTTTATAAGCATTCGAATGAACTCCACCACCTGTACCCAATTCAACCGGAATATTAGTCCAATTTCCTCCCTCGGGAATAAATGCCATTCTTTTACTCACCAATTCATTTGAACTTCTTCTTATATGATTTTGAATTAATTTTTCTCCTTGCATAAGTTTTTGATATGTGGTTTTTGGGAATAAATATTTATCCCCATCAGGGTCAATATTACCAAGTGCATCTCCTACGGTTACGTAATTGGTTTCATTGTAAGAATTTTTTGGAAATTCTAAGGGGTATAATTTACTAATTAAAAAAATAACTCTTTTTCTTGACTGAGGAACACCATAATCAGCAGAATTTAATACTTTATGGGCGGTTCTGTAACCTAGTTTATGGAATGAGGTTTTAATTAACTCCTTTATATCCTCGCCTTTGTCATTCTTCATCGATAATAGTCCGACCACATTTTCTATAACTACATATTTTGGCTGTATTATCTTTGTCACATTAACCACCTGCTCAAATAATGTGTTTCTTTGATCGTTTATGTCCCTTTTCCCAGCCATACTGAAACCTTGGCAAGGAGGGCCAGCGATTATTACATCAACATTATTTTTATATTTGTTCCAATAATTAATATCAACTTTTGTTATGTCTTCTTTCAATAATTTAGTACTGGAATGGTTTTTCTGAAATGTATTTAGCGCAACATCCCACAAATCAACGCCTAATACTACCTCAAACAAATTTGTCATTTCGAAGCCATACGAAAACCCACCTACTCCACAAAATAAGTCAATAACTTTAAGTTTTTTCATTTCTTTATATTATCATAATTGCCGCAATGTTTTTAGCAATAAGCGGACTTTTTCTTTTTTTGGATATTTAGTAATTTATTTTTGTAAACCCAATATATAATTGATTAAATATTTAATCTATAATTTATCATTCCTATATGTTGAAATTATATAAATAACAATAAACTTTTGGGAAATAAAAGTTTAATTAGATTTTGATTTTTCAAAGCGGAATTATTGTTTGATTTGAAAATCAGTCATAAGGACATATCGTCTTTAATTTAAAGACCAAACAACTAAAAATATTTATAAATTAGACTTCACCTCTATACTTACATTTTTCCATGAACCTACAATATTTCCGTATGAATAGTATTCGAATTTAGAAACGCAGAATAACATTCTTGTAATTGACTTTTAGTTAAAAAGAAAACACATATACAGCCTCTATTATTTTGTACATTTAGAGGAAGTAAATCCTTAAACCAAAAGTGGTCGCGCTCAAGATCTTCTCTTGTCAATGTTGGATTTCCTGGACAAAAGTAATATTCAATTATATTTTTAACATATAAATCATCTATTGTCTTAATTATTCGATTTAGGGTTAAAGTGCCATTACTGTGTCCTGTAATGATTTCCAAAAAGACAAATTTTTTTTCATCTTTTGTTCTATTTATGGCCTGTATGATTTGTGAATCTTGGATATATCCACTATGTCCACAATCTATTTGTTTATAATGAAGTATTATTTCTTCATTTTTTTTCTTAAAATTCATTTTTCTAACTAATAGATAAGATATTTTATTTTCTTTCATAATCCCCCCTTTATGATTTAAAAAAATTAAAAATTACTCAATGCCTCAAACACCATAACCATCGCTAAAGTATCTAGTTCACAGTACTTAAGTAATGCTTCTTTGTAGCCCTCCTTTGATTTTATTGAAAGATTTTCGTTTTGCACCTTACTGTAAGCAATCATAGCCATAGCCCCATCCCTTACTTCAATTGTGTCTTGGTCTTCTTCCAAATGTTCAATTTCTTGAGCACTTAGTCCTAACGGATTTGATAGTAATTCATAAGGATTAAAATAATAATTATCATTTTTCTTAAGCCAAACCAGATGATCAAAATTGAAACTCTCAATCTTTAACTTTTTTCCGTAAAGATTATTTTGACTATATTTTCGCTGTAAATAAGTTGATTGTTGAATGACAGAAGGTAAAATCTTCTTGATGGAATTACTTCCTTTGGTCGCAGGGTCTAAGTAATACTGATTCACCCAATCACAAAGATCAATCATGACGCGTTGACCAGGTTCTCGAATCCATTTCTTACCTTTCTTTCGATACGTTAAAGAATGAATAAACTTCATGAGAGATGGTTTATCCTCAACTTCAGGATGCGCGTTTAACCATTCTTCAACGTTATTCAGACATGTGTTTTCATAACTAGAATACATAAACACCGAACCTTGAGTTCCTAAATCATGTTGTAAGGATCGAATCATGTTCAACGTCGGGTCTTCAGTGCCTAAATCAATAAATTGAGCGTGGTGAGAAATCACTTCTTCTTTACCCACCTTTTCAATCTTATGAATCGAATATTGAAAGATGACTTTTTGATTCGGTCGGTAGTAAGGGAAAATAGGTAAGGCCGAAGGAAAGGCTTCAAAGTCTAAAAAATACAAAGGATACACTAACTGACTTAGTTCCTTTTGTATTCCCTGCCGTTCAATATCAATTGAAGCATCCTGATTGATTAACTTTTTAACTTGAAGCAATTGCTTGTGATTTGGTTTGGGTTTGCCTTCTAGGAATAACTGAGCATCCTCTAATCGATAATGACCTTCTTCGGTAAGTTTTTTAATACTTATCCCAAAGCCAATATCAAAAATACCGGGATGATGAAATTCTTCGTCTTTTAATCGCGCGTATTGTGGCAACTGCCAGCATTCCTTATAACCATGTTTCTTTTGATCCATTGCGATTTTAAACTCACATCCCTTACACTTGCTACCTAAACCTTTAGGATCAAGTTTTTGATTGGTACGTATGGACTCCACCAATTCATTCACATGGTTCTTGAAAGCTTGGGTGAGTGTTTGTTGTACCAACCGATTCGCATCGTTCATTTCAAGCAGGGGTGAATCTAGATAGGCTTGCGCGAGTGGTTGTCTTAAGTGAATACCATCTTCGTCAACGGTAAACAAGCCTCGATACGTCAATGCAGATTGATAATTCGGTTTGAGTTGATAAAAATATGGTTGAATCGTGTAACCCTTCCCTAATGCTTCGGAAACCACATGATACTGAAACGTTAAATCCATGACCAAAGGGTTAGATGCTGTCACAGGCTGATCTTGTTGATTAAGCTTTACTTGCTTTGACTTCACTTCAATGAGTTTGATGGCGTTTTTCTCTTTGATTAAAAGATCCACACGGACGTAGCATCCGTTCAAGATGAATGCCGCTTCAAACAAGACAACTGAAGGATGCTGGTTTAACAGTTGAAACGTTGTTTGAAAAGCTTTTTCTGGATTCTTTTCATGAATCTCAATGCCTTGAGGGTGATAGCCTTTCGCTAATGCACCAAGAGCTTTTCCATTATCCGCATAGTATTGGAGTGTTTGATTAGGTTCATCTAATTTGGGATAAGTGTTCATTTCATAGAAAAGTTTTCTTTGACAACCTGTAAAAGCATTAACCTTTGAAAACAAACTTTTTGATAAATATAAATTATTTGCCATTTTTATATTTTGAATGAAGTAATTCAATATACTCGATTAGTTTTTGATAAATTACATCACGTTTCATATTCAATTGGTATTCTTTAACAAAGGAAAAGAATTCTTTTACTAATGAACTTGTTTTGTAGTCAATGTTTACTTCGGAAACATCAAATAAACTTTTAAATTTACCACTAATATTATCGAAATAATTATTCCCCTTTAGAGACTTTTTATAATTATTTTCAATGAAGTCTCTAGGAAAATATTTTAAAATAATTTCATTTTGACTGTAATTACCTTTGTTGTTAGATAAAATATCCCAATAAAAGTTTCTAAGTTTATTCAAGAATTCAATTCGATCTTGTTTATAGTGGGTCGCTGATTTAGGTGATACTTTATAAACTTCTTCAAATCCAAATGGTTTCTCTTTAGGTAAATTTAATTCTTTTTGGAGCAATTCAAAAAGATCAAAATACTTGTATAAGGAAATTCGAGAAACACCAAGTTCTTGTCCTAAATTACTGATGTTAAAAGAATATTTCCGATTTTTTTTAATTGATTCTGTGTCCATATTCAACTCCTGTAACTATATTTTAATATAACACTTGTCAATATACAATAGTTAGTGTATATTGACAAATGTAGTTGTTGTATTGTTTGACTAAATAAGGAGGACTTTATATGAATATCTCAGACTATACCTTCCAAATGGGCGAATTGGCGATTATCCACGAAGGAAAGGCTAAGCAACTTAGTATAGATTTATTGCCAGATCCGGATGGGCAAAGGGACCCGGAAATAATTGATGAAGTCGAAGATACTACCATTGATGGTGAACCTATCCTAGTTGAACCTAACGACCTTATCTTATTGCCTATGGTGATGTTGACATTAAAGATTGCTCCCAAAAGAACCATCGGCAAACCATTCCAACTTCCAGGATTTTTAATTAAATTTCCTAAATCTATTGTATCGGAATTTGGGGTGAAATATATTTTATATAAATTAACCATTGAAACGCATCGCCTATTGCTTGAAACCGACCGCTTTGCATTTAATACAGTCTTTACTCTAGAACATATCTCAAAAATGAAACTTTCATTATTTGAGGATGAAGCTAAGATAGTCAATGCAAATGCGACTATTTATATGAATCAAATTGAACAAGCAACCGCAAAAGCAATCTTTGCTCACAAGCAAGCCATTGAAGAGTGGAAAGCTGCTATGAAAGTTCTAATGCCTAATGATCAGCATTGGCATTAACCAAGGAGGAACAAACCATGCTACAACCATTTTCCAACATTGCCGAAGTCTATGATTTAGATAAGATGACCTTACTTAGCCTTGAAGAAGCGCAAAGTCGTCAAGATAAAAATCTCATTATTCCCTTACACACAATTCATTTATGGATTAACAAATATAACGTTCTTGAATTTTATCTTAAACCCGATTTACGAAAACTCGACTTAAAGAATAAACACTTTATTCTTGTTCGATTTCTTGGACTTTATTGTGATGAACATAGAATGTTTCATCCCAATGCAATAAGTGATGATCAAATTCGATATTTTTCCCACTTCCTTTTATGCCGACTAGCTAGATTTATGCCCATCGCCTTGTTAAAAGAAACACGATTTAAACTCACGGTGAAAATGGTTCAACATGTCCAATTTGTCGAAATGGATGAGAATTTATCTAATCCTTGGCGTTTAAATAGTCAGAATAATTCAAAAACTATGGATGAATTCACCTTTGAATCTAAAACAAACAAACTAATCGTAGAGACTGAATTGATATGTCTAAAAGTTCGCCAATTCAAAGATAATCTTGAGAGGCAGTTCGTCTATAAAGCTGAAAATTGGATTGACCAACATTTGCAATAGAAAGGAATAACTATGCAAAATATTAACTGTCCACATTGTGGCAAAGTCTTCTCAATAACAGACAATCATTATGCCGAGATTTTAAATCAGGTTCGTACCGAAGCTTTTAAAAAAGAACTACAAACCCGTCTAGATCACGAAGAAAAAAACAAACAATTACAAATTTCCCTTGCCCAACAAGGATTACAAAAGCAACTCGCAGATCATGATGCTACGATTGCGTTGCTAAAGCACCAACTTAGTAATGCTCAACAATTAGAATCTATGAAGATTCTTGAAACAAAAAACACTTTTCAAGCAAGAATTCAAAACCTTGAACAAGACACGCTTAAACTTCAACTTGAATTAAAACACAAAGACACCGAGGCAAACCTTAAAGTTCAAGAAGTCAAAAGTACCCTTGAAGAGAAGGCGAAAATGTTAGAAGACCAAGTCGCTTATTATAAAGATTTAAAAACAAAGTTAAACACGAAACTTGTTGGTGAGACTCTAGAACAACATTGTGAAATAGAGTTCGATAAAAATCGACCCCTTTATCCTCATGATCGCATTGAATTTAAGAAGGATACCGATGCAACCTCAGGATCTAAAGGGGATTACATCTTTCGTGAATGGGATGAAGAGGGTCTAGAAATTATCACGATTATGTTTGAAATGAAAAATGAAACTGATGGTCAATACAAAAAACTCAATAAAGATCATCTCCCTGAACTTCATCGAGATCGAACAGAAAAGAAATGTGAATATGCTGTGCTGGTTTCGTTGCTAGAAAAAGACAATGATTATTACAATACCGGCATCGTTAGTGTTGATCACCTATATCCAAAAATGTATGTGATTCGGCCGCAAGCATTCTTAGCAATCCTAGGTATTCTTCGTCAAGCTGCTTACAATGCTTATGCTGCAAAAAAACAAATGGTTCGTTTGCAACAAGAACAATTAGACGTTACAAACTTCGAGCAAAAACTTAACGATTTTAAATCTTCCTTCGGCCGAAATGTTGATTTGGCAAAGCATAAATTTGAAGATGCAATCGAAAGCATTGATAAATCCATTAAACAATTACAAAACACAAAGGATGCCTTACTTTCTAGTCAACATAACTTATTAATTGCCAACAATAAAGCTGAGGATCTCACTATTAAGAAACTTACTCGTGGTAATCCAACGATTCAGGCAAAGTTTAAGGAAATTGACAACGAAGACAAAACAGAAAATGAATAAAGTTGGTTTCTATTAAAAAAAATAAATTATAGAAATTTTCTTTTATTCTTTAATTGATACAATTTATTAATCGTTATATCGTAATATTTAAAAATCTTGGAGAATTGTCATTGAACTGAGAATGCTTATTTTATATTCACTTGTATAATGATTAGGGAAGTCAAATTTACATGATTCTTATCTTTGTGTACGGTTCATTAAAGCAAGGTTTTGGTAACCATCGGTTCATCAATCAATCACCGCTTTTTAATGCAACCCTTAAGGATTATGTTCTTTTAACCCAAGATATAGGATACCCGGCAATTATGCCTGGTGAAGGATTGGTCGAAGGTGAAGTTTACCAGATTGATGATGAAACAACACAAACGCTTGATCGATTAGAACAACACCCGACTTACTATTGTAGACAAAGCGTACGCGTTATTGAAAAAGACACATTAAAAATGCATCAAGCATTTACCTATGTAATCGTCAATCCTTCGGGTTGGAGGCCATATGGAAAAACAAATTGGAAACGATGAATTAGTATGGTACGTCGCTTACGGGAGTAACTTATCCAGTAAACGGTTCCAAGAATATTTAGGTAAAATTCAACACAAAGGTCTATTTCCTAAATCAAGACCTTTTTCCATTCCTTACAATATTTACTTTGACCACCAAAGTTCAAAATGGGATCTTGGTGGGGTTGCTTTTCTCAATACGGACAATCCCGGTTTTGCTTATGGAAAAGCATATCTCATCACCTTCCAACAATTTTTAAGGATTCAAAGTCAAGAAGGCTGGTATCCTAAAATAGTAAATTTAGGTTTGTTAGATGATCGACACGCACTAAGCTTTACGCAAATGAAACATAAAGAAACAGTAAAACCATCTCCTTCGTATCTTACCGTGATATTAAATGGATTAAGCGAAACCTATCCAAGTATAGATTTACCAACATTCGAAAAATATCTTCAAAATAGAGTTAAAAACTCAAACTTATAATAGTAATTTCTTAAAAAATTTGAATTTGAAATTCTAAATAATACAAATACATAAATTTGCTTTATGGTATATTCTTTACTTACTTAAAACAAAATCATTAAAAAAAGTTATTATAGTAAATAATAATTAGGGGTAAATTTATGACTTTAAAAAGTGTCTATTATCTTAATTATAAGGATTGCAATCATATCGCGAGTGAATCTAAAAACGGAACTATTCAAATTTCCTATTTAAATCCTCAATTCATTGATCTCTATGTTCAATTTAGAAATAAGGCCATTAGTGCTATCTATGAAAGTGTTGAACTATTGAAGGAATCAGAAATACCAAATCATAAAATTACATCATTATATTTTGAATCATTTATCTATAATTGGATTTCTTTTAACTCAATTTATTCTTTTTATGGTGAGATCAAGGAAAAGGAAAGTGAGCGGAACAAAATTCGAAAAATCTATGAAAGTGAAGCAAATATAAAATTTATAAAACGAAATATTTCTTTAATGGTTAACAATGATGACTTTTCAACCTTGATTGAAAAGAGATTCTTTAGTTACGAAACTAGAAACTCTAATAGAGATGAAAATAAAGAAATGGTATTTCGAGATGATAATCAACTTTATGACTTATTTATAAATAAAGAACGTTTACTCAATCAACTAAATAGAGGAATAAATAATCCATCAAGTGATGCTAAAAATGTTTTTGAATTTTTCACCTGGAGGCTAAATAGAATTAGGAATTTTCTCTTCCATGGAAAAAAATCAATTATGAATGAAAGGGATTCACATATAGTAGAAAGTGGGGCTAAACTTCTTAACTATTTTTTAAATGTGTTTGAGCTTGAGTTTCTAAAAAATATTAGAATTGAAGACTAATTATTAATTTGAGTTTAATCGACATTGAACTCTAAATTATTAGTGTAAATACTAAACTGCAAAAAAACAAATAAGCATTTGTTTGCCTTTGATGTAAAGCAACTCTCATTTTTATAAAATTCGCTTCTAATAGGTCATCAGGAATATCATCTTTAATTCCAAATTGAAACTTTTCGAGCTTGTTATTTCTAAATATTTCAACATATATGTGATTGAGTTCATTACTATCAAGCGTCGTTGAGGTAGAAACATTATTGTGATCGTGTATGACATAATCCGTTGGTCTAATTAATGTTAATATTTCTCTAAATTTCATTTTTGTTTTTCCTTGATTTAATTATATTGATGTCTAATTTAAATAGGAATTTTATTAAATAAAAGGCATTAAATTAAGAATATTGTAATAAAGTAATGAGTTATTATATTAATATGAAAGTACGTGATTTATTTCAAGTTCTTAAAAATACAAATTTTCGATCTTTTTTTATTAACGATCCTGATGATAATAGTGTTCCAAGTCTAAGGGAGGATACACAAACTGAGCTACTTGAGGTTCAAGAATTCACTTTAAATGACTTTGGATCTTGGCAATATGGTATCTCTAATTATGGTACCGAAGGTAAACGTTTTAAATTCATCATTCAATTTATTGACGATGAGGGTGAAACGGTGACAAAGACTAAATATAAGGACTCTCTAGACGATATTCTTAAAGATGAGAATATATTGGAGATGGAAGTTGTAGAATTAAAAACCTTAAGTTTAGAGGGCAATTTTAACGTATCTACATCCAATACTGCTTGGCCAAGTAATGATGCAAGTATTGAAATCGTTGTTACTAAATCAAAATAAATCTCTCATGACATTAAATCAATTCATTGAGTTTCTTAAATTAAACTTTGAATTAACGATCTTTGTAAGCATTAGGGACAACAAAAAGCAATCTAGTAATACTAACTTTTTTCATAAAGTCATCATTAGCCAAGATTCTATACCAGATCGTGGAAGAGAATTAGAGGATTTTGAGAGAAATCCTGATGCATTAATAAAAATATTTAAGGATCTACTTGAATACGATGTCGTTCAATATGCAATTCGAAGCAATAGTGATGTGATGGAAAGTATTTTTAATTCTGGCGAAACTTACATTAGATCTAGAAGCTGGTCACTTTGGATCAAGGTTAAAAAAAATAATAGTTGAATTATTTTTTTATGCTATTTTATTTCTTTACATTAATTTTTAATATGCAGGTTTTTTGACGATATTCATTACCATATGATGTTTCACCGATTGAATTATCCAAAATACATTCAAAATCAATATTGATAACAGTATAATCTTTTATTTTTTGGGGTACTGGATCATGATTGCACCCCTCTTCTTCGTTAAATATAGCTATACCTGAGCATCCATTACCAATCTTTTCTCCACTAGAGGACCAAACATCTTTTTCGAATTGTTCGCCATCTAACTCGGTAATTAAATGAATAACAACATCAACATAATCATGGTAATAAGACTTATTTGTGCCTTCACTTTCAATATAAGCGTCTAAAAATCCAATTTTTCCAATCAAATCTTTTACTTTCATAATAATGCTCCTTTGGATTATTAAATCTATATATATATATATCGACTTAACTATAAGTTATTGTTATTTAGATCAATCTCTTTTTCAATCAACATCGATTCAAAATAACCCTTACTTTGAATGGCGATATCAACATGGAGGACACCGACTTCCTTGAGAAGTTCTTGAACTGACCAAAAAGAACCTTCCCATTTAGGATTGGACTGTAATCGTTGTTGCCTTGGACATTCATTTTCCTGATAAATAAAAATGGTTGGGTTAGGGTTGGATTGTTGAAATTTACCACCATTTTCAAGAATTACTTTAATTAAATATAAGCCAATATCAAGGTTGTCATATAAAAGTTTAGTATTGATTACATACGTCTTTCCTAAGAGCAGGTCGGTTACGGGCTCAAAACGTTGAAAGTCAATGCGTTCAAGCAAGGACAATTTATTATCTGTCCTCGATGGTTGATAAATCCAATCCTTGATTAAAGACCTTTGACAAATCAGACCTTTTGAATAACCTTTTAATATTTTAGGATCACTTAATAATGAATCTAAACTACTTTCAAGTTCTAAACACATCTTTTGCATATATAGCATGTTGTAGTAAGCATCCATGTCACTCCGATGAAGCACTTCTGGTTTGAGCTGATAATAATCTAGAATCGTGGTGATAGAGGAACGTTTATCAAGATGATGAAAATCATCGAAAACAACTTGAGAATCAACAAAATCAAAATGAAAACCAGGAAGTTTATATTCTTGGCACTCCTGATAAAGAAATTTAATATCGTTGTCAATGGCGTGACCAATCACTTGGTGGTCGGGATTTTCCAGTAAGTACTTTAACTGCTCATAAAATTCGATGAAGGTTGGTTGGCTTAATATTTTATTCCATGGATAGTGGATTTTAATCCCCGTTGAGATCTGGAATTGAATATTCGGATTAATTAAAATGTCTTCTTGTTTGAGAACTTGAAAGTGTTGATCACAAAGCACGTAACCAAATGAGAAAATATAGTTTCTACCTGCTACTTGAATACACTCGATATCGAAAAAGAGGTATTTACTCTTTGTGTTCATAACCTCTTATTTACTTTCAAATGCATAAAAAATGAGCATCAGTATAGACATCACTTACGTTTCTTGGGAACAAAAATGAACTCAACGTCTTCATCAAGTGACGCTAATAGTGCCATTTCTTCCTTTTGCATTTCCTTTGCGGCTTTCAGCATCGCTTGTTCTTCTTTATGAAGTTCTCGAAGTCCTTCTTCGGCTGCAGTTAACATTTCGTTATACTCTTTTTCTAAGGCTACTTGTGCTTCTTGATAGTCCGCTAACGCCTCTTGTTGATCTGCTTCAAATTGGGCAATGGCTTCCTCTTGAGCAGCTTGTTCATCGGCAAGAAATTGATTTAATGCTTCTTGTTCATCCTCAAGTGCTTGTTTGAGCGCGTCTTGTTGAGCTGAAAGCAATGCCTGGTTGGTGTGTTTTGCCGAAATATCAAGATAAGTTAAGAATTTTAAGTCATTGAATCCTTTTTTAGGAATTAACTTTCCTTTTAAACCAATCCGATTTAGTTGCTTGATTAATTCGGATATTGTCTTTGCCTTTAACTTCTTTCCTTTTGCCTTGATTGAAAACATGAATGTTCCCCCTTTTAAAAATAAAAATTGAGTATCGATAAGAATGCTTTAAATTAGTTAAATTTTATCATAAATATGAATGTTTATTACTTAATTAAAAGGTAATTACTAAAGATTTTTAAAAAATGTAGAATAATAAATATACATGATTATCAAAGGTATACTGTCGGAAGAATCAAAGCCAAAAATAACCTCTTACTATTGTCAAGATGGTGACTTTATTTTTATGTTAGATGCTGGCAATGGTAATATACCTGTTTTAGAAGTTAAAGCCATTCAAGCAATCTTTTTAACACACGCTCATGCTGATCATACCATTGCATTTTTTCGTAGTGAGTTCATAAATCACCTTGATGAAAATGTAAAGATTTTTGCTACCAAAACTACAAAAGAGTTATTAAAAGTTTTAATCAAAAATCAACACGAAATTGACATGGTACGTGATCGCTACACACCAACTTTACAAAAAAAAATCGACCTCATTTTAGCAAGGATTGTTGAGGTGTCATTTGACAATAAGATTAACTTATCTGCTAGTCAACATATCACTTTTTATAAGGCTGGGCATATGTTGGGGGCAGCAATGGTCTATTATGAGAACGCTAATAACGGGGTTCTTTTTACAGGGGACATGGACTTTGCATGGATTTCTCAAAAAGATAATAAAGTAGATCTGTATCGTAGTTATGATCAACGAATCGCAGAGAAAATAAAGCCAACGATGGTAGTTGCAGATGGAACAACAATCTCACAAAGTTTTTTTAAAGATGGTTTTGGTTTTAAACATGACAAAATTACCCAAATCATTAAAGATATACTTAATTCACATCACAAAAGACCTTTTTACCTACTTACACGATATGACAAAGCAATTCCAATTGCTAAACGTTTAGCCCAAGATGAAAGATTAAAAGATTATAAAATCGTTTATGGATCTGAGTTTCTTACCACCAACCGAGTGGTTTATGAAGCTGGTTATGATATTTATCAAATAGGTAAACTATATCAAGATTTTGGAGTGTTAAGTGATGTCATGCGAGCCCAATTCGAAAATCATAATCATGTCTATATCACATCAAAAAAATCAAATACAAAAGCCTCTCGAGACTACGCAGTATCTTTACATATTGCTTTTGAAGATTTACTGAAATTTTTGTCGCTTTTTTCAGAAAGTCGAATTGTTATCAGTCATTATAATTTGGACGAAAGCAAAGCTTATGAATCCTTTTGTAAACGACGCAACTTTGAATTATTCAATCCAAATGAGGTCATTCATTACTAATGAAAAGCTACCTATTTAAACTAACAGATAACGAAACCAAAGTTTATGAAGTTATTGGTAATGTATTAAAACCACTTTCGCTAAAATTTGAAGGCAAGCCTATAAATATCTGGTATAACACATGTAAATTTTCTTTTGAAGAAGGTAATATAGTATTTGTCCCACAAGAAAAGCCTTATCAACTTTTAAACCAAAATGTGTTTCTTGACAAGATTTACTTTTTGGGTTTTGATTATCAAAAAGTATGGACAATGGCCGAATTTATAAAAGTTATTGCAAAGCATAATGACATTGATTTAAAAACGTCACAATTAATTTTTATCATTAGTCATAACTTATTTATTGGGGTTAGCGAGATTGAGGGTTTAAAAGTAGAGGAGGACAACTTTTGTAAAGTAGTTCCAAAAATCTTCAAGGATAGCTTTCAATCTTTAAGAAATGGCCATGTCCATATCTTATTAGAAGGATTGCTTGATATCTCGGTTATGGACATATTACACAACCTTAATCGTAAAGAAACAACCAAAGACCTAAAATTTCAGTATTGTTATCTTGATGAAAATCATTTTTTTATACTGAAGTATGATGAAAAGTTATTTGGAGTTCATCAAACTTATGCTTCGACTTCGCGATCTTTACATGATAAATATATGCATTTGATAAATCCAATTTTAATAAACCAATATGAAGACCTTTCACAGTTATCAGAAAAAATTCATCGCAATCTTATAATGAACTATTTACTTACAGACCAAGAAGCAAATTCAGACTTCATATTTCAAGATCATCGATTGAGTATTCCAATTAATCATCACTTACTTTATATTGATGAATTTTTAAGTGGAGATAATATGGATAAAGTGATGCAAGAATTAATTGATGACAAAAAATCAATACCATTGTTTTTTTACTTGAACACAAAATTTGATTATTTGTACGAACGCATTTCTAAAATGGTTAAAAAGGATGACACTCTCATTTTTTCTCGTGAGCAATTAATACAATTTGAAAACACAATGCTGTATTATGCTTATTACTTAGTAAACCAAGGTCATCCTTTTTCAAAAAAATCCTTATTTTTAAAGAAATATCCACAAGGGATTAAAGATGTTTTTGGTGATGAAACTTATGTATATAATTATCTTTCATTGCTACCCATAAAAGAAGGGTTAAAATTTTTACAAGAAAGTAAGCTTTATAAGTATTACAAGAATATTCTACGACCTACTCGTGAAAGCTTTCAAAAATAACTATATATTTAATAAAATACGAAATTTGCTATTTCCTTTATAGATATTGAATACTTTTTAGTAGTCATCATCATCTTTTTTCTTTTTACCCCAACCAGGAGGTGGCATTTCTCCGTTGATGTTATAGTACCCCATTTCGTCTTCATAACCATCTGTTTCATCATAATACTTATGATTGTTAAAATCGTTAATTTCATTATTTTCATCAATGTCATCATCTTCATCACTATCATTATCTTCATTATGTTTATTATTACCACTTGGCGACCACGTTCTGCCACATGTGGCATTAGAGCAAATTAAGGACTTACCAACATGCAACATTAATTCTCCGCAATCAAAACAATAATATTTCTTCATAATTATTTCTTAGTCTTCTTGTAGCACTCTAAATGATAATCATAACCCTTGTTATATTGTTCAGTTGTTAGAATTTTTCCACACAAACTACATCTTTTTAATCCAGCGGTACTTCTTCCTGATCTTGAATAAGTAGGCGTGAAGCAATTAGAACAATACTTGTAGTTATCAGGCAGATCACTTATATCAACACCGCAAGATTGACAGGTCCGATCACTATAACTGTAATTTTTTCTTCTTGGCATTTATAGCCCTTCTATTCAAATTCATTTCTATTTTCGTGTTTTTTGTATATCTTTAAATTCAACAAAAAAGTGAATTAAACGATAACAACAAACTCAATTGTAGTAAAGTCATAACCATTATTTTGAATTTCCAATACAATATTCCATTTTACAAGTTTTGCTTGGAGTAAATGATTAGAAATATCATCCATTTTTTTGAATGTGTGCTTTTCAATTTTTGCACCATCAAAAAAATCAATAATAAAGCGATCGTTAGAAGTAGGAAATTTTGCTCCTGAACATAATAGAATTGTATCGACTGCTGAACCATTCGCACGGCCACTGATTTTGGTATGTCTAATTTGCTCGATAAAATCTTTTAAAATCATAAATTATTTACCCTCCTTTCTTTCTAATTTATCATATTTATTTACAGCCGCTTGATAAAGAAGTTTAAAATTGTTTTGGATGTATGAGGGACTAATAATCAGTGCTTGAGGGCCAAATTTAAATAATTGATAGAATGCTTCTGGTTCTGTTGCCTCAAAAGTATAGGTGAATTTATCTTTAGTATCAGGAATACCAATAATTTCAATATTGTCTTCTTCTCTTAAGAATCGTTCTAAACCATTTTCAGAAAAACGAACAACGATACTCAATTTCTCTCTACGACTTTCAAAAATAGCTTCATCCGGGAAATATAATTTTTTTAATTCATTCCACCAGCTACCACTTTCACCTTGCTTAAAGACGGGACTTGCTTCAAATAAATCTTTAATAGTAATGCTTCCAGGACTAAAGGACCTCTTTTGGTCCTCAATATGACTATAATAACGAACTTCATGATGATGCTTGTTTTTTTCCAAAACAATTCTGATTGGTCGTATTTTAAGATTATCCTTAAGCGTTAAAGTAATGATTTCTTCATTTTTTATTGCTAAATGGATTCTTTCAAAATTCTTAGCAAAATAAATTTCTTCACGTTTTTCTTTGGGTAAATTTGCATAACTTTCAAGAAGTGATTTTAAATAAAAACCCAATCCGGATCGGGGAGCGTACTTTTCAAAATACTTAACTTCATTTATCGTGCTTAGTAATTTGACATTCTCACTGTTGAGTTTCAATTTAAACATTTCACCATATTTAACGTTAGTGATGTAATTTGTAATAGTATTTTTCATCATTTCTTCTGTAAATCTTTCAATGATACTTTCAGTCAACTTGTGGCTAAAATCGTCTGATTGGATCGCCTTCTTTATTGTATGAACTTCTTTTAAAACAATATTCTCTGAAAGAGGAAATTGATTATAAAAGTTTTGAATAATAGTGTTCATGAATCCACTACGGTTTGATTTTATGTAGTCGTTATTAAAACGAATCATATCGGTCTCGATGATCGCCATGGCTTTCGGAGCCAAGTTCAAATGTTGGCGTTGGGCTTCACTGATAAAGAATCCTTTACTATTTTTCATTTTTCGATCCTTTTAACTTAAATGTAAAGTAACCATCAGGAATCACTTCTTTAATTGATTTACCATGATCTGCAACACTTGAAGCAACCATGACAAACTTAGGAATCGCCATGCCAGAGGAGAGTTCCTTTAAACTACAAACGATCGTGCCTATTGCCATTTTTGAATCATAAAAATGAATAAACTTCTCGATTTTTTCGTCATATTTACTAATCGCTGTCTCATAAAGATCATGTTTAAATGGTTTTTTAATCTTGGTTTCCTCCAATAAGGTTTCATACTCTATATCTGATATCGATGATATCGCTAATGCTTGTTGCTCAAATATCCATTTAAGATAATCCGAAATTTCAAGTAAATCTTTTTGCACGTACACTAATAGGAACTTCTTATCATCTGAGACTAGCTTTAAGGGATGATGCTTAAATTTTTTAAGATTTTCTTGAGTTGCTGTGTAAACAATGCTTATTTCTTCAATTATGATGTTTTTTTCTTTATTCATGGTTAATTCCTATTCATTCTCATATGAGAGGGATTTGTCTGCTTCTTCAATATGTCGCCAAATTTTTTGTTCAATTTTACATTTTCTAGAAAGATATTCTGATTTGTTACTTAATTTTCTTTCTTTTGATCTTTGTTTTTTGTGAAAATCGTCATTAGACAGGTATTCATCATCTTCATCTATGAGTCGGTCATTAAAGAGATCAAGGCGGTTACGAGTTTGACCTTCCCAATAAAGATCGTTATAAGTTTCCCTTTCTAATTGAAGGTATTCTTGAAAACTAATTTCAGTTGGTATTTCTAAGCACCAATTTTGATGATCTCTTTTAACACCTCCGTGATTTCTAGCAATCGCAATCGCTTCATGTACGGTCTTCGCTCGAATTGGTAGCCACATTGGTAGATATTTTCTTCTTGTGACATGACCTAGCTTTACCTTGATCTTGAAGTACTTATAGGATGAGTTGTTTTCGCCAGACTGACTAATTGACTTTTGGATTGTTGTTGAGTGCATGTTGCCTCCCCTTTTCTAACTCAATTATGAATCCTTAAAGTAATGTCAAATAGTGTTAAGCTAATAAATTAAATTGTACACCATAAAGAATTTTTTTATTGATAAATATGGTTTATTTTAAAATTATTATTAGTTTTTGTACATATGTGGTGTATTTTTAAATCCTAAATATTAGACTATGCGCCTTATCAAGGTTATCTAATATTGATTGTTATTTATTTTATTAAGTCTATTGGTTTATCGTAAGTTTATGTTTATGATGCAGTGTTTTGGCCGAACATCAGTGTTGTAATAACTATTTCTTCTATGTTTCTCAAGTGTGCATTGTATTTTAATATCTTTAACTTCCTTTTTCAAAAAGATATTAATGGGTAGATGGTGTTCATTTAATTGGATTGTATGATGGGTTAAATACTTATGCCTTTTTAGCATCAAATCATGAAATCGTTTTCTACCAGTAACATTTGTGCCATAGAATCCTGGAGTGTTTGATCCAGATTCCCAAATTAGCGTTTTTTTTAAATATATTCGAAATTCTTCTTGGTCGTAAATTGATACTATATTGGTTCCTTCATCTTCTATAAAGGCATCAATTTTTGAAAGTGTTTTAATCAAGTCAATAAGTTTGATCATTATTTAATTGAAACTTTCAATTAAAAGGCAATATCGTCGATACTGAAGACTTTTGCAATATTATTCTTTAGCAAATTTTTATTAAGTTGCATAATGTCTTCATTTATTAGATTATCTATCTTTAATGAATAAATTGGGAAGTTTAATGACTTAGCGACTCCGATTGCGTGTCTAGATCCGGAATCACCAAGATTTTTATCATAAGAAGCACACAATAAAACACCTTTTTGTGAAAAATAAACTTGCAACCTATCTCTCATAATAAAACGATTAACTAATGCATATGGGTTTGTTGGGTCTGGTTCAAAGAAATATTCAGAGATGAGTAATCCACCACTGGCTACAATCTCCTCTGCAAGTCTTGTGTTTTCCTTGGGTAAAATTTGATTTATCGGACTTGGCAATATTGCAATAGTTTTCCCATTATTTTTTAAGCAGGTTTTGTGAGCAAGTGCATCACAACCCTTTGCTAAACCACTGACAACATTTAACCCATTTTTAACTAATTTCTCGACAGCGAGTATCTCTTCTTTTGCGACTTGATTATTTAGCAACGCTTTATCGGTTTCATTGTTTGGCTTAGCAACTCCTATAACAGCAATATTTTTAAACCAATTCTTAGATTGAATTAACGAAATATCACCCTTATAAAACAGTATCGTCGGTCTTTTTAAGGTCGACTTATTTACTTTCTTTCCAAAAATTAATTCATTTGACTTCAATTCATTATCTACAAATATTTCTTGGTTTTTTCCTTCGAGTAAGTAGGTGGGATAAGTCACATCTTGTTGGCATATCATGCCATCCAAATATGATAAGTTTTCTAGGTATTCTCGGGTAATAATGTCATGATTAAAATTCTTCTCGTTAGCTGCTTCCTTTAAAAAGGTTTCAAAGGCCTTGTCTGAAAATTTCACAAATGACTCCATTTCATAAAAGCATTATTAAATTATATCAATTAATCAGAGCTAGCAAAGGCATAAAAAATAACTTTTTTTGCCCCATTTGTCAACAATGCTTGTATGCAATCCCTACTTACATAACAACCCATCGGATAACTTGTGTACATGTCATCAACGAGTAAGACAACTTTTCCAAAGATTGAATGATTATCGATTATGCAAGTTTGTTTGGTGTAACCAGGCGCAACCGCTACACCGGTTTTATCTTTAACAGCACCACCATACATAGGGTGAGTGGTTGTTGAATCTTTAATCCGTGTAATAATTTTTTTATATTTTCCAGAAGAGGATTGCCTAACTGCTTGAAAAAATAGATTGGTATTGTTCGTCAAAACTTTTGAATTTGGTATTGCCGTTATGACATCACAAGGAATTGCCTTAAAGTCTTCCACCATTTGTTTAATGCATGGATTAAAAAACTCTTTATAACCAAACTTTAATTGAATAGATGCGGTTTGATAAGAAATATACTTCATTCCAAAGAATGCCTTCACATCAGTTTGAAGATATTCCTTGTCCTTTTGAAGCATGAATTCTTGCATAATACAGTCCCCCTTATCCTATAGTTCTGTATCAAATAAAACCGAAGTATGTTGGAATCTATCATTGATAAATTTAACTTTATCCTTCACTGATGTGTAGATATCGTTAAAGAATACTTGAAGTTTGTGATAATTCATTACTGAATTAACACGTTCTAATTGCCCAGCTGAAATGATAAAACAACTTGAGAATTTACGGTATTGCATCAATAGATCGAAATATACTTTGTCAATTGTGGTTAGATGTATAAATCTTTGATAGAATTGATTTTTAAGGCGAATGATTTCAAGATTTGTTAATTGATCGAATGGCAAATCAATCCTAGTAATTCTTTCTTTTTGGGGTAATTTAAGCCCCATTAATTTTGCAGCTTCATTATAAGCAACGTTATTTGCATTATTTGTGTGAACGAGCGTTTCATCTAGATCAAAAAAAATATTTTTAGCATTATGAATGAATTCTTTTGGATTAATCATTAAGGTCCTTTCTATCATAAAGCCTTTCTGTCGTTCATTTTGAGTAAGAGAGGATCGGGTAAGTTTATTTAATATATGATAATTTTACAGTTTGTAAGAATTGATTTTATTACAATAATATTAATTTTTGCAAGTAAAAAGAATATAAATCTATCAAAAGAATTCAATTTAAATGAGTTTAAAAATAAAGAGTAATTTATAGGAGTTGAGTAACCACACGGATTGTTTATCCATTTGACACAAGATTAAAAAATCTTAGTTTATTTACCCTCTTGATCTAAGCATTTTGGATAAATCAAAACTATAGGTATTTATACTTTCTAAAAAAATTCACGAACTTAGAAATTAAAAATTTATTACACACTCAATATAATTTTGACTTCAGGGAAATTTACAAAATAAGAAGTTGAAAGGTCATTCTTTGCTTTTGGACCAAATTTATTTTGATG
>JACCDP010690192.1_pt1 | contig 30694 bp, 38 predicted proteins | sample 7445841 | NCBI WGS metagenome assembly JACCDP01 (sample SAMN15323441, study PRJNA562643) | freshwater metagenome | isolation source: river surface water | place: USA:Blue River Watershed | collected 2017-08-17 | reverse complement strand
TGGGCTAGCGGTTGGAGCAAGTTTGCAGACGCAGACCTAGTAGACGTTTCACTGCTTCCACTAGGCAACGCTTCGGCTACTCTTGCACAACTAGTCATCCAAAACGTGTGCGAGAAGCGTCTGGACTGCATGGCATTCGTGTCACCAAGGCAGACCGATGTGGAAAACAAGTTGCCGTACGAAGCCTTGAATGCAATCAAGACCTTCCGCGATAGCACCTTCACCGTGAACTCGTCGTACGCGGTGCTGGACAGCGGTTGGAAGTACCAACTGGACACCTTCAACAATCTGTTGCGTGTCATGCCACTCAACGCAGACATCGCAGGCTTGGTGGCTCGTACGGAGTTCACCAACGAAGCGTGGTTCTCGCCCGCAGGTTTCAACCGTGGGCAGGTCAAGGGTGTGGTGAAGTTGGCGTACAACCCGTCTTCCGAGGCACACCGCGACGAACTGTACACCCGTCAGGTCAACCCTGTCGTGTCGTTCCCTGGCGAAGGCGTGATCCTGTTTGGCGACAAGACCATGCAAACCCGCCCGAGCGCGTTTGACCGCATCAATGTGCGCCGCCTGTTCATCATTCTTGAGAAAGCCATTGCAACCGCTTCCAAGTTCTTCCTGTTCGAGCAGAACGATTCGTTCACTCGCGCACAGTTCAAGAACCTTGTGGTTCCGTTCCTCAAGACTGTTCAACAGCGTCGAGGTATCACTGACTTCAAGGTGGTGTGCGACGAAACGAACAACACCGGCGAAGTCATTGACCGTAATGAGTTCGTGGCAGACATCTTCATCAAGCCTACCCGCAGCATCAACTTCATCCAGTTGAACTTTGTCGCCACTAGCACTGGCGTGGACTTCAACGAGGTTGGTGGATAAGGCATACATAAACAGAAGGAGTAACCATGCCAGTAGAACCCACTAACAACATTTCAGGGTTTGTAAACGCCTTTTCGGGCGGTGGTGTACGCACGAATCTGTTCGTAGTAAACGGTGTAATACCCGGCTTCAGCGACACTCGTGCCATCTCGTTCTTGTGCAAGGCAGCGCAGATTCCTGCGTCTTCGCTCGGCACCATTGAAGTTCCGTATCGTGGTCGCCGCATCAAGATTCCAGGCGACCGCGTGTTCCAAGACTGGAGCCTTACCATTATTTCAGACGCAAACCTAAAACTGCGGTCTGCGTTTGAGTTTTGGAGTGCTCGTTTCAACAGCCACGTTGCAAACACTTCAGACGTGAACTTCATGCAGTTCATGCCTACGTGGTCGGTGACCCAGTTGAAGCGAGACGGCGAAGCACTGCGCACGTACAACTTTGTTGGCTGCTTCCCCAGCGAAGTAGGCACAATTGACCTGTCGTATGAAAACAACGACCAAATTGCCGAGTTCCCCGTGACCCTCAACTACTCGTGGTGGGAAGCCGCTGAAGGTGCTGCTGTTCCTGCCACCGGTACTGGTCAGGAGAACATCTCTGCTCTCCTACAGCAGGCGGGCATAAATATCGGCAGTGGTTTCTGATACACAACTTCTTTGACAGGATTCTACATTTATGCCAATCAATCTGCCATTTGGGTTCGTTTTAGGTAGAACAGGGGGGGTTCCGAAACAAGAGGATCGGAAAACCCCCTCTTTTGTCGCTCCGGATTACGATGATGGAGCAGTGCCAATTGAAGTGGGCGGGTACTACGGTGCCTTTGTTGACTTTGACGGCACGATCAAAACCGACATCGACCTCATACACAAGTACCGAGACATGGCAATCCACCCTGAAGTGGAAACTGCCATTGCAGACATCTGCAACGAGTCTATTGTGTACAGTGACGCACTTGAAACGGTGAAGATTGACACCGGAGACATCAAGCAGAGCAAGTCCATCAAGGACAAGATTGAAGAAGAGTTCCAAGAGGTGCTTGGGCTACTGGACTTTTCTCGTCGGGGCTACGAGATTTTCCGCAAGTGGTACATTGACAGTCGATTGTACTACCACGTCATTGTGGACGAGAACAACAAGAAGAAGGGCATCAAAGAACTGCGCCCCATTGATCCGGTAAAAATCCGCAAGATACGCAGCATCAAGAAGAAGCCCCTTGTAAAGGACGCAACCAAGCGTCCGTCGTCCATACAGATCATTGACTCTGTTGAAGAGTTCTATGTGTACAACGACAAGGAGCCTAACTCTGCTGCGGTAAGCATGGAAGGCTTGAAGATCAGTCCTGATTCCATTTGCTTTGTGCACTCGGGGCTGTTTGACTCGTCTCGCAAGCGGGTCATTGGTTACCTACACAAAGCCATCAAAGCACTGAACCAGTTGCGCATGATTGAAGACGCAGTGGTGATCTACCGAATCACCCGCGCTCCTGAACGCCGGGTGTTCTACGTGGACGTTGGAAACTTGCCCAAGCAGAAAGCAGAAGAGTACGTTCGCGGGCTGATGAATCGCTACCGCAACAAACTCATGTATGACCCCAACACGGGTGAAGTTGCAGACGGTCGCAAGCATATGTCCATGCTTGAAGACTTTTGGATGCCACGGCGTGAAGGCGGCAAGGGCACGGAAATTTCCACACTTGCAGGGGGTCAGAACCTTGCAGAGATGGACGACGTAAAGTACTTCCAAAAGAAACTGTTCCAGGCACTGAACGTGCCGTCGTCCAGACTGGAAGAGTCCACAGGATTCAATCTTGGTCGCGCATCAGAAATTTCGCGCGACGAAGTAAAGTTCTTCAAGTTCATTGAACGACTCCGTATGAAGTTCTCTGAACTGTTCCTTGAACTGCTGCGTGTCCAGTTGATTCTGAAGGGCATCATCAAGGAGAGCGAGTGGCAGGACATTGAAGGCAAACTACGGTTTGAGTTCATCAAGGACTCGCACTTCAGTGAACTGAAAGAGAACGAGATCCTGAAGGAACGTCTGCTGTCATGCCGTGACGCAGAGGATTTTGTGGGCAAGTACTTCTCCCGCGAGTGGGTACGCAAGCACATTCTGCGGCAGACAGAAGACGATATCGAGCAGATCGACAAGCAGATAGAAGAAGAGCAAGCCAGTGGCGCAATTGCACCTCCCGAAGGCGCAGCCCCACCGCAAGAAGCGGAAGCACCACAAGGTGAACCGCAGCCTGTCCCACAGTCTGCTCCTGCTTCAGGAGCACAGGAACCTGAAATCACCATTGGGGAGATTGATCCAGGTTGGGATGAAGAAGACGTGAACGACTAAAGGAGACTCCCGTGGATTCACTAGATATCTCGTATTCTGAGTTCAAAAATGCAATACACTCCTCGCTGGCAGAGCGGTTACGCGAACGCCTTGCCCGTGAGAAGCAGATTATTTCAAACACAATTTTGGGTGATTCGGAAGAAGACACCACGCCAGAAACCCAGTCAAACGCAGACGACAACTAAATAATCTGTCACGAAAGGACGCTCATGGACACCAATCGCAAAATAGTACAAGCCCTGTTGTTGAAAGACTACGCAAGCCTCAAGGAGAGCGTGTTTTCTTTGCTGTACGCCAAGGCATCACTGGCTCTTGATGAGGCTCGCGTTGCCGTGGCTAATGCCGTGTTCAACGAAGCCTCGGAAATCAAACCTAGTCCTGAACGAGCAGCCCGTGTGAAGCGTGAGATTGGAAAGCCGTTGATGTACGCAGGAAAGAAAGCAGGGACAACTGGAATCAGAACTGCGGAGGGCAAATTAAAAGAAGCCACCGAGCAGATTGAGGAAGACCTACAGACTCCTGAGCGTGAAAAACAAATGAAGAGAAGAATAACCAGATTGAAAGATCGTATTGATGATACTCACAATGAAGTAGAAGCCCATGATAACGCACCTGAAAATTTGGGTTGGAGAGGAGTGGAGCGTGGAGAAAAACGGCTCAGAAAACTAGGAGATAAATTGGATAGAGCAAGAGCAAAAAATGCAAGAGAAAAGCAAAGCAGTAAAGTTTATGGTATTGGTGGCAAAGTAGTGAAGGAAGCCACCGAACAGTTGGATGAGGTGTCGCCTCCTGATATGGAGAAGATGACAGGCTCCAAGAAGACCAAGGCTTCGTTCACCAAGCAGTACGGTAAGCGGGGCAAGAGCGTCATGTACGCCACCGCTTGGAAACTACACAACAAGAAGGCGGGCAAGGACTAATGAAACTCATTACCGAAACAGTTCAGGACATCAACATTCTGACCGAAACCAAAGACGGTCAGAAGCACTACTTCATTGAAGGCGTATTCATGCAGGCTGAAGCGAAGAATCGCAACGGTCGCGTGTATCCCATCGCTGTCATGGAGAAGGAACTGGGTCGGTATCAGAACGAATATGTGAAGACGAACCGCGCTATGGGCGAACTCGGTCACCCCGAAGGTCCGACCGTGAACCTTGAGCGCGTTTCTCACCTCATCAAGGACTTGCGCCTTGAGGGAAACGATGTGTACGGCAAAGCCAAGATCCTTGACACTCCATACGGCAAGATTGTCCGCAACCTCATTGACGAGGGCGTGAAACTGGGTGTTTCGTCCCGTGGCATGGGTTCCCTAAAGGAACAGGACGGGGTGAATGTTGTACAGGAAGACTTCATGCTTGCAGCCGTGGATGTGGTGGCAGACCCGTCTGCTCCCAACGCGTTTGTGAACGGCATCATGGAAGGACGGGAGTGGATTTGGGACAACGGTGTTCTAAAGCCTGTTGTGGTTGAGCAGTACAAGAAAGCAATTGAAAATACGCCTGCCCATAAACTGGAGGAGCAGGCACTACGCGTATTCAAAGACTTCATCTCAAGACTCTGATAGAGATACATAAATAGAACCAAGGAGAACCCAGTCATGGCAAACGATAAGATCGAAGATGTAATCCGAAAGGTAGTTCTAGGCGAATCCTTCATGGCAGAGGAGCAAGACGCTGTTCCTGGTCCTGGAGACGACGAAGACACCATTGAGGACGGTGACGACGAATTCTTCGAGGAAGAAGTAGTCGATGACGAAGAAGTCATTGACGAAGAAGTCCTTGATGAAGCCAAGGACGAAGACGAAGACGAAGACGAAGACGAGGAAGAAGAAGAGGAAGAAGAGGACGAGGAAGAAGAGGACGAGGACGAAGGCAAGAAGGGCAAAGGCAAGATGCCCGCTTTCCTCAAGTCTAAGTTCAAGAAGAAGATGGACGAAGCCGCTTCGGACTACTCGGACAAGAAACTGTACCAGACTGCCAACGGCAAGGGCGCAGAAATTCCTGCTCCCACTGGTGATGCCAGCAGCAAGAACATGGGCACCATCAAGGCAAAGAAGAGCGATGCCAAGGCTGAAACCAAGATTCCTTCGGTCAGCATGAAGAAGGAAGACCTTGACGCGCTGTTCGGCGGCAATGAACTCTCGGAGGACTTCAAGGAGAAGGCTGCAACCATCTTTGAAGCCCACATGAACGAGCGGTTCCACGCAGCACAGCAGGAACTACAAGAGCAGTACGAAACTCTTCTTGAAGAGCACACTGCTGCTGTTACGGAAGAACTCATTGAACGCATTGACGACTACCTTGCGTATGTGGTCGAAGAGTGGATGCAGGAGAACCGCCTCGCTGTTGACAAGGGACTCCGCACGGAGATTGCAGAAGAGTTTATCGGCAACCTCCGCAACCTGTTCACCGAGTCGTACATCAGCGTTCCTGAAGACAAGACGGATCTGTTCGATGAAGCAGTGGAAGAAAACACCACTCTCAACGCTGAACTATCAGAGCAGGTTCAAAAGAACATGGCACTCTCGGAAGAGGTCGAGCAACTACAGTGCGAGATCGTGTTCCGCGAGATTGCAGAAGGTCTAACTGACACCGAAGTGGAAAAACTCCGCAGACTCGCAGAGGATGTTGAGTTCGATACTGTCGATCAGTTTGCCGAGAAACTTGGTGTTCTCCGTGAGAACATTGAGAGCATCGGTACTGTAACGGAGGGTTCTTCCACCAACAACGAAGAAATTTCAGAGTCGGTGGAAGACGCTTCAGAGGAATTGTCCCCGCTCATGGAGGCGTACCTCCGGTCAATGAGCAAGTCGCAAGTCTAATCCAGTCACCCCAGACTGTTTCAAAAAAGGAGAAATAGTACTCATGGAAAACAAATTCCTAACCGAAACGGCTCTCCGCAAGTGGAAGCCCGTCCTAGATCACGGTGATCTAGCCCCCATCACCGATGCCCACAAGCGTGCCACCATTGCCACCCTCTTGGAAAACCAAGAAAAGGCAATCAAGGAGCAGATGCTTGTTGAAACCAACACTGTTGGTGGTGGTATGTCGCCTCTTGCTGGCACCGAAAACGCCAACCTCAAGGGCTACGATCCCATCCTTATCCAACTGGTTCGTCGCGCCATGCCCAACCTCATGGCATACGACATCTGCGGCGTTCAGGCTATGACCGCTCCCACTGGCTTGATCTTCGCAATGCGTAGCAAGTACGATGCGCAGAATGGAACCGAGGCTTTCTACAACGAGCCATCGGCTGCTTACGCAGGTTCTACCGCTGCTCCAAACAACGGCAGCACTGCTGGTGCCGCAGGTGGTCCTGGTAAGGGAAACACTGCTGCATTCGGTCCTGGCACGGGTGTTGATCCGTTCTACGGCTACGAAGGCACTGCGGTTGATCCTCTCACTGCAAGCGGTCTGACCACCGGCTCTGGTCTTCAGACAAGTGTTGGTGAAGGACAAGGTCCGAACCTCATGGCATTCAGCATTGAGCGCGTTGCTGTTCAGGCTGCTACCCGTATGCTTGGTGCAAACTACAGCATCGAACTCGCCCAAGACCTCAAGGCAGTTCACGGTCTTGACGCTGAAACCGAACTCAGCAACATTCTCAGCACGGAAATCCTTGCTGAAATCAACCGTGAAGTGGTTCGTAACGTGTACCGCGTTGCGAAGTTGGGCGCACAGCAGAGCGACCTGTACTACAAGACCGTTGCTGGTGGTCTGACCACCGGTGCTGGTAAGCCAGGCGGCGTGTACGACCTTATTCAGGACTCGGACGGTCGTTGGAGCGCGGAAAAGTTCCGTGGTCTAATGTTCCAAATCGAGCGCGAGTGCAACACCATCGCCAAGGAAACCCGTCGCGGCAAGGGCAACTTCATCATCTGCTCGGCAGATGTTGCTTCAGCCCTCGCAATGGGCGGCTTCCTCAACATCAGCCCCGCGCTGAATGTCAGCCTTGACGTTGACGACACTGGCAACACCTTTGCTGGTACCCTCAACGGCAAGATCAAGGTGTACATCGACCCGTATAGCGTCATCGGCACGAACTTCGTGTGCGTTGGCTATAAGGGCAGCAGCCCATACGACGCAGGCGTGTTCTACTGCCCGTATGTTCCGCTCCAGATGATGCGCGCCGTTGACACCACCACCTTCCAGCCCAAGATGGCGTTCAAGACCCGCTACGGCATGGTTGCGAACCCCTTCGCAGAGGGTTCATCTCAAGGTTTGGGTGCGCTCAACGCTCGCTCGAACGTCTACTACCGTATCTTCCGCGTGGACAACCTCCACGGCGTGGCATCGTAATAGACCACTCTGTCAGAGTTACTTTCGGGGGAGGGGAGGCGAAAGCCTCCCCTTCTCTTTTCTACATACTGGTATGGCACTGAACTACAACTTCACAGACATACCGTCAGACATTCTGAACAGGTATCCAGAAAGTGTTAACGCACTGCTGCCCACCTACTTCAGGTTCACACTGGCTCGTGTGCCAAACGTGGTGTACTTCTGCCAGTCTGCAAATATACCTGGTATGAATTTGAGCGAGGTCATCATGCCCACTCCGTTCGTGCCCATCAAAGCACCAGGAAAACTGGAGTTTGATGAACTGTCCATTGGTTTCATCGTGGACGAAGGGCTGACAAACTGGTTGGAAATCAAGAATTGGATGCGGTCCACCACGAACGTGGAAGACTACACAGAGTTCCGACCAGTAAACACCCACCTGTCTACTGCAAACCTCATTATCTTAAACAGTGCAAAGCAACCCAAACTAAACGTGACTTTCGAGGGCGTGTTTCCGCGAAACCTTACTGGAATAGACTTTAATTCCAGCGCAGGAGACGTGGACCCCTTTGTGGTGAACTGCACGTTCTCGTACCGCTCGTTTAATATAGAGCGACTGTAAAATAGAGAAACGTGCTTGACACAGTAAGCGCAAGCAGTAAACTCCTGTGTGGAGGTTGCTATGACTTTAGATGACTTGCGCAAAGAACTACTGAAAGACATGGGCTTGGACGAAACGGCACTGGATGCCGAGTCGCTGCGCATTCCGCAACTCCACGGCAAGTACCTGAATTTCTTGTTTGATGAACGCCTCATGCTGTCCAAGTACGAAGGGGACTTGGCAAAGACTACCCGTTGCAAATGGGAGTACTACACAGGCAAGATGAGTGATGAAGAGTTGAAGGAGCGAGGATGGGAACCTTTTCAACTAAAGGTACTGCGCCAAGACATGAGCATCTACTTGGATTCCGATGAAGACTTGCTGAAGGCACGACAACGAGTCCAGTATCAGCGCGAGAAGATTGCTCTGTTGGAAGAAGTCATCAAGGAACTAAACAACCGACACTGGAAGATTCGCAATGCCATAGAGTGGAGAAAGTTCACCAATGGTCAGTGACTTGTTGCTAGAAGACCCCGACAAGTGGTGGGTGGACAAGATGTATATGCACGAAGCACTGGTTGCTGCAACACACAGTCCCGATCCGCGAACACAGGTTGGTGCTGTACTGGTTATTCCTGGCAGTGGAGTGCTGCTCAAAAACTGGAACGATGTGCCTACCCGTCTTCGGAAGGCAGGGTATCCAAAGGACTCTGCGCTGAAGAACTACTGCACAGAACACGCAGAGCGCAGAGTAATCTACCAGGCACTAATGAACAAACTCCACACAGGTGACTTGACCATGTACACCACATGGGCTACTTGTGCAGACTGTGCGCGAACGGCAATACAATTTGGTATTGGCAGAGTGGTTACATTCCGCAAACTGGTGGAGAAAACGCCTCCACGGTGGGAGGAGTCTGTGCGCGAAGGACTGTCCATGCTGCGCGACGCAGGGGTTCCTGTGGTTGGTTGGACTGGAAAACTGGGGCATAAATACTCCATACGGTTCAACGGCACGGTGTACACAGGCGAGGACATGGGCTGATGGTTGATCTTGATGTGAGCATAGTGGACTCCGTGTACGTTCGCGTAAACTGCGACCGTGGTGTTGCACGTGAACTGTCCGACTATTTCACATTCAAGGTTCCTGGATACAAGTTCATGCCTGCGTATCGCTCTCGGCTGTGGAACGGCGAGATACACCTGTATAACATCCACACACAGCAGATATACGCAGGGCTAGTGGACTATATTCAAAAGTTTGCTGTGGAGCGTAACTACAGTATTACTCTGCCCGCAGCCAACGGATTCAAGACAGACGCACAGAGTGTTCGTGGGTTCGTGGAAGACCACTTGAATGTTCACGTGAACGGCACCAAAGCGCAAGCCCATGAACACCAAATCAATGCCATTCACCACGCAATGGAAACGGAGCGATGCTTGCTGCTGTCGCCCACAGGATCAGGAAAGAGTCTCATCATCTACTCGCTTGTGCGGTATTACTTGAGCAAGATCCCCAAGGACAAGAAGGTGCTGATTGTTGTTCCCACAGTGTCTTTGGTGGAGCAGATGTTCTCTGATTTCGAGGACTACTCCAGTGCAAACGGGTGGGACGCACAGCGAAACTGCCACAAGATTCTTGCAGGACAAGACAAGGGGACAGCGAAGCGCGTTGTGATTTCCACGTGGCAGTCCATCTACAAGCAGGACGAGAAGTACTTTCAGCAGTACGGGGCAGTGGTTGGAGACGAAGCCCACCTGTTCAAGTCCAAATCACTCACAGCCGTGATGAGCAAACTAAAGACGTGTCCGTTTCGTGTGGGCACAACAGGTACTCTTGACGGCACACAGACCCACCGTTTGGTGCTTGAAGGACTGTTCGGCAAGGCGTATGAAGTAACCAAGACCAAAGCCTTGATGGAACAGAACATCTTGAGCAATCTAAAGATTGACTGCTTGCAACTCCAGTACCCTGATGTGGACAAGGAAGCCATCAAGCGTGCAAAATACGAAGACGAGATCAAGTGGATTGTGGCATCCGAACGCCGCAACAAGTTTATCATTGACCTGTGCAAAACGCTGAAGGGCAACACCCTTGTACTATTTCAATTCGTGGAAGGACACGGCAAGGTGCTAAATACTATGGTGACCTCTGCTGTTCCACCCGAGCGTAAGGTTTTCTTTGTGTACGGCGGCACTGAAGCCTCTGAACGAGAAGACATTCGCAAGATCGTGGAAACAGAAGACAATGCGATCATTATTGCTTCATACGGAACTTTCAGTACGGGTATTTCCATAAGGAGGCTGAACAACATCATCTTCGCATCGCCCTCCAAATCTCGCATCCGTGTTCTGCAAAGCATTGGTCGCCAGTTGCGAACGTACAAAGACAAAGGCACTGCACGGCTTTACGATATTGGGGACGATCTGTCGTGGAAGTCGTGGAAAAACCACACCCTGCGGCACATGAACGAGCGTCTGCAAATATACAAGTCCGAAGGCTTTGACTACAAAGTGGTCAAGATTCAACTAGGAGAACAGCCATGAGATCCCGAAAGAAGTCTGAACTACGCGTGTACAAACTGCGCAGCGGAGAAGAGATCGTGGCACGATACGCGGGCAAGACAAAGGACAAGATCAAACTGCAACGCCCCATGCGAGTGGTGAACGCTGTTCAGGCAGACCCGTACACTGGTGCTCGTCGCCAAGTCACGTACTTTGCGGACTGGTTGGGGTGTACCAGTTCTCTCAACGCAGAGATACCACAGGACTTTGTACTGGTGGACTTTGATCCATCGCCCGAGATCAGCAAACTGTACTCTCGTCAACTGGAGTTGGAAGACACCAAAGACGCTCCTCCTCCTGCCACTGCGGACGAATCACAGCCTAGTGCAGCCGCTCCTTCGTTCAAGCCCTCGGCTAATCCTTTCAAGATGACCGAAGAAGAGAGAAAGGAATTGGAGGACGAGGTAGAGCGATTGATGAGCCAGTACGAAAAAGAAGGCAATACCCCTTCACCAAACTCAAATCCTTTTGTGCCGCCTTCAAATATAGTGTTCTCCATTGGCATACCAAAGGACATCATGGAGGCGTGGATCGAAAACGGTTTCATGGACTATCTGCGAGACAGTGTTCAAGACTTTCTCACAGGGGAATTTCTTGATGAAATCATAGACGAGGATGAAGAAGAGCCTCGCAAGCGGAAGCCCAAGCCACCAACAAAACACGAGAAGATTTCCAAGAACGACTGGAAAGAACCGAACGAAAAACAGAAGAGCGATCCCAAGTTTGGCAACAAGCCGAACGACTGGTCGCCTTTTGTTCGTGACTATTTGGATGACAAGAAAAAGGACGAAGGGCTTGACAAGCCTGAATGACACGATACTCTGTGTGAAAGGAACATCATGGCAAAAAAGAAACGCGACCACTACATAGACAACGATCTTTTCTTTACAGAAATGAGTGAGTGGAGAAAACAGGTAGACGCAGCAGACGCTGCTGAACTGCCCCATCCTCCAGTCACCCATTACATTGGCGAGTGCTTTATGAAGATTGCAGAGCATCTGTCTCGCAAGCCCAACTTCATCAACTACCCGTATCGTGACGAGATGATCTCTGACGGCATAGAGAACTGTCTGCTGTACGCGTATAATTTTGATCCTAGAAAGTCAAAGAACCCGTTCTCGTACTTTACGCAGATCATCTACTACGCGTTTCTCCGTCGCATACAAAAGGAGAAGAAACAAGCGTACATCAAACTGAAGAAGATTGAAATGAGCGACGTGGATTCGCAGATGCGGAACTGGATACGGGACAACTACCTCAAGGTGGGCGACAACTTTGAGACGAACGCAACCTTCCTCACGGAGACGGACATAAACAACTTTGGCAAGAAAGAAAAGGAAGAGCCAAAGCCTGAACCAAAGAAGAAGAGTAAACCAAAGGCATCAAAGCCGTCTCCAAAGACAAAGGTAAAGACGAAACCAAAGAAGAAGGCGAAAGGCAAGAAGTGAAGATAGCCATCCTAGCGGACACCCACTTTGGTGCCCGATCAGACTCTCCAGTGTTCCTAGAACACTTCCTTCGGTTTTACAAGCGGGTGTTCTTTCCCCGTCTTCAAGCAGAGGGAATCACAACCATCATCCACTTGGGCGACTTCTTGGATCGCCGCAAGTTCGTGAACTTCTCTACACTCAACGCTGTTCGCAAGGGGTTCGTACAGGAACTGCATGACCACGGTTTGCAGATGCACTGTATTCTCGGAAACCACGACATCTTCTTCAAGAATCGCAGCGATGTGAACTCGCTACGGGAACTGTTCTACGACGCGTTCACCGTGTACGAGAAGCCCACGGTGGTCCAGTTTGGTTCCATGAAGATTGCTCTGCTGCCGTGGATCAACAAGGAGAACGAAGCAGAGTCTATGGAGTTCGTGAAGTCCTGTGACGCAGAAGTTTTGTGTGGTCACCTTGAACTGGACGGATTCCAAGTCATGCGCAACTCCACCTTCCAGGGGGGAATGAAGTCTGACCCGTTTGCCCGATTCAAGGCAGTGTACACCGGGCACTTTCACACTCGCCACAGCAAAGACAACATCCACTACTTGGGGTGTCCGTATCAGATCACCATGTCTGATTACGGCGAGAAGAAAGGCTTTCACATCTTGGACACGGAAAGCGGCAAACTTGAGTTTGTCGTGAATCCGTATGCCATCTTCACGAAGATTACTTACGATGACTCCGAACTGGAGCAGACGGAAATGCTTACCGTTCCCGAAGAAAAGGTACGGGGGCACTTTGTGCGTGTGGTGGTGGAGAAGAAGACCAAGCCGTACCTGTTTGAGAAATTTGTGGACTCCCTTTACGCCGCGCAGCCCGAAGGAGTCACTATCATCGACAACGCGATGGTTGACAGCGGTGAAAGCACGGATACCGTTGATTTGACCGAGGACACACTTGCAACCATCAACAAAGAGATTGATAGCATGGAGTCTCTTGGTAATGCCCAATCGTTGAAGGACTTGATCCGTGAACTGTACGCAGAGTCACTGAATCAGAACGCTAAAGTATGATCACTTTTACAAAGATCCGTTGGAAGAATCTTCTCAGCACTGGCAACCACTTCACGGAGGTGCAGTTGGACAAAGCGTCCACCACTTTGGTGTGTGGAGAAAACGGTGCAGGCAAGACTACCATGTTGGACGCACTCACCTTTGTGCTGTACGGCAAGCCGTTCAGAAACATCAACCTGCCCCAGTTGGTGAACACCATCAACAACAGGGACTGCGTTGTGGAGATTGAGTTCAGTACCAACGGCAACTCGTACAAGGTGACTCGTGGCATTGCACCAAAGGTGTTCAGCATTGAACGAGACGGCGTTGTGGTGGATCACACTGCCACGGTGAAGGACTACCAGTCCATTCTTGAAACCCAAATTCTCAAGATGAACTACAAGACCTTCTGCCAGGTGGTCATCTTGGGATCAACAAACTATGTGCCGTTCATGCGGTTGTCTGCTGCGGATCGGCGCACCGTGGTGGAGAACCTGTTGGATATTGATGTGTTCTCCAAGATGAACGATATTCTCAAGACTCGTATTCTTGAAACAAAGGATCGACTACGAGAAATCGAGAGCGAACTGAAGATGGTGGACATGAAGATCGCAAACAAGCGGAATGTGATTGACATGATCCATAAGAAAGCAGACGAGCAGATTGCTTCGTACACAAAGAAATTGAACGAAGACAAAGCCGCGCTTGAAGCACTACTGGAGAAGAAGATCGCGTTGCAGTCACAGATTGCCAGTCTGAGTGACAGTGTGGCTTCTATGGACAAGCAACGGGACAGCCTTTCGCAGATGGTGTCCGTGCGAAAGAACATGGAAAGCGCGATGCGAAAAGCAAAGGAAGAAGAGGGCTTCTATCACGACAACGAAGAGTGTCCGGTTTGCCGCAGCGGGCTGGCACACGACTTCCGTGAAGACATGATTGCAAAGAAGAAGACCCGACAGAGCGAACTGCAAGAGGGCATTGACAAGATTGCAGGAATGATTACCACTGCAAACGAAGGCATCAAGAAGACCAATGCCGTCTTGAGTGAGATCAGTGACGCAAAGACAAGCATGGGCGAAGTGGACTCGGACATTGCTGCACACAAGCGGTACATCAAGCAGTTGACTGATCTGATCGGAACCACTGAAAAAGACAAGAGCGGGGTAGACGACGAGAAGACCGCACTTCAAGAATTGGAGAGTGGTCGAGACGCTTTGGAAGGCGACCGAAAGAGTCTTGTGGAGAGTGCCCACACAATGGATGTTGCCACCATCCTGTTGAAGGACAGCGGCATCAAGCGCAAGATCATTCGCAAGTACATTCCCGCACTGAACAAGATAATCAACAAGTATCTTGTCACAATGGACTTCTTTGCCCAATTCACTCTGACTGAAGACTTCACCGAAGTAATCAAGAGTCGGTATCGTGACGAGTTCTCGTACGACAACTTTAGCGAGGGTGAAAAATTGCGTATTGATTTGAGTCTGCTACTGGCGTGGCGAGATATTGCTCGAATGAAAAATAGCGCAAACACCAATCTGCTCATACTGGATGAAGTATTTGATTCGTCGTTGGACGCGGTGGGCACAGAAGAGGTGATTAAAATACTTCAAAGCATGGGCGGCTCAAACAACATATTCATCATCAGTCATAAATCTGACCAGTTGCTTGACAAGTTCGGTAATGTGCTAGTATACAAGAAGGTCAACAACTTCAGCAAACTATGCTCACCATGACACGCCAATCGTCTCGTCAACGCCTCCTGTCAGAGCCTATCTTTGACGCTTCTGTTTCCCCCGATGAGGCAGAGAGCGTACTGGAGCGGTGCTTGTACTGGTACAGGGAGAACTTCAAGCCTGCAAGCGCACGGGAGTGGGTGGCAGACTATTTGAAAGCAAACGGCAACCCCGATGGGGCAAAGGTGTGTCACAAGGGCAGCAAGTCCACCCTGCGCATATTGGCACCGTATTGCCGCCTTGCGGTGCGGGGATTCCCCCTTCCTGACGCTCACAAGGAGAACATGGGCAAATGGTTGGGGGAACTGCTCCAAGAGGCAGAGCGGGCATCCCCGCCCCCCACAGAAGGGGCTGACCGACCCAATGTCCAAGACAGGGTAAAGGCAAAGGCAGACGGGCTTCTGTGTGTGCTTGAACCCGTGATTGACGCAAGTATTGACTGCGTTCAGACCGGAAAAGCAAAGCAGGAGCCGCTTGTAAAGTGGGTTCGCAACACGGAAATGACGGGACCAATCGCGTCCATTATTTGCGAACGTCTGCGTCGAACTGCCGCCGATCTACGAGCCGCGTGTGACGGCACTGATCCGGATTTGGTGGAAGGGTATTCGTATATGAAGCCCAAGCAGTTGGAGCAGTTGACTTCTATATTTGAAACCTCGGTACAGGTAATTCAAGACCGCATGGGAGTCATGCGCACCATGCGCAAACCCCGAAAGCGGAAGGTGAAGCCGCCCGAGCAGCAAGTAAAGAAACTGAACTATCTGCCCAAATGTGACCAGTCAGGACTTGTTTCTGTGGTGCCGTCTGGTATTGTTGGTGCACAGGGACTCATCGTGTACAACACACTCACCCGCACAGCAAAGGTTCTTGTTGCCGTCGAGCCAAAGACGGGTCTGCAAGTAAAGGGCAGCACCGTGATTGGTGTAGACAGCAACAAGTCCTTTGAGAAGCGGTTGCGTAAGCCTGATGATTTCTTGAGCAACAAGGGTGGATGCCGTAAGACATTCACCGCAGCGGTTCGGTATTTGAGTGGTTTGAAGACAAAGACCGCAGAGGCAAACGGTCGCATCAACAAGCACTGCCTCATCCTACAGGTACAGCAATGATTCTAGTTGACAACTCGCAGGTTCTAATGTCGTCCATCTTTGCGCAGGAACGAGACGTTGGCAAGATTGACGAGCGATTGGTTCGTCACATTGTGCTGAACACGTATCGAACCTATCGTAAAAAGTTTCACCGCGAGTACGGTGAACTTGTGATCTGCAATGATTCTGGCCAGTCTTGGCGACGAGAATTCTTTCCCCAATACAAAGCCAATCGCCGCCAGGCTCGCAAGGACGATGAGCACAAGTGGGACGAGTTCTACCGCATTCTGAACACCGTGCGAGACGAGATCCGAGAAGTGTTTCCGTATCGCACTATGGGCGTGAGTGGATGCGAGGCAGACGACATTATTGCGTACCTTGCAAAGCGATTTCATGCCACCGAGAAGGTACTCATTTTGAGTGGAGACAAGGACTTTAGTCAACTCCACATCTTTCCTGGGGTGGCACAGTTCTCTCCCCTGCAAAAGAAGTTTGTGGAGGTGGAGAATCCCAAGCAGTTCTTGATGGAGCATATCATCAAGGGCGACTCCTCTGACGGTGTTCCAAATATCCTGTCCGAAGACGATTGCTTTGTGGTGGACGGCAAGCGGCAGCACCCGCTCACAGGCAAGCGCATGAAGGAACTACTGGAGTTCATCCGCGATAACGGTCATGTTCAAGAGAAGTATCGCATCGCGTGGAATCGCAATGAAACCCTTATTGACCTGCTGAACCTTCCCCCCAAGCAGGTAGAAAAAATTGAAGAGGAGTGGAATAAGCCCTTCACTCCCTCACGTGGAAAGATTCTTGACTACATGATAGAGAACGGGCTTCGCAATCTTATGGAGGATATCGGAGACTTCTGATGAGCAACAAAGAGTGGAGAACTGAAGCAGACACCCGCGCAAAGAAAGCGTGGAAGAGTGTGGATCGTAAGCATAAGAGTGCGCGACGATCCGAAGAGAAGAAGCACCTAAAGGACATTGTGGATGACCTCAATGCAGGTCGAAAGGATACGCGTGATGACTATGGCTACGAAGACGAAGAGTGAAACCGGCATCAAGATTTCCAAGCGAACCTTGGACATCCTGAAGAATTTCTCGACCATCAACTCAGGAATTTTAGTGAACGAAGGGAATGTACTGACCACCCTTTCGTCCACGAAGAACATACTGGCTGAAGCCCATGTGGACGAAACATTCCCACGGCAGTTTGCTATTTGGGATCTGAACAAGTTCCTTGGCACGGTTAGCCTGTTCAAGGATCCTGACTTCGTCTTTGACGAGAGTTTCGTCACGGTGAAGAGTGGTGGATCCAGTGTGCGGTACTACTACTGTGCGCAGAACTTGGTGACTTCCACAAACAAGAAGATCACCATGCCCGACGCTGTGGTGCAGTTCGATCTGAAGTCCAAGGACTTTTCGGACGCTGCAAAGGCAGCATCGGTTCTGCAAGTGCAGCACCTGTGTGTGCGGTCTTCTGATGACGGGGAGAAGATTGAACTGGCGGTGGTGGACAAGACGGACACCACTTCCAACTTCTACTCCATTCAAGTGGGAGACAACACTTCGGGTGCCACTTTCGAGTTCATCTTTGATGTGGAGAACCTGAAGATTCTTCCTGGAGACTACAGTGTTTCCATCTCACAGAAGATTGTGAGTTGCTTTGCAAGCAAGACTGAACCCCTGAAGTACTGGATTGCCCTGAACGGAGACTCCTCTTACGAGGCTTGATCGTGACTACGAATGAATTGGTGAAAGGTCTGTGGTGCGAGAAGTACCGCCCACAGAGTGTGAAGGACTGCATCCTGCCATCAGAACCCGCAGACTTGTTTGCGCGTATGGTGGAGCGAGGCGAAGCACAGAACCTACTGCTTTCGGGCGGGGCTGGTTGCGGTAAGACTTCTGTTGCAAAGGCGTTGTGCAACGATTTGGGCTGTGACTGGATCATGGTGAACTGCTCCGAAGACGGCAACATTGACACCCTGCGGACGCGGATTCGGCAGTTTGCGTCCACCGTTTCTCTCACGGACGGTGTGAAAAAGGTTGTCATCCTAGACGAGTTCGACTACTCCAACGCACAGTCAACGCAACCCGCTCTGCGTGGTTTCATTGAGGAGTTTGCCGCTAACTGCCGGTTCATTCTTACTTGCAACTTCAAGAACCGAGTGATTGAACCGCTCCACTCCCGCTGCACCTGCATTGACTTCCGCATTCCGCAAAAGGAGAAGCCTGGCATGGCAGTCCAGTTTCTCAAGCGGGCGTGTGAAATACTCAAGGCAGAAGGGGTCCAGTACGACGAGAAGGTTGTAGCCCAACTCATCACAAAGCACTTCCCTGACTTCCGTCGAACCCTGAACGAACTCCAGCGGTATGCAGTAAACGGCAAGATTGATGTGGGTGTACTGCAAACCCTTGGGGACGTGCAGATCAAGACCCTTGTGAAAGCCATGAAGAGCAAGGACTTTGGCGGTGTCCGCAAATGGGTAGTGGAGAATCTTGACAACGACAGCAGCCGCATTTTCCGCGGAGTGTACGACGGGCTGTACGAAAACCTTGAGAGTGGATCCATTCCCCAAGCCATTCTTGTGCTTGCGGACTACCAGTACAAAGCCGCGTTTGTGGCAGACGCAGAGATCAACACCACCGCGTGTTTGGTGCAGTTGATGATGGAGTGCAAGTTCAAATGACCTACCAACTGACTGATTATTTGAATGCCATCAACGTGAACAAGCAGCCGCTGATGGACGAGAGCGAGCAATACGTGAAACACTCGTATCCGCCGTTCGTGGTGACCCGTTGCTTGTCGTATTTTCCGGATACTCTGTTTGTGGCTAACGAAGCAAACCGAATGGGGCACATAGACCCCAAGATGCACTTTGACTTTCTGCGTGGGGCTATTCGCCCTCGCAAGCGGTTCTCCAAGTGGCTGAAGCGGGAGAGTGATCCTCGCGTGGGGGCTTTGGTGGAGTACTACGGGTTCTCCGAGCGCAAGGCACGGGAAGCACTCACCGTACTCACAGACGAGCAGGTACAGGAGATTGTGGACGAGACACGAAAGGGTGGAAAGGCGAAGTAATCTAAATAGTTCCGTGTCTGTTCAAACTACAGGAGTGAACACAGCATGGAAAAAGAAGAACGCTACATCACGATTGACCCCACAGACCTACTGGAGGTCAGTCTAGTTAAACCCGATGATTTTCTCAAAGTACGAGAAACCCTTACACGCATCGGTGTTTCGTCCAAGACAGAGAAGAAACTGTGGCAGTCCTGCCATATTCTCCACAAGAAGGGCAAGTACTACATTGTCCACTTCAAAGAGATGTTTGCCCTAGACGATCTGCCCACCTCCATTTCCCCTGAAGACATTAGCCGCCGAAACACCATCGCAGGGCTACTGGAAGAGTGGGGACTGGTAAAGATTGTAGACAAGAGCAAAGCAGAGAACAAGGTTCCCATCAGTAAGATAAAGATTCTTCCGTACAAAGAAAAGGGTGAGTGGGAACTGTGTCCTAAATACCACATAGGAAAGAGCAAAGGCTCGCAGAAACCCAAAGAGTAAACAGGAGATTTCGTAATGAGCAAATTGGTTGTGAAGTTCCCCACACGGAACCGTCCCGAAAAATTCAAGACCGTGTTTAGCCGCTACCTGACCTTTCTAGGTGGTCGGCACGATGTTCGTTTTGTGGTCAGTATGGACGTAGACGATCCCAGCATGAACAATCCCCAAATGGAAGAGTGGTTTAGCACTCGTGCCCGTAACGCTGACATCAAGTGGTGCTACGGACACTCCAAGACCAAGATCCAGGCGTGTAACGCAGACATGGACGGCGAAGACGGTGACGTGTTACTGCTTGCGTCAGACGACATGGTTCCCGTGCAGATGGGATACGATGACTTCATCTTCTCTGCGTTTGAACACTCGTTCCCTGACTACGACGGGGCAATCAAGTTTTGGGACGGACTGCGCCCAAAGGAAGACCCACTGATGACCCTCACGGTCATGGGCTTCCCCCTGTACCGCAAGTTTGGGTACATCTACCATCCTGAATACAAGTCACTGTACTCCGACAACGAGCAGACGGTTGTTTGCCACCAGTTGGGAAAACTGCGCCGCTGTGACATCTGCATCATTCAGCACCAGTGGACACCGGAGCCGTTTGATGCGCTACACGCACGAAACGAGAACAAAGAAATGTACGATGTGGACGGTGAAGTGTACGCTCGTCGCAAGGAGCGCAATTTCGACATGGAGGAAATGTTCAATGCCAGTACCAGCAAGTGATATCAAGTTCAGTGTTTTGATCCTGTCTATTCCCGAACGCATCGACTCCATGAAGGCTGCTGTACAGCAACTACAGCAGCAAGCCGATGCTGTTGGTCAAGGCAAGTCAGTGGAGATTCTTGTGATGTTGGACAACCGCTCCAAGAGCATTTCGGAGAAGCGTAACGATCTGCTTCGCGCTGCTCGGGGAAAGTACGTCGCGTTCTTGGACGACGATGATGCCGTGAGCAAAGACTACATGAGTGCGATTCTCAAGGCAATTGATGAACACGATGTAGACTGCATCTCGTTCAACCAGTGGTGCATGATCAACGGCGAACCCATGAATGTGGAATTTGGTATCGGCAATCCTCACGGTCACCTGTGGCGCGATGAAGACGGAATGCTTGGCGACATCAAGCGTCCTCCGTACCATATGTGCGTGTGGCGGCGTGAGATTGCGCAGAGCGAGTCTTTCAATCCGGTTTACGGATCCAACGGGCAGTCCACAGAGGACATTGACTGGCTCATGCGGTTGTATCCGAAGGTGCAAACGGAGTATCACATTCCCGATGCCCTACACGGGTACATCTACAACTCACAGACCACGGCTTCGCTTGTTCCAGAGGAACAGCAGTGAAGGTAATCTCGTACAGCCTGTGGGGGAACAACCCCACCTACACCGTTGGTGCGCTTAAGAATGCCGATCTCGCGGCTACCCTGTTTCCTGATTGGGTTTGTGTGTTCTACTGTTTCCAGTCTGTTCCGCAAGACATAATCAAAGAATTGGAATCGCGTCCGAATGTGCTTGTGCGGCGGGTAGAGGGTGATTACAATACAGCAGACAGCCGTGGTATGTTTCACCGTTTCCTTCCTGCCGATGAAGAGGGCGTAGAGTACATGATGAGCCGCGATACAGATTCCCGCCTATCCGAGCGTGAGCGATTAGCAGTGGACGCTTGGCTTACCAGTGGCGCGGATCTCCATGTGATGCGCGACCATCCGTATCATGGTGTTCCCATGCTTGGCGGTATGTGGGGTGTGAAGGGCGGTAAACTCAAGGGGATCGCACAGGCTATGGAAGAATTCAAGCCCAACAGCAACAAAGGACAAGATCAGGCGTTCCTGTGGGAATGGGTTTGGGGCAAGGTAAAGGACGGCGAACTCATAGTCTGTGTTCACGATCCTTTCTTTCAGAAGTCTTCATTCCCCGATGACGCAAAGCGCGGAGAAGAGAATGGTGGCGTATGGTTTGTAGGACAGTGCTTTGATGAAAACGACAAGTACAACAGCCAAAGTGATTTGGACATGGTGAAAGGTTTACAATGAAAATAGATCGTGTGTTGATGAGTTGCGACGACAATCCTCTGTATTACGATTTTTGGGAACCTGTTTCAAAAGTATGGACAGAAAAGATTGGGATCGTTCCAGTTTTATTATATTTTGGAACGAACACCCCCTCTCAAAAATATGGTGAAGTGGTTCATATGGATGCTGATTCTAAACATCCTTCGTATTTGCGTACATTGTGGTCAAGATATTGGTATCCTTCTACCAAACCGGAACAGGTATTCTGCATTAGCGATATTGACATGATACCCCTAAACAAAGACTATTTTACCACAATCATTGATCCTATTCCTGATTCAGCATATGTTAATCTTGTAGATCATCTACCTCTACCATCTTGCTATCATGTAGCCAAAGGAAAACTCTTTGCAAAAGCATTAGAACTACCAACCTCGTTTGAAGAGTCTTTAGATATACTTTCTGCTGCGAAAGTAGGAACAGGTCATCCAGAATTTGAATTTTCTCAATGGGGAAGTGATGAGGCTTATGCTACGAACATGATTGTCTCAAAGCATCGCTCTGGAAAAATAGACCTGAAAGTTGTCAATAGAAAACCACATCAAGGTAGATTAGATAGATCCAATTGGAACTACAATCCGAATGATGTCTGTATGGGAAGATATCTTGATTGTCACAGTATCCGTCCATACGCTGACCACAAAGAAGAGATAGAAAAACTTATAGGGTGTATAACATGAACATCAAATATGTTGTATTGTCATGCGACAAAAATTTAGATAGCAGAATTCAACCAGCAAGAAAAACTTGGATTTCGGAACTCTCTTCAGAAGAAAGTTATGTCTTCTTAACAGACGAACTGCATGATTCGGATTGCTTTCCGTATAACGATCATCGGTATCACGAAAAGTTGAATTACAACAATGTGTCCTTAAAGTATGTTAAATTTTTCAAAGAATACAACCACACAGTCGGAACCAACTATTTTTTCTTGGACGATGACACATTTCCTATTTTTCCGACAGTTCGTCAATCATTTGTGACTAGTGACTATCCTTCTATAAGTGGCTTCATGCTTCAATTAAATTATCCGACTATTGCATGGGGTAATGCAGTTCACTTACCTGTAATGTATCCATCTGGCGGTCGCGGATTTTTTATGAACGAAAGTTGTTTTACTGCAATACAGGGATGTGTTCGTTTTTTCCAAAATCAATCTCCCGTATCATCATTTACCGATGTCACTGTTGGAATGTGGCTGAAGTCATTTGGAATACCCGTTCAGTTATTTCATAATACGGATATGATGGGTGAACCACCTCAAGACAAGATAGACAAAATCTGTAAAAACAAAACCTATCATCGGGTAGTCGGAGAAGATTTTTTCAAGATTCAAAAGAGAGTAAAAAATGAAGCAGTCTGTTACTATAAAATTTGATGGTGGAAAATTGCATTTCCAAGAAAACTCTTGTTATGAGAGCAGGGGTAAGAGTGTAATTTCAATGGTACAGTCTGCATTTGAACAGATTAGTCCAAAAACTGTTGCCTCCATGAAGCCATTCTCTGTTGTTTTTTTCCTTGGCGACAAAACGGATAGCGATCTATTCTTTTCGGGTCACTACCCATTTTCATTCTCGTATTCTTCATACCACGATGCCATGATACCTTGTTTTGCTTTTGACAGGTGGGTGGAGTGTGGTATGGATGACTACGAAGAAATATGTAACGAAATGATTAGTAGAGCGTCTTTACCTCCATCTGATGATCGTTTGTTTTGGATTGGAAACTGTGGAACCAATAAGAGTAGAGATGTTTTCTGTGATATGACAAAGAATGATTCTAGTGTATGTGCGATAGACATTGGTCGTTGGCATAAAATAGAGGGTTCTCAAAAACTAAGAACCGACAAAGGAACATATGTATCAATACCCGACCACTGCAACTACAAATACTTGATAGATTTGCAAGGTGCTGGGTGGTCTGCTCGCACCAAGTTCTTGTTGCATAGCGGAAGACCATTGTTTTATCAAGAACGAATTTGGAATGAGTATTGGTTTTTTTGGATGAAGCCATTCTATCATTACATTCCAGTAAAAACTGATCTTTCGGATTTTACAGAAAAATATGAATGGGCGAAGAAAAATCCTGATCACTGCGAATTCATTGCAAACAATGCCCTTGAATTTGCTAAAAGTAATTTGAGAAGACAGAATGCTGTAGAGAGATACAAGAGCATTCTTATGAGATTAGGAGGCGCGTATGTATGAAGAGAAAAGTTGTCGTATGCTTCCGATTATCTTTGTATGGTAGTATCAATGTTTAAAAACAAAGAGAACTAGTTTATGATCCATGATTATCTGATTGTTGGTTCTGGACTGTTTGGCGCAATATTTGCGCGGCAGATGACTGATGCGGGTGCGCGTTGTCTTGTTGTGGACAAGCGCAATCACATCGGCGGGAACTGCTACACCCGCGATGAAGGCGGGATCCATGTTCACGAATACGGTCCACACATATTCCATACGAGCAGCGACCGCGTATGGGAATACATGAACAGGTGGACGCGGTTCAACCATTTCGTGTACCGCCCTCGCGTTATCCACGGCGACAATCTGTATTCGTTCCCCATCAATCTGTTCACTCTGTATCAGTTGTGGGGCGTGAAGACTCCGCAAGAGGCACGGGACAAACTCGCACAAGTACAGATTGCCATTCCGCATCCATCCAATCTTGAGGAGTGGGTGCTATCTCAAGTGGGAGAAGAGATTTACGAGAAGTTCGTGAAGGGCTATACGACAAAGCAATGGAACCGTGATCCAAAGGATCTGCCTGCGTCCATCATCAAGCGGCTTCCCATTCGGCTCACTTACGATGACAACTACTTTGAAGACAAATATCAGGGCATCCCTGTTGACGGATACACGCCAATCTTTGAAAAACTCTTGAGCGGCATTCCCGTTGAGACAGGAGTTGATTTTCTGAAAGATCGTGAGCGTCTTGAAGGCATGGCTCGAAAGATTGTGTACACTGGAGCAATAGACGAATTCTTTGGTTCCGATCTTGGCAGTCTTGAGTGGAGAAGTCTGCGATTTGAACACCAGACACTACAGATTTCCGACTATCAGGGAGTCGCAGCAGTAAACTATACGGATGCGAAAATTCCGTATACCCGTGTGGTGGAACACAAGCACTTCATATTCGGCAAACAGGATCACACAGTCATCACCCGTGAGTATCCGCAGAATTGGGACAGTACAAAAGAGAAGTTCTATCCCGTCACAGACGATAGAAATAACGAACTATACATTCGGTACAAGAACAGGATCAACACCGACAGATACATATTCGGTGGTCGTTTGGCAGACTACAAGTATTACGATATGCACCAAGTGGTGGGGTCTGCCCTGACACGCAGCGAAAAGGAGATTCAGCGATGAAAGCACTAGTAACAGGTGGAGCAGGTTTCATTGGATCTAATCTTGTGGATCGTCTTGTCGCAGATGGACACGATGTCACGGTGATCGACAACGAATCATCAGATGCACACGATCAGTTCTATTGGAATCCTGCTGCCAAGAACTACAAGTACGATATCAATGACTACACGATGGTTCGCAGGCTGTATGAAGGCGTGGACACGGTTTTCCATCTTGCTGCGGAAGCACGGATTCAGCCGTGTATTGTTGATCCGCTGAAGGCGGTGGAAGCCAATATGCTTGGTACAGCCAGCGTGTTGCAGTGCGCCCGCGTGTGTGGTGTCAAGCGAGTAATCTATTCGTCCACCTCTTCCGCATACGGATTAAAGAATACGCCTCCACTTGTAGAGACAATGCCTAATGATTGCCTCAATCCGTATTCGGTCACCAAGACTGGCGGCGAAGAGTTGTGCAAGATGTACTCTAAACTATACGGACTGGAGACAATCATCTTCCGCTATTTCAATGTGTACGGAGAGCGTCAGCCTCTTCGTGGGCAGTATGCACCCGTGATCGGAATCTTCCTGCGTCAACGAGCAGCAGGGGAGCCAATGACTATTGTGGGTGACGGCTATCAGAGACGAGATTTTACCCATGTGAGTGATGTGGTGGAAGCCAACATCAAGGCATCGGTGTTCACTGCTCCTGAATACAATGTTCGTGATATCGGCAGTTGTCAGGTGTACACTAACTGGGAGTGGGGTCAGATTTACAACATCGGAACAGGTCGCAATCATTCTGTGAATGAAATAGCCTCTATGATGGGCGGTGAAACTGTAAACATTCCTCCCCGCCTTGGTGAATCGCGGATCACTTTGGCAAATGCCAACAAAGCAAAAGAACATCTTGGATGGACTCCGAAAGTTCGTCTTGAAGACTGGATTGCCGAGCATAAATAACCTCACAAGGAGATCGTGAATGTCTACAGTATGCCTCTCTATGATCGTCAAGAACGAAACCAAGATCCTGCATGAGTGCTTGGATTCCATCCACCCTCACATTGATTACTGGGTCATTGTGGACACTGGTTCCACGGACGGAACGCAGGAGTACATCAAACAGTACTTTGCCCAAAAAGGTATTCCCGGCGAACTGATTGAGAAGCCGTGGATCAACTTTGGTCACAATCGCAGCGAAGCACTTGACCTGTGTGCAGGCAAGGCTGACTACGCGTGGATGATTGACGCAGACGACCGAATCGTGGGTGACTTCAAGTACCCCAACGGCAAGAACATGACTCACGACGCTTACGCTCTTAAGTGTGGTCGTGACACCTGCGTGTGGTGGCGCAATCAAATCTTCAAGACGGGCATTGGTTGGAAGTACGTGGGTGTGCTGCACGAGTACGCACACTGCGAGAAACCCAATCTGACGCAGGCAAAGATTGACGGCAACTATTTCTTGGAAGCCCGCACACTGGGTCAGGAACGAAACGGCGGTGTGACTCCCGTAGAGAAGTACTCCAAAGACGCAGACCTTTTGTTAGAAGCACTAAAGACGGATCCCACGAACACTCGTTACCAGTTCTACTTGGCGCAGTCGTACTTTGACTCGCAGCAGTGGGACAAGGCTATTGAAGCGTACTACAAGCGGGTGGAGATGGGCGGATGGGAAGAAGAGTGCTACTACTCCCTGTTCCGTGTAGCCCTGTGTGAGATTCAAAAGGAGTCTCCGTGGACTGTGGTACAGCAGAAGTTCTTGGACGCATACGACTACCGCCCGTGTCGCGCAGAGCCGCTTCACGCCATTGCGCGGTTCCTGCGGATGAACGGTCGCCCCCGTGCGGCGTACCTGTTTGCAAAGGAAGCGGCGCAGATCAGGTATCCGCACCATGACATCCTGTTCATCGACAACAACGTGTACGAGTGGATGGCAGCGGACGAACTGGGGTCCACGGCTTTCTATGTTCACGACTACCAGTTGGGTGGCTACGTCTGCGAGAAACTGCTTCGGGAAGGAAAACTTCCGCCTAGTGAAGTGGAGCGAGTGAAAGCCAACCTGACCGCGTACAAGGAGCGTTTGGCTGCTACGGGTCAGACCATACCCAATCCACATATGCAACAACTCGCTCCTGTGCCTGTGGTGAACCTACAGCCCCCGCAATCTCTTCTTGGTGCGGCTCAAACTTCCATAAATACGGGGAAGAAGAGGAAACGCTAATGGCAACCCCCGGTTACTACGATATCCCTACCCAACGCAACTCCACCTTCCAGTTTCACGTGGAGTACCAAGACGAGAACGGAAACGGTGTTGATCTCACCGGATACACCGCTCGGTTTCATGTGCGTCCTGATCCCAACTCTGCCACCAAGTACTTGGAGATCACGGTGAGTGGTGTGACCAGTGGCGGCTCAACGGGCAGTTGGACGGGGACAGCGGGCGTATCCGGTTCGGGTGGCATCAGCCTCAACAAGGGCGAAACAGGCGCGGCTCTTACAGGCGGCGTTCTCATTACCGCAGACTCCACCACGATGGGATACATTCCATACGGCAAATGGTGGTACTCACTGGACATCACGAAGGGCACGACCACAGACGAAATACTGTTTGGTCGGTTTGATGTACAGCCCAAGGGCACACGGTGAGGGGCAAGATCACCCAACACTCCCACACTGTAAAACCCAAGTGCGTGGCACACCGCACTGTGGTGGTGCAGCGGAGCCACAGGGTGTCCCCAAAAGGCAACGGTAAGGGCGTAGTACTGCGAAAGGCACGGGACACCCGTCTTGTCCGCGTTTCCACCCGAGAGGGCGTGATCGTGCGTCAGAAGAAAGATCGTTTCATTCTGAAGATTGACACTTGACAGTAGCGAAAACAGGAGTACTCTTTCGTCATGCAAACACTGAAGTTCTTTCGTCTTGTTGATGATATAAGCGTTCCACAAGCAAGCACCACTGGCTCTGCGTGTTTTGACCTGCAAGCGTACTTGCGGAGTCAAAGCATCACCATGTACAACAAGTGGAACGAGAAGAGCACCTTTACTGCGGACCAGTTCTGTGTGGGCATACGGGTTGATCCAGGCGAGCGAGTACTGGTTCCTACTGGACTGGTACTGGAGATTCCACAGGGCTACTCTGTCCGTATTCACCCCCGTTCAGGACTGTCTCTGAAGCAAGGACTCACCCTAGTAAACGCCGAAGGCGTGATTGACTCGGACTACGTGGAAGAACTGTTCATCCCCCTGTACAACGCGTCGGGCATTTCCGTGCAGTTAAAGCACGGTGATCGAATTGCTCAAGGCGAACTGGTGCGGACTGAACTGTATGAAATCGTTGAAAGCACCACTCGACCCGAGCGTAAAACGGATCGAGCCGGAGGATTTGGTAGCACAGGAGTGTGATTATGACGCGTGATGAACTACTACAGTTTCATGGTGAGATTTGCAAAGAGGCTCGTGACCTGATGAGCCTGAAGAACAGGGACTACGCAGGCAACGAAGGGGTAGAGCCGTTTGCAAACTTTACCCGTGTGGAAGCAATGGGCATCTGCAAAACCGAACAGGGTTTCATGGTCCGGTTAACTGACAAGATGAGTCGCCTGTCGTCTTTTGTTCGTGCAGGCAAGATGCACATCAAGGACGAGTCGTTCAAGGACACCTGCGTGGATGTCATTAACTACATGGTGTTGCTTGCGGCGTACCTGAAGGACAAGGAAGCACGGAGGGAGTAACCCCATGCTGAACGTGAACATACCGCATTTCTACTGCTACATGAGGAAAGAGCATATGTACCAGCACAAGGATCACGTTGGTGAATTTGTGAAGGTCAGTGTGTTTGCGGCACAGTCCAATCCAGACAGGGCACTGCTGTTTCATGTTCTAACAGATGACGGGCTTGTCCGCAGCAGGGTTCCGATTCATATGCTGTGCCACAAGGAAACCGCACCACAAATGCCGCTGGACTACTTGCAGTTGTGGGACTGTTTTTCTGTGAACTGCACAGCGATTGTTTACGACTACCTGAAAGCGGCACGGGCAAAGGTTGTCCTGAAAGACAAGCAGGAACTGTGGGGCGAGTACGCGATGTCTTTTGATTGGTACGCCAATCCGTACAGCGACGAACCAACACAGTACAAGTCCCTGCACCTGATACGGTTGGACAACGGCTGCTACACGCTACAGCCAAACAACAGGATATTTTGGAAACATATGTCGTTTGTCACCCGTCCGTTTCCACCAAATCCGGACTTCAAAGTTGACGATAAAGTGTTTCGATGCGAAGCAGCAAGTGACCGTTGGCTTATTGACGGCGATGATGACTCGTACTATTACGATTTGAAAAATGAACCCGTCAACTGTAATATTCAACCGCTGAAGTAACGGCTTGACACGCACCGTGAGTGGTGTACATTAGCAGCATGATTCGTCACCTTGGCTACGCCTGTCAGAACCTGTCCCTGTGCGAGGGGCGCAAACCGAAGGATCGGTTCTTCACAGACCGAACCCTGCGGATGGATCGCTTCAGCCTAGAGCGGGTTGGTGAACTGGGTGCGCGGAACGCCGCTGATCTGCTGCCCATTCTCCAGTGGAATGTGGGCAACGGCATCAGGTTCTTCCGTATCGGCAGCGGGATGTTTCCGTTCATGGATCACCCCACTCTCGGCTACAGGATTGGGCAGTTGCTCCCGCAGCACGAAACCGTCATCCGCGAATCCCTCAAGAACGCAGGGCAATACGCCAAAGAAAACGGAATGCGCTTGTCGTGCCATCCTGGTCCGTACACCTGCATTGCGTCCCCTGACGCAGCCACCGTGGAAAAGAGTGTACAGTGCCTAGCCATGCACTCCCTCATTGCCGACCTGTTGGGCTACGGTGACGAGTTTGCCATCAACATCCACATGGGCGGCGTGTACGGCGACAAGCACAAGACCGCTGATCGCTTCCTGCGCGAGTTCTGTCGGCTAGACCCGTCCATCAAGCGGCGGCTCACACTTGAGAACGATGACAAGCCCACAATGTGGAGCATGACGGAACTGTACAAAGAAGTTGCCAAGTACTGCACGGTAAAGTTGGTGTTGGACATCCACCACCACCGATTCTGCGCTCGGGAGTCCCTGCGCGAAGCCGCTGATATGGCGTTCAGTACATGGGGTGGGTTCTGCGAGATTCCAAAGGTTCACTACTCGGAGTCCAAGGCGGGAGCGCGACCGCAAGCCCATTCGGACTACATTCGTGAAGAGATTCCTCTGCTGTCGGACACGGTGGAGTACGATGTGATGATTGAAGCCAAGGCAAAGGACTTGGCACTGCTTGAGTACAGAAAGGTTCACACCCCATGTTTGGCGTAATTCTTGCTTCACTGCTGTTTTTGGTTCCTCCCACTGTTGACACCACCGAACTTCTTGATGCCATGTACACGGTGGAGTCTGGTCGCGGCAAGAGTCTTGTTGGTGACGGCGGCAAGGCGATTGGTCCGTATCAAATTTGGCGCGAGTACTGGCAGGACGCTGTGGAGTACGACCCGTCCATTGGCGGGAAGTACGAAGACTGCATGAACAAGGCGTACTCGGAGCGAATCATCCGTGCGTATTGGGCGAGATACGCTCCGAAGGGCGCGACCGTGGAGCAGTTGGCGAGACTACACAACGGCGGACCACGGGGGTACAAGCGTAGTTCTACTGTGAAGTATTGGAACAAGATTGTAAAGGAGATGACCAAGTGAGCAAGCCATTCGGATATTCGTACTACCTTGA
>JACCDP010626403.1_pt1 | contig 30704 bp, 21 predicted proteins | sample 7445841 | NCBI WGS metagenome assembly JACCDP01 (sample SAMN15323441, study PRJNA562643) | freshwater metagenome | isolation source: river surface water | place: USA:Blue River Watershed | collected 2017-08-17 | reverse complement strand
GACTCGTCGGCGCCGGCCTTGGAGGCCGTGACGGAAACCGCGGGTACGGCCGAGGGGGTGAGGTCGTAGACCTCGACGATGGCGATCCCCGACGTATTGCCGGCCCCGGTGACCTCGACGGTGTAATTGCCCGCCGCTAGGTCGACGATCATGGCGGCGTCGCGGCTGCCGGTGGGGAAATCAAAGGCCCCGTTCGCGAGGAAGGTCTGCCGGAGGAGCTCGGCGGTCATCGAACCGCCCTGCGTGCCCCAGTCATCATTGGTGGCGACGACGGTCGCGGTCCCGCCGGTGCGACGCAGCGTCATCGTCGGATTGGCGAGGAAGCCCGTGACGCCGAGGGCGCCGAGCGCGGGACCGGCGGCGCGGATGAGGAACTTCCGGGTGCCGGAGCCGGGGGAGACGACGAAGCCGGGCGTGAGTGGGATGGAGGTGCCGGTGACGCGCGCGCGGGTCGAGAGGTTCATGAACTTCCCGCCGGAGGAGTCTGCCTCGTAGACCTCGACGATCGCGTTACCTGACGTGTTGTTCGCTCCGCTGACCTGCGCGGTGTAGTTGCCCGGGGCGAGGGTGGTGACGATGGCGGCGTCGCGGCTGCCCGCGGTGAGGGCGAAGGCCCCGACGGAGGTGAAGGTGGCGGCGTCGGCGGCGTTCCAATTGTCGTTTGAGGCCGCGCCGCGGGTCGAGGAGCCCGGGCCGAACACAGTGAGTTGCGGGTCCGCCAGCGCCCCGGCGACGTTGAAGGGTGCGGCGCCGATCGTGGGGCCGACGGCGCGGATCACGACGCGCTTGGGCGCCGTGCCGCCGATGACGAAGCCGGCGGTGAGCACGTCGTCGCCGGTGCCCACGCGGGTGAGGGCCGAGACGTTCGCGAGGCGGGTCTCCTGCGCGCCGAGTTTGCCGGCGAGCGGGAGGATGAGGGCGAGGAACGCGCCGCATGACGCGGCGATGCGGGGGCGCAGCGGTTTCATGTCCGAGGAATGTCGTGTTCTTAATCTCGATTCCCGCCTGGTCAACCTGTCCCCGCTCCTCGCGCGACTTCTTGGCGGTGCCGCCGAACCCGCTGTGGCGCGGACGGCGCAACCGGGTGATCCCGTTTGGGGACGAGGCGAAGCCGGCGGTCTGCTTCTAAGCGCCCGGCTCGGCGCGGGGCGGTGCCAGGAAAGCGAGGAGGCCGCCTCCTGGGTGAAGCGGCCTCCGGGATATTCGCCTTGGGGGCGGAATCAGACGGTGACTTCAGTGCCGTCGAAGCGTGTGAACGTCGCTCCGGCGAAGGACTCATTCCACTGGAAGCGGCTCGACCGCAGGCAGGAAATCGCCACCGCCTCGCCCAGCAGCATGCCATCGTGCGCGTCGGTGCGCCAATGCACCCCTGCGAGGTTGCGCCCGATCGCGATGTTGGCGGCCAGCTTGTTCAGCTCCCCTGTGACCGTAAGAGGTCCGGCGGTGTAAGCGGTCAGGGCGGAGCCGTCGGCGATCGGCTGGACCGGGTTGGCGACCGTGGCGTCTCCCCTGAAAAAAGCCTTCAGGACCGTCGTGCATGCGCCGGCGATCGTGGCGTGACCCGAGGGATATGCCGGGTGGATTGGGCAGCCCTCGGCATACGCCATCGGCAGCAGTGCCGTCCCTGTCCTCGCCCGGATGCGGGCAAGCGCGTCCGAGTTCCGCAGGTCGGCGTGAAGCCCGTACTTGTTCGTCGATCCGTTGAACTGGACGCGGCCGCCGAACTCCTCCGGTCGCAGGCGGCGATGGAAGCGCCATTTCTGGCACCAGGCAGCTCGAAGCGCTTCGACGGCGACCCGGGCCACCTGGTCAAGCACGTGGGGGCCGCCAAAGGTCGCGAAGCCTCCTTGGTTCGAATATCCGAGGTACGGATTCCCCGCGTTCAGGGGGGACCTGGCTCCCAGGAGGATCAGCGCTGCGTTCAGGAAGGCCTGGTAGGAGTAGTCCTTGTGGACGTACTCTCCGAGGTCGCGGGCGTTGATCAAGTACCGGTTCGAGGGCACGGCGGGGCCGCTTCTTGCCGCCCCGTTCTGCACCGCCAGCCATTCGTCGGGGCTGGTCATGAAGTCGGCGCCTGCGGAGGGAACAGGGTATCTCTGCGGGTACGTGATCGGACCGGTGGGAATGTCCTTATAAAGAAACTGGGAGACGTACGGTCCCGTCAGGCATCCCGGAACTATGCTGCGGAAAAGCGTGTTTGGTGAAACCACGAGCCCCGCGCTTGTACTCTGCTTCGGGCCGCGGAAGTCGGCGAGAAGGCTCAGGTCGACGCAGGCCGCGGTGGCGTCCTGGCTTGCGGCGTACTCGGCGAACGGCAGGTCCCGCAGCAGGGCGTGCCAGTACAGTTCGACCATCTCGCCCGCAGTTTCCGCGGAGCCGAGCGAGGGCGCGGCCCGCATCGTGAAGTCGAAGGGGTCTCCGCCGTCTAGGCTGAACGCCCAGCCGGCCTGCGGGCTGACGAGCTTGGCGGCTCCGGCGAGCGGAACGGCGGCGAAATCCGCCGCTTGCCCGGAAATACAAGCGGTGCGCAGCAGCGAATAGGAGGCCGGCACCACGTTGCCTTCGGCGTCATGCGCCAGAGCCTTGGAAAAGCTGCCGGGAAACCCCGGAATGCCCTCGTCGGCATTGACCGGATGATTTACGGGGGCGGTCAGTTCGAGGGCTTCCCGGGCGGAGAGCAGCCGGGCGCGGAGCGCCTTCCCGCGGCGGTCGGAGCCGGTTTCGTAAATCGCTTTTCCCAGCACTTCATAGGTCGCACTGTCGGCGCGGGACACCGTGGACGTTGCGACAGAGGCTGAGGCGAGAAGGGCGGCGCGTGAGAGGAAGCTGCGTCGCGAGACCGCGGAGGTGGGAGTGCCGGCAGGTGCGGATGTGTCCTGAGATTGGGGAGCGGTTTCCATGGATGGCCTTGGCTACTGACGTGGGTTGTTCTCTTGGGGATAGGGTTAAAACCCTGGCCTCGTGCTAAAAAAACCCACAAAAGTTCCAAGAAAATCTTCATAACTATCGTAAAAAAATAACAATAACATAAATGTTACGCTTTGTTACCCTCATCCCTCGTTCGCCTTCCTTTGGTTCGTGAACCGCCGTTCCGTGAGTGCCCGCCGCCATCGGGAGGGTCGAGAGTTTCCGTTGGCCGTTTGCGCCCTCCGGAGTTTGCGGGGTCGTGACTCTTGATCCCGCTCGTCCCGAATCACCCGGCGTCGCCTTCTTGAGCGAATCGTCGCTCTCGCCCGCTGCCGACGATCGGCCCTTTTCCCGGCTCTTGCCCGCTCTTCGGCGAGCCGACGACCCGACGCATTCGCGGAATCGAGCGCCCCGGCGGCAGAGGCGTTTTGCATGGGTGTGGTGAAGGTGGTGTGGGACGGTTTGACCAGGGTATGTTTAGGGCCCTGCCTTGCCTAGTTTGCCCGTAGAGCCGGGTCATTTGGCGCCTCAACCGTCCGTGGCTGCGGCCTTGCCGCGACCCGGGTGCGGCCTACGGTGCGCGTCCATGATCCGCGGCGTCGACCACATCAACCTCGTCGTTTCCGACCTGGAGCGCTCGGTGCGTTTTTACACGGAAGTGCTCGGCTTCCGGAAGACGGCCGACGTGGTGATGGAAGGCGACTGGATCGAGGCGATCATCGGGCTGAAGGGCGTGCGCGGGTTGGTGGCGTTCGTCGAGCCGCCCGGCGGCGGGCCGCGATTCGAACTGCTGCAGTACGTGACGCCGCCCGGCGCGGTCCTGCCCGAGAACTCGCGGGCCAACACCCAAGGCCTGCGGCACGTGGCGTTTCGCGTCGACGACATCGCGGCGATGGCGGCCCGGCTGCGCGCCGCCGGCGTGACCCTCTTCAGCGAGCCGGTGCGCGTGCCCGCCGGCGTGGTGAAATTCGCCGCCGGCGACAAGACGCTGCTCTACTTCCTCGATCCCGACGGCGTCATCCTCGAGCTCGCCGAATACGGGTGAGCGACCAGCCCGCGGAGAACCGGCGCCGTTCAGCGCTTCTTGTTCAGCGCGGCGCTGAACCAGTCGCCGGTCAGGTTCTGCGGCGGCCGCGGCGCAACCGGAGCACCGGGCCGGGGCGCCCCGGGCCCGCCGGGACGTTGTCCCGGGCCTGAGCGGGGGCCGGAAGCGCCCGCGCCGGCCGCGGTCTTCGGTCCGATCACGGGATTGCTGCGCATCGAGAGGGCGATTCGTTGCCGCGGAAGGTCGATCTCCGTCACGGTGACCATCACCCGCTGCTGCGGCTTCACCACGGCGGCGGGATCCTTGACGAAGCTGTCGGCGAGCTGGCTCACGTGGACCAGCCCGTCCTGATGCACGCCGATGTCCACGAACGCCCCGAAGGCGGTGACGTTGGTGACGATCCCTGGCAGCTTCATTCCGGGCCGCAGGTCCTCGGGTCGATTGACGCCTTCGGTGAAGCTGAACGCCTCGAACTTCTCGCGGGGATCGCGACCGGGCTTGGCCAGTTCGGCGAGGATGTCGTGAAGGGTGGGCAGGCCGACGTCGGCGGTGACGTACTGCTCGGGACGGATGCGGGCGCGCAGCGCCCCGTCGCGCATCAGGTCGGCGACGGTGGCTCCGACGTCGGCGGCCATGCGCTCCACGAGGGCGTAGCGCTCGGGGTGGACGGCGCTGGCGTCGAGCGGGTGGGCCCCGTCGCGGATGCGGAGGAAGCCGGCGGCCTGCTCGAAGGCCTTGGGTCCGAGGCGCGGCACCTCGCGAAGGTCGGCGCGGGACCTGAACGCGCCCTTCTCGTTGCGGCGGGCGACGATGGCGGCGGCGGTGGCGGCGTTCAGGCCTGAGACGTAGCTGAGCAGCTGCTTGGAGGCGGTGTTGAGCTCGACGCCGACACCGTTGACGGCGCTGACGACGGTGTCGTCGAGCGAGCGCTTGAGGGCGGTCTGCTCGACATCGTGCTGGTACTGGCCGACGCCGATCGACTTCGGGTCGAGCTTCACCAGCTCGGCGAGGGGATCCATGAGCCGGCGGCCGATGGAGACGGCGCCGCGGACGGTGAGGTCATGGTCAGGAAACTCCTCGCGGGCCACCTCGCTGGCCGAGTAGATCGACGCGCCGGATTCGTTGACCATGACGACGGTGATCGCGGGCGCTAGGCCGAGGGTGCGGACAAAGGCCTCGGTCTCACGGCCGGCGGTGCCGTTGCCGATGGCGATGGCCTCCACCTGGAAGAACTTCACGAAGCCGAGGAGTTTCTCCCGGGCCTCGGCGGGATCGCGATCGGGGAAGACGACGTCGTTGTGGAGCAGCTTGCCCTGACGGTCGAGGAGGACGGTCTTGCAGCCGGTGCGGAAGCCCGGGTCGATGGCCATCACGGCGCGCTGGCCGAGCGGCGCGGCGAGGAGCAGCTCGCGGACGTTGCCGGCGAAGACGCGGATGGCCTCCTCGTCGGCGCGCCGCTTCGACTCGAGCCGCATCTCCGTCTCCATGGCGGGGCAGAGCAGGCGCTTGCACGCGTCCTGCACGGCCAGGACCACCTGGTCGGCGGCGGGGTTGCGGGCCTTGACGAACAAGGCCTGCACGGTGGCGAACGCGGCGGATTCGTCGGGCAGCTGCACGCGCAGCATCAGGAACAGCTCCTTCTCTCCGCGCCGCATCGCGAGCACGCGGTGCGAGGGGGCCTTGGCGAGCGGCTCGCTCCACTCGAAGTAGTCCTTGAACTTGGCCGCCTCCGGATCGGTTTCCTTGCCGGTCAGGACCTTGGTGGAGATCACCGCGTTCCGCTGGTACTCGGCGCGGAGCCGCGCGCGGGCGTCTTTGTCGTCGCTGACGCGCTCGGCGATGATGTCGCGGGCGCCGGCGAGGGCTTCCTCCGCGGAGGCGATCCGAGCCGGCTGGTTCTTGCCGTCGTCAGGCACGTACTCGCGTCCCACGTAAGCCTGGGCGGCCGCCGCGACGTCGGTGGCTGCGTCCTGGGCGAACAGCACGTCGGCGAGCGGCTCGAGGCCCTTCTCGCGGGCGATGGTGGCGCGGGTGCGCTTCTTGGGCCGGAACGGAAGGTAGATGTCCTCGAGGGCGGTGAGGGAGTCGGCGGCGGCGATCGCCTTGCCCAGCGCGTCGGTGAGCAGGTTGCGCTCCTTGAGCGAGGCTAGGATCGAGGCGCGACGGTCGTCCACCGCGCGCAGCTGCTCGAGGCGGTCGCGGATGGCGAGCACCTGCACCTCGTCGAGTTCGCCGGTGGCCTCCTTGCGGTAGCGGGCGATGAACGGCACGGTCGCGCCCTCGGAAAGCAGCCCGGCGGTGGCGACCACCTGGGCGACTCGAAGGTTGAGCTCGCCGGCGAGGCGAAGGACGTGGCCGGCATCGGGCGTTTGCTGGGCGGAGGCCGGGGCGGCGGCGGCGGTCATCAGGGAAAAGGGGCCGAGGACACGTCGCGGCGGCGGCAGGGCAATCCGGAAAGCGCACCGCGGAACATTCGCCCCGGGATTGCCCCGGATTGGCGCGGGCGCCATTGCTCGGGGATGAAGCCTCTGCCGATGCTCGCGCTGCTGCTGGCCCTCGTGACGGTTCCGGCTCCTCGGGCCGCGGAGCCGCTGCCGATCGAAACGGAGGTCGCGGCGCTCACGCAGTCGGAGCAGGTGACGGTCGTGCACTTCTGGGCCTCATGGTGCCCCAATTGTCAGGCCGAGCTGAAGGGCGGCGGTTGGAAGCGCTTCATCGAGGCCAACCAGCGCGTGAACTTCGTCTTCATCACGGTCCGCGACGAGAAGTCCGGCGCCGCCGAACTCGCCCGTCACGGCATCGGCCCGCAGAAGAATTTCCGGCACCTGCAGCATCCCAACGCCTCGCGCGTGAAGGGCGAGGAGATGACTTCGTTCATGGACATGCGCGTGGGCTGGGTGCCGGCGACGTGGGTCTTCCGCGTCGGTCGCCTGCGGTACGCGCTGAACTACGGCCAGGTGCGTTTCGAGATCCTGCAGCAGCTCGTCGAGGACGCCCTGCCGCGGTGGGATTGAGCGAACCCTTCAAAAATCCCAGCGACGCACGGGGCCCGTCGCCGGCGCCAGCTCGATCCAGTCGACCTCCACGCCTTCCTTCTCGGCAGGCAGGTAGAGCCGCAGGTGCTGCATCGCACCGTCGATCGGCAGGGTCACCTTGACCTCGGTCCAGCTACCGCCCGCCGGCAGCGCAAACTCAGTTGTCTGGCCGGCGGCGGGGAATCCTTCCTGCGTGGTCGTGCGCCACTGCGCCCGCGCCGCGCCGCCCGCCGAGCGGATCCGCAGGCGGAGCGTCACCGGCCCCGTGAGTTCGAGCCGAGTGACGGCGAGGAACGGGTTCCGTCCGTCGCCCTCGACCACGATGGAGCCTTCCCCGACGCTGATCCGAGCCGCCTTCGGCACCCATCCGCGCAGGGCGTCCGCCGGGGCCGGTGAACCGGCTGACTTGCGCGGGGCGGTGACCGCCGTGACGCCGTACGCGGGATTCGGCAGCGGAAGGAGGGCCCCCGTGTCGCGCAGGAAGGCGTCGATGCGCGCGTCGAGTTCGCGCACGCGCGCGGGCTGCGCGGCCGCGAGATTCGTCGACTCGCCGAGGTCGGCTTTCAGGTTGTAGAGCTCGCGCGGCGCCGCGGGGTCGAACCAGCGGATCAGCTTCCAGTCGCCCGCGCGCACCCAGACGCCGCCGCCGTTCCGCCCGTGCGGGAAATAGTTGAAGAACGCGTCGCGGTTGAACGGGGCTGAGGATTTCAGCACGCCCGCGTAGCTGCGGCCGTCCATCTGCTGGCCCGACGGCGCTGGGAGGCCCATGAGGTCGAGGAGCGTCGGGTAGAGGTCGATGTGGCCGACCACGGCGGCACTTATGGTGCCGGGCGCGATCCGGCCGGCCCAGGACCACATCAGCGGAACGCGCGTGCCGCCCTCGTAGAGCGTGCCCTTGCCGTCGCGCAGCGGCGCGTTGTTCGTCGGCGGCAGGTCGCCCGCCCAGCGGCGCCACGCGGCGAGCGCGCCGCCCTTGGCCTTCTCGGCCTTCGCCGTCTTCGCGGTGTCGGGCACGTTGCTGTGGACGTTGCCGCCGTTGTCGGAATTGAAGATCACGATCGTGTCGTCGGCGATCCCGAGGCGGGTGAGCGCTTCGAGGAGGCGGCCGAAGCTCTCGTCGATGCTGCGGAGCATCGAGGCCATGATCGGGTTGCCCTGGCGCCCCGAGGGGTCCTTCCGGCCGGCGAACTCCCGCGTGTAGGCCTCCTTGTGTCCCCATGGGCCATGGACGCCGTACTGCCAGACGTTGAGGAAGAAAGGCCGGCCGCGGTTGGCCTCCATGAACCGGATCGCCTCGTCGGTGAGGCGGTCGACGATGTACTCACCCGGCGGCCCGTCGGTGATGGTGCCGACGCGCTCCTGGCCGCGCGGTTTGCCGGCGGGCGACACGCCATAGGGCGAGAAGTAGCCCCCGGGCGGGCCGGGGTCGGGGTGACAATGCCAGGCGACGTCGAAGCCCTGCCGCTCGGGCCAATGGGGCTCGGTGAGGCCGAGGTGCCACTTCCCGAAGTGTCCCGTGCGGTAGCCGGCGCTGCGCAGGGCCTCCGCCAGCGTGTGTTCGGCGGGTTCCAGGTAATTGCGGCTCTCCGGCGCGAGGAGCGGCCGGTTCGCGGGCGCGGTGGCGGGACGCAGCAACGCTCCCACGGGCTGCGGCGGCTGGTGGCCGGTGGCCGAGGTGATGCCGTGGCGCGCCGAGTATTTCCCCGTGAGCAGGCTGGCGCGCGTCGGCGAACACAGGGGCTGCGCATAGGCATCGGTGAACCGCATCGCGCGGGCGGCGAAGCGGTCGATGTTGGGCGTCGCGTAGTAGGTGGAGCCGTAGGCGCCGCAGTCCATCCAGCCCATGTCGTCGACCAGGAAGAGGATGACGTTCGGCTGGGTCGCGGCGTAGCTCGGCGCGAGGGCGAGCGCGGCCAGAAAGGCGAGGCGCGGTACGGGGACGGTGAATTTCACGGCGAAGGGAGATTTTCTCAGGGCTGTTTTTTCGCCGCGCTCTTCTTGGCCTTGGCGGGTCGGTTGCCGGCTCCCGGAAAGACGGGTTCGACGAGCTCACGGTTCCAGGCGTCGAGCGCGGCGGCGAGGCGGGTCTTCACCTCGGGCCGCTTGGCGGCGAGGTCGCGGGTCTCACCGATGTCGGCGGCGAGGTCATAGAGTTCGTCGGCCGGACCGGCACCGCGTACCAATTTCCAATCGCCTTCGCGCACGGCGAGCAGTGCGCCGCTGCGCCAGAAGAGCCGCTCGTGCGGCGGCGCAGGATTTTCGCCGCGGAGGTAAGGCAGCAGGTTCACGCTGTCGTAATTCCGATCGGTGGGCATCGGCACGCCGGCTGCCGCCAGCGTGGTGGCGAAGACGTCGACGGAGCTCACCGCGCGGGGATCGACGCGGCCCGCCGGCAGCCGGTCGGGCCACGTGATGACGAAGGGCACGCGGAAACCACCTTCGTAGACCGAACCCTTGGCGCCCCGCAGCGGGGTGTTGAGTGAACCGTTAACCGAGATCGGCCCGCCGTTGTCGCTAAAGAAGAACACCAGCGTGCGCCCGGTCTGGCCCGTCGCCTGCAGCGCGGCGAGCGCCTCGCCGATGGCGTCATCCATCAGGCTGAGCTGCGCCGCGTACTTGCGCCGGACCGGGTCGGTGATCGCGGCGAACCGCGCGAGGCGCTCCTCCGTGGGTTCATGCGGCATGTGCGGGGCGTTGAACGCGAGGTACAGGAACCACGGCTGGGCTGCGTGGCGGCGGATGAACGCGCCGGCCTCCGTCCCCAACGCCGGCGTGAGATGGGCCGGAATCGGATCTGGTCGCCCATTGCGCTCGATCGGCACCTGGTACTCGACGGCGATGTCCTCGCGCCAGTCGCGGAAGCGGTGGCCGCCCCCGATGAAGCCGTAGGTTTCGTCAAAGCCGCGGCGCCCGGGACGGAATTCGGGCGCGGCGCCGAGGTGCCATTTCCCGATCCAACCCGCGACATAGCCGGCGGGGCGCAGTCGCTCCGGCAGGAGCGTTTCGGACAAGGGGAGGCCCTCGCGGCGGTCGGCGGGATCGTAGAAGGGATTCCGCTCGTGGCCGAAGCGTTGCTGGTACCGTCCCGTGAGCAGCGCCGCCCGCGTCGGGCTGCAGAAGGGATGGGTGACGTAGCCGTTGGTGAACCGGATGCCCGACGCCGCGAGGCGGTCGAGGTGGGGCGTCGCGAGGTCGCGGGAACCCTGAAAGCCGGCGTCGGCGTAGCCCTGATCGTCGGAAACGATCAGGAGGATGTTGGGCCGTACGGCCGGCGTGGCGGCGTGGACGCCGACGGCGAGGGACGCGAGGAGCAGCAGGCGTTTGGTCATGGCGGGAGGTTCAGCGGGCTTGGAGGGCGCGGTACGGTCGGCCAGGGATGAGGCGGGCGCCGTCGGAGAATCCCTCGGGACGTCCCGCGAGGCGGCGCACGAGGCGGGCGCGCCATTCCGCGAGCGAGGCTGCGGCGGTGGGGTCGGCGGCGAGGTCGCGTTCCTCCCGCGGATCTGACTCGAGATCGAACAGCTGCTCGCGGCCGTCCTGGGGCCGCCAGATGAACTTGCGGCGGCCGTCGGTGAGGGCGTGGAAGGCCTGCGCTGCCCCATAGGTCGGAGCGTGCTCGTAATGCAGCCAGTCGCGCACCACCGCGGCGGGGTCCCGCAACGCGGGCACCAAGCTGCGGCCGTCGACCGAGTCGGGCCGCGGTGCGCCCGCAAGCTCGAGCAGGGTGGGCATGACGTCCTCGAGGCCAACCGGCTGGCGCGACACCGCCCCACGGCGTAGGCCGAGTCCGGGCGACGAGGCGACGATGAGCGGGATGTTGCCCGAGCCCTCGTAGGGCTCGCATTTCCGGAAATAGCCGTGGTCGCCGAGCATCTCGCCGTGGTCGGAGGTGACGAGCACGACCCAGCCGCGGCCGGCGCGTTCAGCGCGGGTGCGGAAGTCCTCGACCAGCGGACCGATCTGCTCGTCGAGGTGTTCGATCAGGCCGAAGTAGCCGGCCTGCGCGCGGCGGAGTGTCTCACCCGCCAGCAGGATCCGCGCCCCCGTCTTGTCGCCCTCAGTCCGCAGCTGGGAGCGGTCGACCCAGCCGCCCATCGCCACGGGTGGTAGGCGACCGGCGAGGTGGCGCTCAAACAATCGTGCGGGCGGGAACAGCGGCGGATGCGGCGCGTAGAACGAGGTGGTGAGGAACAGCGGCCGGTCGGCGGGCGTTGCGGCGACCGCCTCGCGGGAACGACGCACGATCCAGGCCGTCGGGTGCAACTCCTCCGGGTGCGGCCAAGGCGCGGCGGGCCAGCGGTTGTTGTCCAGCCGCAGCGTGGCGACGATCCCGCGGATACCGCCGCTCTGCGGCAAAGAGCGCTTCAGCTCCAGGTCGTAGTCGTCGTCGGCGAGGTAGGTTGAGGCGAAGACCAGCCGTTGGTACCCGAGGTCGCCGCTTTCGGGCGACTGGTGCATGTTACGCCCGACGAACGCGGTCGCGTAGCCGGCCGCGGCGAGCGTGGCCGGCAAGGTGGGAACGGTGATCTTGCGGGCGGCGTAGCCCACGACGCCGCTCGTCTGCGGCTCCTGCCCGGTGAGGAGAGCGAAACGCGCCGGGATGCACGACGGCACCGTCGAATACGCGCGGCGGAACAGCGTCCCCGCGGCGGCGAGCGTGTCGAGGTTGGGCGTGCGCACCGCGGGATGACCGACGCCCGACATAGCGTCCCCGCGGAACTGGTCGGGCATCAGGATCAGGATGTCGGGCCGGCCGGCCGGTGCGGCCAGCGCCTGCGCGGCGAGGAACGCGGCCAGCGCCGCGAGGGGACGGGGCGGAAGTCTCATGGGGGAGTGACGGCGGCTGGGCCGGGCCGGCGTCCCGCGAGGCTGGAACCGGGTCGCGACGACGCAAGGCGCGATGCGGCCGCACGACCCGTCCCGTGGTGAATCGAATTGACCGGATTTTCCCGCGGGAGGTTAGGGTTGCCGGATGTCCTTGCACGTGTGCGCGCGAATGGAGGCGGGATCGACCCGCGACGGGATCTGACGCGCGATGTCGACCGCCGTCATCGTCGCGATCCTGGCCTTCGCGGGTTTCGCCCAAGGGCTTACCGGATTCGGCTTCGGGCTGGTTTCAATGGCGCTTCTGCCGCTGTGCATGGACTTCAAGGATGCGGTGCCGCTGGTGGCGGTGCTCAACCTGCTCGTGTGCGTGGCGACCTTGCTCACCGCGTGGCGCCACCTTGCCTGGCGTCGCATCGCACCCATGGCATTCGCCTCGGCGCTGGGCGTGCCGCTCGGAGTTTGGGCGCTGGTGCGCTGGGAGGCCCGCTGGCTGCTCGTGGTGCTCGGCGCGTGGATGATCGCGTTCGCGGTCTCCGAACTGGCGCTGGCGCGCTGGTGGCGGCCGCGTTTTCCCGCGTGGTCCGCGTGGCCCGTCGGTCTCGCCAGTGGCGCGCTGGGCGGGGCGTTCAACGCCGGCGGTCCGCCCGTGATCGCGTACATGTACTCCCAGCCCTGGAGCAAGGAGGAGACGGTGGCGGCGCTGCAGGTCGTCTTCGGCGCGAGCGCGATCGTGCGCGTGGCGTTCATGGGGGGCGCGGGACTGATGCCGGCGGAACTCTGGCCCGTGCTCGCCGTGGCGGTGGTTCCCGTTCTGGTGGGCATCGCCGTCGGCGCGCGGCTCCTGCGGCGGATGCCGGGCGCGGCGCTGAAGACGCTGGCGGCTGCTTTCTTCCTCGTGATGGGCGTCAAATACCTGCTCGCGCCGTGACGCCCCGGGTCGATCATTCCGCATCCCCATGAAAGTCCATCCGCTCTACCTCAACGGCGCCTTCATCACGACCGGCACGGACGCGCCGGTGCGCAATCCCGCCACCGGCGAGGTGTTCGCGCGGATGTCGACCTGCGGCCGCGCGGAAGTCGCCCGCGCGCTGGCCGATGCGCAGGCGGCGTTCCCTGCGTGGCGTGCCCTCTCCGGGCGTTCGCGCGGAGACGTGCTGCTGCGGATCGCGGCCGAGGTGGAGCGGCGCAAGGATGAGTTCGCCCGCACGATCACCTTGGAGAACGGCAAACCCCTCGCGCAGGCGGCCGGCGAGGTGGCGATGACCGTCGATCATCTGCGTTGGTTCGCCGAGGAGGCCCGGCGCGGCTACGGCCGCGTCATCCCCCCGCAGGCGGACGGCAAGCGGCACATCGTCAACAAGGTCCCGATCGGCGTCTGCGCCGCCATCAGCCCGTGGAACTTCCCGATCGTGCTCGGCGTGCGCAAGGTCGCCCCCGCCCTTGCCGCGGGTTGCCCGTCGATCCTCCGGCCGGCCAGCGCGACGCCGCTGTGCGCGGTGCTGTTCGCCGAGTGCGTCCACGCCGCCGGCGTGCCCAAGGGCGTCTTCCAGCTCGTCGCGGGTCCGGCGGCCGAGATCGCCGCCGAGTTCCTGCAGAATCCCATCTGCCGGAAGATCTCGTTCACCGGCTCCACGGAAGTCGGACGGCAGCTCGTGGCGGGCGCCGCGGCCGGCGTGAAGCCGCTCTCGCTCGAGCTGGGCGGGCACTCGCCGCTGCTGGTGTTCGACGACGCCGACCTGAACGTCGCCGTCGAGGGCGCCATGATCGCGAAGTACCGCAACGGCGGACAGTCGTGCATCGCGGCCAACCGGCTCTACGTGCAGCGCGGGATCTGGGACGCCTTCCTCGCGGCGTTCGACGCGCGCGTCGCCGCGCTGCGGGTTGGATCCGGGCTCGAGCCGGGGATCGATGTCGGCCCGCTGATCAACCCGGCCGCGGCCGACGAGGCGCTGGCTCACGTCGCCGACGCGCGGGCGCGCGGGGCGAAGCTGGTGCGCGGCGGGCGCAAGCGGGACGATCTCGGGCCGGCCTTCCTCGAACCTACGATCCTGACCGGCGTGCCGGCCGACGCCCTCGGGATGCGGGACGAGACCTTCGCGCCGGTGGCGTACGTGAACGTGTTCGACACCGAGGCGGAGGCGGTGGCGCTGGCCAACGACACGCGGTACGGCCTCGCGGCCTACGTGTTCACCCGCGACCTCGACCGGGCCTTCCGACTGATGGACGGGCTGGAGGCCGGCATGATCGGGATCAACGATCCCGTGCCGACGACGAGCAACGCGCCCTTCGGCGGATCGAAGCAGAGCGGCTGGGGTCGCGAGCTGGGCACCGAGGGCATGGAGGCCTACCTCGAGACGCGGCACGTCTCGCTGGTGGTGCGCTGAACGGAGCCTGCCATGCGGTTGGATTTCGCCGGCGAACGCGTGATGGCGGTGGTGGCCCACCCCGACGACGCGGAATTGCTCTGCGCGGGAACCCTCGCGCGGGCGCGTTCCGAAGGCGCCGCGGTGGCGGTCTGCGTGATGTGCCGCGGCGAGAAAGGGCAGCCCGCCCGCCCCATCCGCAACTTGGGCGCGGTGCGCCGCCGCGAGATGCGCGCCGCCGCGGCCGTGCTGGGCGCGGAGCTCTTCACCGGGCGCTGGGGCGATGGCGAGCTGATGGACGCCGACGCGCCGCGGGTCTTTCTGGCCGACGTCCTGCGCCGCTTTCGTCCGACTCTTCTGCTGGCGCACGCGCCGAACGACTATCATCCCGATCACCGCGCCGTGGCGGCGATCGCGGACACCGCGACGTGGTTCTCCGCCTCCCGCGGCCGGATCACGCGGTGGCCGGCGCTGCCGGCGCCCCCGGCGATCTGGCACATGGACACGATCGAGCTGCACGGCTTCGAACCCGGCTTCTACGTCGACGTCAGCGCGTGGATGCCGGTGAAGGAGCGGATGCTCGCATGCCACCGCAGCCAGCTTTCCCGCGCGGGTGACAGCGAGTTTTCGCCGCTGCTGCCGCTGATGCGCGCGCAGGCGGGAATGCGCGGCATGCAGGCCGGCGTGGCGGCCGCGGAGGCGTTCCGGATCCACGCCACCTTCAAGCGCTGCCGCGGCTGGTAAGGTTCTGCTCCGAGGAGATTGCCCATGCCCCGCCGAGTGCGTCGCGTCCCCGAGGGAGTGATGACCAACGAGGAAATCCTGCGTCTGATCGCGCTGCCACTTTCCGCGTTGCGCCGCCGGGCGCGGGTGCCGTTCCGCACGCTGCCGACGATTCCCGCTGTGCTCGAAGACATGGCCGACGCCATCCTCGCCGAGGTGCGCGCGGGAGCGCGGACGGGGCGTCCCGTGCGACTGATCTTACCCGTCGGCCCGGTCGCGCATTACCGGCGCGTCGTGGAGGTCTCCAACCGCGAAGGGCTGAGCTGGCGCGGGGTGCATATCTTCGCGATGGACGAGTTCCTCGACTGGGAGGGCCGGCCCGTGCCGGAGTCGCATCCGTTGAGCTTCGCCGGCTTCCTCCGCCGGGAGCTGCTCGGGCGGCTCGACCGTTCGCTCCGCCCGCCGGCGCGCCACCTCGTCGTGCCGCATCCGTTCCGGATCGACGAGGCTTCGGACCGGATCCGCGCGGTGGGCGGGATCGACTGCTGCTTCGGCGGCATCGGTTACCACGGTCACGTCGCGTTCAACGAGCCGCCGCTCTCGCGCTGGGGCCGGATTTCGGTCGACGACCTGCGGGCTTCCCGCACGCGCGTGCTGCCGCTGGGCGACGATTCGATTCTCGTGCAGAGCATCGGGTCGGCCGGCGGTTGCTCCGCGGCGATCCCGCCGATGGCGGTGACGCTTGGCATGCGGGACATCCTCGCGGCGCGCCGGATCAGGCTGTACTGTGCAGGTGGCGAGCGCCACCGCACGATCTTCCGCGTCACCGTCGCCGGCCGCTTGGGCATCGAGCACCCGAGCACGCTGGTGCAGGGGCACCCCGATGCCGAGGTCGTGATCGACGCCGCCTCGGCCGAGCCGGTGCGGCCGGGACTGCGGTAGGCGGGCTACTCGTCCTTCAGTCGCACGGGCCGACCGGGGCGCGCCGGCGTCACGGTGCCGTCGCGGACCACCGGCACGCCGTTCACGATCACGTCGCCGAAGCCCTTCGCGTAGTGGTGCGGATCGTCGAACTTCGAGGGATCTTCCACCTGGGCGGGATCAAACAGCACGAGGTCGGCGACGAAACCGGTCCGCAGTTCGCCGCGGTTCTTCAGCCGGAACGTGCGGGCGGGCAGCGAGGTCATCTTGCGCACGCCCTCCTCGAGACTGAGGAGCTTGAGGTCGCGCACGTAGCGGCCGAGGAGGCGGGCGTTGTTGCCGTAGCCGCGGGGGTGGGGGACGGCGTCGCCGAAGCGGCGCGGCCCGGCGTCGGAGGCGATCATCGTCTCGGGCAGCACGAGGAAGGTCCGTAGGTCGTCCTCGCTCATCCCGTGGAAGATGCCCTGCGCGCCGCCGTTGGCGGTGATCTCAAGGATGGTCTCGATCTGGGCGTCGAGGGACTCGTCGCCCCGCGTGATCCGGGCGGCCTCACGGATCGACTTGCCGTTCAGCGCCGGGTTGCGGCGGTAGCTCGCGATGACGGCATACGCGTAGTCGCCGCGCTTCCCGGCCGCGACGGTGCGCTTCATCTCGTCGACGATCGCGGCCTTGCGGGCCGGGTCGGCGAGGCGCGCGCGGAACTCCTCCGCCTTGCCCTCGCGGGCCTCGGTGGGGACAAGCGTCGAGATGCTGGTGGACGAGGCCGTGTAGAGGTACTGGTCGTGGTGAATCTCAAGCCCCTCGCGCCGCGCCGCGGCGAGCTTTGCGACAACCTCGTCGGTGCGGCCCCAGGCCGAGGGCCCTGAGAGCTTGATGTGCGACACCTGCGCGGGGATCCGCGCCTCGCGGGCGATGCGGACCAACTCGTCGAGGGCGTCGAAAATCTTCACCGTCTCGGCCCGCATGTGGCTCGCGTAGATCCCGCCGTGCGCTCCCGCGACCTTCGCCAGCTCGATGAGCTCCTCGGTCTTCGTGTAGGTGCCGGGCAGGTAGATCAGCCCGGTGCTCATGCCGACGGCGCCGTCCGCCATCGCCTGCGCCACAAGCGCGCGCATGCGTTCCACTTCGGCGGGCGTCGCGGGCCGCATGAAGCTGCCGCCCATCACCTGGCCGCGGACGCTCCCTTGGCCGACGAGGGTGGCGACGTTGACGCCCACGCCCGTGCGGCGGATCGAGTCGAAGAATTCCGCCACGTCGACGCGCGAGGTGCCGCAGTTGCCGGTGACGATCGTGGTCACGCCCATGCGGAGGAAGTTCTCGGCGAGCGGCAGCGAGGTGATGTCCTCCGAGTGCGTGTGCACGTCGATGAAGCCCGGCGCGAGGACGCGGCCGGCGGCGTCGATCTCCAGCCGGCCGCGACCGACCACGCGGCCGACGGCGGCGATGCGGTCGCCCTTCACGGCGAGGTCGCCGTCGACGGCGGGCGCACCGGTACCGTCGACGAGCCGGGCGTTGCGGATGACGAGGTCGAAGTCCTGCGCGCCGAGCGGCGCGGCGAGGACGAGGAGGAGCAGGGCGGTGGCGGTCCTCATGGCGGGGAGGGAGGTCACTTGGCGCGGCGGCCGTTCAGCAGTTCGCCGGCGAGGGTGTCGGCCCCGTAGACCTGGCGCAGCGCCGCGATGATCGCGCGGCAGTCTACACTGATGGCGCGAGCCTGGACATCCTCGTAGGCGAAGTCGCCGACGAGGCTCTGGATGTTGCCGTCGAAGATGATGCCGACGAACTCCCCCGCGGCGTTGACGACCGGGCTGCCGCTGTTGCCGCCGATGATATCGGGGGTGTGAACGAAGTTGAACGGCGTGGAGGCATCGAGGGCCGCCTTCCGCTCGAGCCAGCGGGCCGGAAGGTCGAAGGGCTCGCGGTTACGATGCTCGGCGTTGCGCGCGTAGAGCCCGGCGATGGTGGTGTACGCCGGGATGCGGCGGCCGCCCTCCTCGTAACCCCGCACCGGCCCGTAGCTGAGGCGGAGCGTGAAGGTGGCGTCGGGCGCGCGGCCGGTTCCCTCGAGGGCGAAGCGCGCCTTGGCGATCACGGCGTGTGCCTGCTGCTTGGTCTCGTCGGCCGCCTCCCATTGCCGGCGCAGCTCGCGCGCCTCGGCGTCGACCATCCGGGCCAGCTCGATGAGGGGATCCTTGGCCGCGGCCACGGCGGCCGCGCCGCCGGCGTGGAGGCGCTTCCGGAAGGCGACGTCTCGCACCTGGGTGCCGTTGATCAGGGCGGCGGCCCGGTTGGCGGGCGACTGGCCGGCGAGTACCTTCTGCACGAGCGGGTCGTCGAAGCCCGTGAGTTCCGCGAAGATCGTGAGCGCCTCGGTGAGCATCACGATCTCGAGGTCGGCGTGGATGGGCTTCTCCGAGAAGAGCTGCAGTTCGAACGACTCGCGGCGGGCGTCCCCGAACTCCTTCAGGCGTTCACCGTTGGGCTTGGGGAGCTCATCGCCGGCGCGCAGCAGGCTGCGGGCGAGGCCGAACGAGTCGCTGGCGAAGGCGTGCCCGCCCTCGAGCTGGCGGTAGCGTTCATAGATGCGGCGCTGCGCGGCCATCGCCTCCGCGATCCGGCCGTAGGCCGAGGCAACGTCCCGGCCCTCGGGGCGGTCGGCGACCAACCGCCGGAATGCCTCCTCGGCGGCCGCCTTGGGTCCCATGATCGCGGGCGAGAACAGGCCTGCCTGGCGACCGTCGTACACCTTGCGCGAGTTCTGGATGCCGAACAGGTCGTCCTTTGCCCGCCGGGCGTTTTCCTCGGCGCGGGCTCCCCACGACAGCAGCAGCACTTCGAGGCGCTTCAGCCGCGGCACGACGTACGGGTACTGCACGTCCCGCAGGAAACGCAGTTCATCGAGGGTGAACTGCCGGTTGGTGCTGCCCGGGTGGCCCGAGACGAACGTGAGGTCGCCTTCCTTCGTGCCGTTGGGCGACCACTTGAGGTAGTGCTCGATCCGCGCCGGCTTGCCGTCCTCGTACGCGCGGTAGACCGCGGCATCGAGGTTGAAGCGGGGGAACTCGAAGTTGTCGGGGTCGCCGCCGAAGAACGCCGCCTGCTGCTCGGGGGCCCAGACGAGGCGCACGTCGGTGTACTTCTTGAAGCGATAGAGGTGGTAGGCGCCTCCCTGGTAGAGCGTCACCACGTCGCTCCGCAGGCCGGTCGCGGCCAGGGATTCCTTCTCGATCTCGGCGATGACCTTCCGCCGCGCGGCCGCCGCCTCCGATCCCGCCAGCCCGGCCGGCACCCCGGCGTTCACCCGCGCCGTCACGTCCTCGATCGACTGGAGCACGTTGAGCTCGAGGTCCACCGCCTTGCGCTCCTCCTCGGGGGTGCGCGCGAGGAAACCGTCCCGGAGGAAATTGTTCCGCTCGTCGCTCAGCTTCTGGATGTCGTCCGAGGCGACGTGGTGGTTGGTGATCACGAGGCCGTCGGCCGAGACGAATGACCCCGAGCCGCCGCTGTTGAAGCGCACCGAAGACTTCATCAGGTGCTGCAGCCACGCCTCGGTGAGCTCGAAGCCGTATTTCGCCTTCACCTGCTCGCGGGGCGGCGCGGAAAAGAGCCACATGCCCTCGTCGGCGCGGACCGGGGCAGCAAGCAGGAGGATGAGGGGGAGAACGCGTCTGTTCATGGTGGCGAACAGGTGGCCGAGGACCCGGGGCTGCGCGAGGAGAAAGGCCCTTTTTGCCGTCGGGCGCGGGCCGTCATTGGGCTTGCCCGCCGCGGAGGCATGAAATCGGCTTTCGCCGGGTCCGGCGCGGCCCGAGCCGTCGCACCTGCCCGTCCAAACCTATGAACCTACGCACCCTGTGGATCCGCGCGGCCGGCCCCTTGGCCCTCACCGTCGCCTGCCTCATCCCGCCCGCCGCCGCGCAAGTCGCGCCGGCCCCCAAGCCCGCGGCCGCCGACGAGTCGCTCAAGCTCGAGAAGTTCGTCGTGACCGGCTCGCTCATCAAGCGGGTCGAGGGCGAGGGCGCCCTGCCCGTCGTCACCTTGAAGCCCGAGGAGATGGAGTTCCGCGGCATCACCTCCGTGGAGCAGATGATGATGGAGCTGAACATCAACAGCAACGGCCTCGACAACCTCGCGTCCAACGCCGACGTCGTCGCCGGCCAGCAGCGCGGCAACAACGGCGCCACCTCCGCCAACCTGCGCATGCAGGGTGCCGGCGCCACCCTCGTCCTCCTCAACGGCCGCCGCGTCTCCTCCCACGGCCTCAGCGGCGGCGTCGTCGACCTCAACCAGATCCCGTTTTCCGCCATCGAGCGTGTCGAGGTCCTCAAGGACGGCGCTTCCGCCATCTACGGCACCGACGCCGTCGGCGGCGTGATCAACTTCATCGTCAAGACCAACTACCAGGGCCTCGCCGCGAGCGCCGGCCTCGACGTCACCGAGCAGGGCGGCGCCAACATCTTCCGCTACTCGCTCGTCGGTGGCTGGGGCGACGTCGTCCGCGACGGCTTCAACGTCATGGCGACCGTCTCCCTCTCCGACTCCTCGGCGCTCCGCGGCGACCAGCGCGATTTCGTCAACACCTTCCAGGTCAACCGCGGTCTCTCGCCCGACACCCGCGGCACGCCGATCGCGACGGCCTTCGCCATCAGCTCGCTCTTCACGGTCCTGAGCCGCGACAACGTCGACAACGCGGGCCGCAGCACCGGGCCGGCTGATCCGCAGAACCCCGCGCTGCGTGTCAACGGCATCAACTACGTCGATCTCCCCGGCGGCCCCGGCTACGCGGGCCTCGACGGCATGGGTCCCTACGACGAGGTCCTGTGGGCCTCGCCGGCCTCGAAGTACGGCTCGGCCTGGGATACCGGTCGCGCGGCCGTGCTGCAGCAGCCGGTGAAGAACACCAACGTCGTCACGCGCGCCACGTTCAAGGTCGCCGAGCGCCACCGGCTGTTCGTCGAGGGCGTCTTCGGCCGCAGCGTCTCCACGAAGAGCTTCTCCCCCAACCAGTGGTCCAGCGGCACGGCCGCCAACACCACCGCGATGGACGGCCGTACCGTCGTCCCGAACCCGCTCTTCAACCTGGCCTACCCGAGCACGGGCGCGAGCTACAACAAGGTGTTCAACACACTGGCGGGTTACTTCCCGGCGCTGGCCGCCAACCGCGGCGCGCCGATCGCGTTCCGCTGGCGTTCGCTGCCGCTCGGCAACCGCGGCTTCACGACCACCACCGACACCTACCGCGGCATGGTCGGCCTCGAGGGGCCGCTCGGGATCCTTTCTCAGTGGGATTACCGCGCCGGCGCCTCGCGCGCGCAGAGTCGCGGCAACTCCCTCCTCAACAGCGGCTACGTCTACACCCTGCCGTTCGTGAACCTCATCAACACGGGCGTCGTCGACGTCTTCTCCTACACCCAGACGCCCGAGGCGATGGCGGCGATCGACAAGACCCGCGCCAACGGCGTGCGCCTCTACGGCGGCACCTACCGCACCGACCAGGCCGACTTCTCCGCGAGCGGCCCGGTGACGAAGCTGTTCGCCGGCACCATCCAGGGCGCGGTGGGCGTCGACTGGCGCGAGGAGACCTTCTTCTTCTCCGGCGACACCCGCACCAACCTCAGCTCCGCCGACGCGCTTATCTTCAACGCGCCGTTCGACAACTCCCTCGCCACGGCCGGCACCCTGAAGCGTGTCATCAAGGCAGCCTACGCCGAGCTGCAGATCCCGATCCTGCGCGGGCTCGATCTCAACCTCGCGGGCCGCATCGACCAGTACACCGGGTTCGGTTCCTCCAAGAACCCGAAGGTCACGCTGCGCTATGCGCCCTCCGACAAGTTCCTCGTGCGCAGCTCATACAGCACCGGCTTCCGCGTGCCGACGTTCAAGCAGATGTTCGATCCCGTCACGGAGAGCCCCCTCGCCGCCACGGGTCTGATCGATCCCGCGACGGGCCAGCAGATCCCCGCGAACTCGGTGACCACGCTCTTTGGCGGCAAGAGCGACCTCCAGCCCGAGGAGGCGAAGATGTACTCCGCCGGCATCGTCGTGCAGCCCACGCGGAACATCAGCGGCAACGTCGACTGGTGGGAGGTGGACCGCACCGGCACGATCCAGAGCTTCGGCACCACGGTGCTGCTGCAGAACTACGCGCTGTTCCAGGACCGCTTTACGCGCCGCGCCGACGGTACCATCTCCCGCGTCGACTCGCGCTGGGTGAACGCCGGCAAGACCTCCACCAAGGGCATCGACTTCGGCCTCAAGGGCGACGCCGCCCTGGGCAAGGGCAAGGTGAGCGCCGGATTCGACCTCTCCTACCTGCTCGGCAAGCAGTCGAAGCTCCTCGCGTCGGCTCCGTGGAGCGCCAACGAGGTCGGCGTCTTCACCCGCTCTTCGGAGATCGGGATCAAGTGGAAGCACACTGCCTTCGTCTCCTACCGCCAGGGCAACTGGAGCGTGCAGGTGAACAACCTGTACCGCGGCGGCTACGTCGACGCCGTGCTGCCGGGCGTCGCCAACGGCTCCGTCAAGCCCGCCGACTGGCAGGCCAAGGTGAAGCCCTACAGCCTCTACGGCCTGTCGTTCGCCTACCGCGGCGTGCGCAACACGACCGTCACCGCCGGCATCAAGAACCTGTTCAACACCAATCCGCCGTTCTCCGCGGTCTACGACACCAACACCGGCGCGGGCAGCAGCTGGGAGCCCCGCGTGGCCGACCCCCGCGGCCGCGCCTACACGCTGCGGGTGGATTACAAGTTCCGCTGAGCGATCCCCCGCTTCCGCCGCGAGTTTCCAGGCCCGGGTATCCCCCCGGGCCTTTTTGTTGGCACGAGGTGTCTGCGCCGGTGGCGCGGTGCCGACTCCTGAAAAGCAGAAGGGGCCGGCGATAACCCCTTAACGCCGGCCCCAGTTTTTTTCTGTTTTCCGGCCTTTCGGCCGGTTGACGCTGCCCGAACCCTGCATGGGCAGGATGGCACCTTTAAGCATTGGCCGTGCCAGCCCGGGGAGGGCGGGCGGCGCCATTAGCCGGGCGTCTGCGGAGAACGAGGGCGATAAGCCGCGCTGGCGCGATTTCCGCTCAATGCGGGGCGAAGTTCGTCATTCCGTCGAATTCGTCCGCGATCTTCCGGTCGCCCGCGCAGCGCGTCATCTTGTTCTGCCCGCCCCACCTTCCGTGGAACCGGAGCCAATGCTCGAATACGCCGGGCATGACGAGGCGTGCCACCGGCGCCTCCAGCGCCCCGCTCGCGCGGCGTTCCGCGTAGGGGGCGTGCGTCACCGTGAGCTTGGAATCCAGCTCAGCCGCGAGCTGGGGTCCGGTCGGCGTCGCCGCCGTGCCGGCCTGCAACTCGATCCACCACTCGTGCCTCCCGCGGCGTTCTCCCACCAGGGTCTCGACGGTCACTTGCGGTGCCACATGGAACTCCGCGATGCGCCATCCTTGGCGTCGGCAGACCGCCGTGAGCGCGCCCGAAAGGTCGCGCTCGTGCAGGTTCTCGCGGAAAAGGTTCAGCCGTCGCGTGGTTCTGCCGACCACCAGCAGCCGCGGCGGCGCCATCGAGGTGAACCGCACCACATCCTCCAGCAGGTGGCGCACCAGCCCGCCCGGCGTGGTCACGAGGATCGCGTAATCAATCCCGGCCTTCGCGTCGGCCAGCGGCACCGCGCGCCGGCCGGCCCCCGTGAGCCCGGCCTCGAGCTCCGTCATGGGTAGAAACTCAAGGAAGACCCCCAGGTCGCTCAGCACCCGCAGGCCCTGCGAGGCTTCTCCGTCCTGCGCGGCGAGGAATGCCTCCGTGGCGGCGTAGCATTCGTGGAGCCGCACTCCTTGGCCGGCGAGGTCGCGGAGCGCGTCCGCCCGGAACCCGAGCGGGTCCCCTCCGTGCAGGAGGCACTCGAGGTTGGGCCAGCGTGACTGCAGGCCGCTGGCCACGCCGCCCGCGCGGGCGAACGCCTCGATCTCACCCGGCAGCCCCGCGATCAGGCTGAGGTCGGCCCCGGCGGCGCGCGCGAGGACGGCGGCGCGCCGCTGGTCCGGGTCCGGGATCGAAGCTGCCGCGAGGCCGGGTTCGTGCAGGTGGCGCTCGGCCCAAGCGGGTAGGCTCAGCGCCGCGATGCCACTCAGTTCGCCCGCCGCCGCCCCTTCGGGCCGCGCCGGATCGACCGGCTCCAGCACCGCCGGTCCCCCGAGCAGGAGATGGCGTCCGCGGAAGACGCCCGCGTGGCGTACCGCGACCGCATGGTGTTGTACCGCGTGCAGGCCGGCGCGCTGGAAATGGGCCAGTAGTTCCTCGGTGACGGGTACGAGGCGGCGTTTCCCGTCGGAGACCCCCGCGGTGCGGGCGAACAGCCGGCACGTGCCCGGCCAGAGCACGTCGGCCTCGCCGGAGGCCATCCGGGCGACGGCCGACGCGATCGCGGCATGGTTCTGGAGCGGAATCTTCGCCTGGAAGGCCGCGTACGTCATGCGCGCTTCCACCCCGAGATCGCGCCAATGGGAGGCGGCGGCCAGCCGCGGCAGGAGGTTCCTCAAGGCGGCGGCCTGCTCGTCCGCGCCGGAGTTGCGCCGCCGCAGGCTCCATTCCACCCCGGCCGTGCGCAGGCCGAGGCTGAGGACATGGAGGAACTTGGGCCGGACGGGCATGGCGGCGCTGGGACGACCGTAGCGCACGTCGGGCTCCGGAGACCCGCAAGCGAATTACCAGCCGCGTGGGCGCGTTCTGCGGGTTTGCGCGGCCGGCTCGCGGTCGTCACGTTCCGCCCGATGCCGCTGCCGCCGATCATCCACGAGGACGCCGAGGTTCTCGCGTTCGACAAACCGAGCGGCCTGCTGGTCGCCCCGGACCGCTGGGACAAGGCCCGCGCCAACCTGATGGGCATGGTGCACGCGGATCCTCGCCTCGGCCGCACGGTGGCCAACGTGCACCGGCTTGATGCCGACACCAGCGGCGTCCTCCTGTGCGCGAAGACGAAGCCCGCGCTCGATTTCCTCTCGGGGCAGTTCCAGTCCAAGACGGTCGGCAAGACCTACCACGCGCTCGTGGCCGTGCTGGCGCCCGGGCACGAGATGAAGGTGGTGGCGCCGGTGCGCGACGCGGCGGGCGTGCTGCCCGATGAATTCACGGTCGAGTTGTCCTTGGGCGAGGATGAGCGGCAGCCGGGGCGGATGCGCGTCTTCAAGGGCCGCGGAGGAAAGGCCTGCGCCACCCGCTTCCGCACCTTGGAGCGCTTCGGCGCGGGCGCGCCGCGCGGGGGCGCGGATCGACGCGGGAGTACCCCGCCGGTGGCCGGCTACGCGTGGGTCGAGTGCGAACCCCTGACGGGCCGCACCCATCAACTGCGGCTCCACCTGGCCGCCATCGGCGCGCCGATCCTGTATGATCCGTTCTACGGACACCCCGGGGCCGAGTTGCGGCTCTCCGACCTGAAGCGCGGCTACAAGGGCCGCGAGGACGAAAAACCCTTCATCGGCCGCCTCGCCCTCCACGCCAGCGCCCTCACGTTCACCCATCCCGCGACGCGCGAGCGCGTCACGCTCTCCGCTCCGGTGCCGCACGACTTCGAGGTCGCCCTCAAGTACCTCCGGCGCTTCGCGACCCGGTCCGGGCCCGCAATCGGGCATCGCCCCGGGGGCGCCGTGGGTTCATCCGTTTCCGAATCCCCATGAACAACTCCATCCCGTCCATCTCCCGCCGTGAGGCGCTCCGCGCCGCCGCCGGTCTCCTCGCCCTGCCCGTCGTCGGCTCCATCGCCGCCGCCGCCGAGAAGAAGCAGAAGGCCCCCGAGGCCTCCCTGCCGACGTACGCCAGCTTCCCCGAGGGCCGCGAGAACGGCCTGCGGCTCGGCGTCGCGTCCTATTCCCTGCGCAACCTGCCGCTCGACGAGTTCATCCCGGTCGTGAAGGTGATGCGCATCTCGAACGTCGCGCTGTTCCGGCTGCACTGCAATTGGGAGGCCGCGCCCGTCGCGGAGTGCCGCGCCGTGGGCGACAAGCTCAAGGCCGCCGGCCTGCGTCTCACCGGCTCCGGCGTCGTCAATTTGCCCAACGACGAGGCGAAGTGCCGCCAGGCCTTTGAGAACGTCAAGGCCGCCGGCATGGCCACCATGGTCTGCAAGCCCGACCTCGCCGCCCTGCCGCTCGTCGCCCGTCTCGCCAAGGAGTACGACCAGCGCCTCGCGATCCACAACCACGGGCCCGAGGACAAGGTCTATCCGACGCCCGCCGTCGCGTTCGATGCCATCAAGTCCCTCGATTCGCGCGTCGGTCTCTGCATCGACGTCGGCCACACCGTGCGCGGCGGCGAGGACGCCGTCACCGCGATCCGCAAGTACGCCTCCCGCGTCTACGACGTGCACATGAAGGACAGCGTCGCCGTGCCGGGCGCGATGCGGGACGTCCCGATCGAGGTCGGCGCCGGCCGGCTCGACATCCGCGGCATGCTGCGCGCGCTGCTCGACATCCGCTACGACGGGGTCGTCTCCTTCGAGTACGAGAAGGTCGCGGGCAATCCCGTCACGGGTCTGGCCGAGTCGATCGGCTACGTCCGCGGCGTGCTTGCCGCCTTCGCGCGCTGAATTCGCGTGTCAGCGAAGCCCTCCCGGTAGCATGACTTCCGTCCGGGGATGTCGTTCGCGCGCCGTGGCGGAACACGGACTCGATCGGAATGCGGCGAAAGGGGGTGCCGTCCGCGGTGGCCTGCATGCGAGCGTTTCCGGCATTTACACGGCAGGGGGCATTTGCTCTCTTCGGCGGTTCATTCGTACAAATCCGCCCGCATGAGCACGCCCGCCACTCCCTCCCAGCCGGCCCCCGCCGGGGATGATCGCAATCTCGTCCCGGCCGAGGCCTCGCCGGTCATCACCTTTGAGGACAGGGTAAGGGGCTTCTGGGCTTCGTACCAGAAGGTCATCTATGCGCTCTGCGCCGTGGTCGTCCTCGCCATCGTGGGCAAGGGAGCCTTCGAGTATCTTGAGGAGCAGCGAGAGGACGGGGTTCGCAAGGCCTATGCCGCCGCCACCACTCCCGACCAGTTGAAGGCCTTCGTCGCCGCACACGCCTCGCACGCCCTCGCCGGCGTCGCCCACCTACGCATGGCCGACGACGCCCACAAGGCCGGCAAGGTCGCCGACGCCGCCGCCAGCTACGAGAAGGCGGCTGGAATCCTGAAGTCCGGTCCGCTCGCCGCCCGCGCCCGCGTGGGCCAAGCGCTTTCGCATGTCCTCGCTGGCAAGGCAGCCGACGGCTCGAAGGTCCTGGCGCAGATCGCCGGTGACGAGAAGGAGTTCAAGGCCGTCCGCGCCGAGGCCATCTACCATTTGAGCAGCCTCGCCGCCGAGGCCGGCCAGGTCGAAGAGGTCCAGAAGCGCGTCGACGAGCTGATGAAGCTCGATGTCTCCAGCCCTTGGACGCAGCGCGCGATGTCGCTCCGCGCGTCCCTGCCGGCCGCCGCTGCGCCTGCCGCCGATGCGAAGAAGGACGGTGCGACTCCAACTGGCGGCGTGCAGGTCAAGGTGCCCGGCAAGTGAGCTGGGCCGGTTCTTTGTTCTTGCGATGACTTTTTTCGCCCGCGTAGTTCCGCGGGCTCCTTTCCCGCCGGCGTCAGCGCTGGAACCGTGGAAGGCTCACATTTTGCTCAGGTGGTGGAACTGGTAGACACGCAGGTCTCAGAAGCCTGTGCTTAACCGCATGGGGGTTCGAGTCCCCCCCTGAGCACCAATTCCAGAGGTAAAACCGGTCCCGAAAGGGGCCGGTTTTTTCGTTGGCGGCGCGTGGTTTTCATCGGTCCGCGGACGTACATTCCGTCCTCCTTTTTTCCCCTCAAACTCTGCAAGCATGGACGCCGAGTAGGCATTCAAGAATCGACAGCGGGTGGTACGGATTGAGTGTCATCCCCACGCTGTGCACCCGCGGTTGCCGCCGCGCATTCGGTGAGTGGGCGCTGCGGTGAAATCGGTTCGGCGGAGGCGGTCTAAGCCATGGCTGGCCGACGGAAGCTTCCGGTTACGGCCCGAACGGGTGGGGCGGCGGCTCGTCTACAGGTGCGACTTATCTCGGATCTCGATATGGCTCCTCAGGGTGTCCACCCTGACCCTCGGGAACCATGAAACAGCCTTCCAAATCAGGAATCATCCCTGATGAAAGCCCGGCCCTCGCGCGCCATTGCCTTGGCTACCTGACCGCAGGCGCGAGTCTGGCGGTGGTGAGCACCGGCGCTATGGCTTGGTTTGGAGACCGGCGCGTTCCCAAAGCCTTGGGCGTCTCGATCGCGCTCGGCTTTCTCCTCGCGGGCTTATCCTCAGCGATAGGCGCCTCGATTTTCTACTTCGGTCTGGAACCGGAGTCCCGGAAGGCATTGCCGCACTGGGCGAGGAGCCTGGCGCGCCTCGGCGTGGCCTTGGCGGCCTTTACCGGGCTGCTGGTCGTCGCGCTGGTTATCTTTGCCGCTGGCGCGATCAAGTAGGCAGCTTCGTGGTTAAGGGATTCGGAGTCGTGATTCGGTCGCAGCCGTTTGGACTCGTCTCCGAGTCTGGTGCCGGCGGTGACCTGACGCATGCCTCTCGGGCTCACTTCGGACCGTAGCGATGGGGACTTGGCGAAGGCGGTCGAAACGAGGCTTTCCCGCCTCTTGGGTTCACCGCGAAACCTCCAGCTCGAGGTCTGATGTTGTTTGCCGACTCGCGACCGAGTCACCGCATCGCCGAACCATCCATTTCGCCGCTACCGACACCACAGTCGGTCACCTTTGCGCTATCTGTCGTGGTCGGTTGTCTCCGCGGTTACCGCCTTAGCCCTTGGGCAGGCGGTCCTCGGGAGTGATGCGGCGGAGGGTGTAGAGATCGGAAGCGGCGAGCTCCTCGCGGCGGGTCGCGAAGGTCTTCCAAGGGTCCCATGGGGCGGAGATCAGGCGTCCGCTGATGCCGTCGCTCTCCGGTGACAGCAGCCATTCGACGCAGTCGAGCGCACCTTCGAGCGATCCGCCACCGGCGGCCTTCTGGCGCTGCGCAGCCGCGAATTCGGCCTCGCCCACGACGGCCGGGCCGAGGGCCAGCACCTCGTCGGTGAGCCGCGTGTTGATGGCGCCGGGGGCGAGGGCGTTGATGTCGAGCTTCGCGCCGCGTTCCTCCTCGGCGATCGTCTCCACGAGGCGCACGATGGCGGTCTTCGCGGCGCCGTAGGCGGAGAAGTTTCCGCGGGCCTTGGTCGCCCCGCCGCCGGAGAAGCACACGATCTTCGCCCGACGCGGCGCGGCCCGCAGCAGCGGCGCGAAGGCCCGGAGCGCGAAATACGTACCGTCCAGGTTGGCCCGCACCGTGGCACTCCAGGCCGCGGGATCCGTCTCCAGTGCCCGTCCGATCTCGCCCTGCACGCCGGCGCAGGCGACGAGACCGTCCACCGCGGAAACCTCGGCCGCGACCCCCGCCGCGGCAGCCTGCATGCGCTCCCAGTCGGCCACGTCGGCGCGGATGGCGTTGAAACCCGGGTGGTGCACCGCGAAGTCCGTCTGGTCGGACCGGGCCGCGCCCCAGACGCGGTGGCCGCGGGCCAGCAGGCGCTCCACGAGCGCGCGGCCGATGCCGCTGCTGGATCCGGTCACGACGAGGTTCATCGCTCTGGGGCGCCGGGGCTCAGCCGCGGGCCTCGTACACCCAGCGGTTGGCCTCGAGCCAGCGCAGGGTGCGGATGATGCCCTGCTCGATGGTGAGCTTCGGTTTCCAGCCGGTGGCCTGGATCCTTTTCGTGTCGAGGAAGATGAACGGGTTGTCGCCCACCCAGCCGCGGTCGCCGCCGGTGTAATCCAGCCGCGGCTTCAGCCCGAGCGCGGCGCAGATGAAGCGGATGCTGTCGTTGACCTGCACGAACTCCGGAGTGCCGAGGTTGTAGACCTGCGTGCGGTGCTTCGCGTCGCGGGCGGTGTGCGCGCGGGCGACGTGGAGCATGGCGTCGATGCAGTCCTGCACGTAGAGGTAGCTTTTCCGCTGCGTGCCGTTGCCGAGGACGCGAAGGTAGTCCGGGTGCGCGATGAGCTGCTGGTAGAAGTCGAAGACGTGACCGTGCGTGTAACGCTCGCCGAGGATCGACACGAAGCGGAACACGTAGGCCTCGTCGAGCTGGGCGCCCTCCGCGTAGGCCGAGATCAGGCCCTCGCCGGCGGTCTTCGAGGCGCCGTAAAGGGACGTCTGCACCGGGAACGAATCATCCTCCGGCGTCGGGGAATCGGGAGTTACCAGCGCCTCGCCGTACACCGAGCCGGTCGAGGAGAACGCGATGCGCCGCACGCCGCCGGCCCGCATGGCCTCGAGCACGTTGAAGGTCGCGACGGTGTTCTGCTGCAGGTCCTTCGCGGGGTGCTTCCAGCCGTCGCGGATGTCTGCGTTGGCCGCGAGGTGGAAGATGAAGTCGGCTCCCTTCATCGCCGCCGTGAGGGCCGGCAGGTCGAGGTTGTCGCCGCGCACGAGGCGGAAGTTCGGATGGCGCTGCGCGCCTTCGAGGAAACGCGGCTGGCCGGTGGAGAGGTTGTCCCAGCCGGTGACCTTTACGCCGTCTGCGAGCAGACGGTCGACGAGGTTGGAACCGATGAAGCCGGCGGCGCCGGTGACGAAGGCGTGTTGCATCGTACGAATCGCGAATGAGAGCCGAATCCCTCTGGGAGGGAATGCCAAATCCGCCCAGCCTACGCCTAACGGTGGGCTGAACTTACGGCGGCCGCAGCCGAAGCCACGTGTTAGGACTGCATCAAACTGTTGCGCCGAAGGCGGGCTGATGTGGCCGCGGCTGCAGCCGTGGAAGATCCATGAAGGACGTTCCGCCTCCGAAAGTTCCCCTTCAGCGCGTTTGCGACGTGATGACCGCGTCGATGCCCCGGCGCGTCTCGCGATAGGCCGCGCGCG
>JACCDP011249265.1_pt1 | contig 30720 bp, 30 predicted proteins | sample 7445841 | NCBI WGS metagenome assembly JACCDP01 (sample SAMN15323441, study PRJNA562643) | freshwater metagenome | isolation source: river surface water | place: USA:Blue River Watershed | collected 2017-08-17 | reverse complement strand
TTATTTTCAAAAAAAAAGGCCCCGAATTCACGAGACCTATTTGGTGCGGATGGAGGGACTCGAACCCGCACACCTCACGGCACTAGATCCTAAGTCTAGCGTGTCTACCAATTTCACCACATCCGCAATTCCAATTTAAGTGCCCCGTTGAGCTAATTGGACCGCAAAGATACAAAAGAAATGAAAACTTACAAGGAGTGATTCAGCGTTTTTGTCCTTTCAGCGTTGAACGGATTTCTTTCATGAATTCAGAGGCGAAAACAAAAGCATTGATTTCAGGATTATCGCTCGTAAGAATGGACTTTCGGTCGCCTTCCCACCATTTTTTACCCTGATGGATGAAAAGAATGTTGTCCCCAATTTCCATGACAGAATTCATGTCGTGGGTAATTACCAGTGTGGTGATGTGGTATTCGTAGGTTATATCTCGAATTAAATTGTCAATTACAATGGCTGTTTTGGGGTCAAGCCCAGAATTCGGTTCATCGCAGAAAAGGTACTTTGGGTTAAGGGATATAGCACGAGCAATACCTACTCGTTTTTGCATCCCACCAGAACATTCGGAAGGGTATAAAGCATTTTTCCCCGATAAATTAACCCGCTCCAAACAAAAATCAACCCGGTGTTGCATTTCTTTTTTGGACATTTTGGTAAACATGGAAAGGGGAAATTTAATATTTTCCTCTACGGTCATTGAATCGAACAAAGCGCTCCCTTGAAAAAGCATGCCTATTTCACTTCTCAAGTTGCTTTGGCTCGATTTATCCATGCTAAGAAAGTCCTTACCGTTGAAAAGAATTTCTCCCTTTTCCGGGTGATGTAGTCCAACCATGCATTTGGCAAGTACGGTTTTTCCTTGTCCCGACTGACCAATAATCAGGTTAACCTTTCCCGGATGAAATTGAGCCGATACATCAAACAATACCTGTTGGTTCCCAAAACTTTTATTGATACCCTTAGCCTCAATCATTTCAACAACATGAGTTTAGTGATGATAAAATTGAAAATCAAGATTACAACGCTGCTGACAACCACTGCCCGAGTTGATGATTTTCCAACCTCAAGCGCACCGCCTTTTACGTAATATCCGTAGAACGAAGAGATGGATACAATGAAAAATCCAAAAGCCACTGTTTTCGTAAGGGCATAGACGATGTTGTAGGTATCAAACCATGACCTTAAACCCAACACAAAGTTCTGAGGGCTTAGTAACCCCGAAATTACCACCGCTAAAAAACCTCCTGAAAGTCCCAAAAACATAGAGAAAATCACCAGAATGGGGAAATAAATAAAGGCAGCAGCCACTTTAGGAAGGATAAGATAATTCAACGAATTTACACCCATGACTTCCATGGCATCAATTTGCTCGGTAATACGCATGGTTCCTATTTCTGAGGAAATATTCGAACCTATTTTTCCTGCCAGTATGAGGCACATAATGGTCGGTGAAAATTCTAAAATAATACTGGATTGGGTAATATACCCAACAGTATAGGAGGGCAAAAGCGGATTGTCAATGTTAGAGGCGGTCTGAAGAGCAATAACGGCACCAATAAAGGTGGACATAAGCGCTACTAGAGGGATTGAATTGATTCCTACTTCGTCAAATTCCCGGATGAACTGTCGGTAAAACAACCTGAATTTTTTGGGACGTCTGAAAACGAATCCTAACATAAGGAAATAACGACCTATGTTTCGAAGGTATTTCATGGTTGTAAAGTTAGTTTTTTTTTTGAGCAGTGATTTTATTGAATTTCTCCTTCTATATTTATCCTGTGAATCAATTGGAAACCTATGAAGGGGTTTTTGCAAAATATGTTACGCCAACTTTTGCAAGGATTCCTGCAGAATTGTTGTTAAACTCCAACGTTAAATTTAAAGTAGTAAAGGCTCGTAAAGGAAAACTTGGCGACTTTATGCCCATTAATAAGGACGGTAAACCGCAAATAACGGTCAACGGAAATTTAAATCCTTTTGCTTTTTTAATAACGACCCTCCATGAGTTTGCCCATTACCAAACGTTTCTGAAATTTGGAATGAAGGTTGCGCCGCATGGCATCCAATGGAAGAATGAGTTTAAACAGCTAATTTTACCCTTGCTATATCACGAAGGTTTACCATCGGATATTCAAGCAGCATTGAAGAAGAGCATTGTTGCGCTGAAAGCATCTTCCTGCACAGACCTTCATTTAAGTCGAGTGTTAGCCAGGTATGATAACCCGGATAATGTTTTGTTGCATTTAGAGAAACTGCCTGAAACCTGTACCTTTGCCTTGGAAAAAAGGATCTTTCGGAAAGGAGTAAAACGAAGAACGCGCTATGAATGTTTGGAAATAAGCACGCAAAAAACTTACTTAATTCATGCATTAGCGTTGGTTAAAAAATTGGACGATTATGGATAGAGTTTATGGAATTATCATGGCCGGAGGTGTAGGAAGCCGGTTTTGGCCCATGTCCAACGAACAAAAACCAAAGCAATTTCTTGACGTACTTGGGGTAGGTAAATCCTTGTTGCGAATAACGTATGAGCGGCTTCTTTCTCGCGTGGATCTATCTCATGTTTTAATTGTGACCAACGAGGATTATATTGGTTTGGTAAAAGCGCAAATTCCAGAACTAAAAGACCATCAAATTTTGGCAGAACCATTGCGCAGAAATACAGCTCCATGCCTTGCCTACGCTACTGCTTACATAATGCAACAAGATCCTAGCGCCTTGTGCATTGTATCGCCGGCAGATCATTTGATTACTGATAACACAGCCTTTATTTCTACGTTGGATTTGGCCTTGGAGGAAGCCAAGCGCGATCGGTTAGTTACTCTAGGTCTTACCCCTAGAAGTCCCGAAACGGGGTATGGATATATAGAAAAACAACCATTAACAGGAAAAAATAAAATTTTCAGTGTCCAACGATTCTGTGAGAAGCCTTCGCTCGAAAAAGCTGAGGAATTTTTAAAGGCTGGAACTTACTTATGGAATTCAGGTATTTTCATTTGGCAGATTTCTTCCATTGCGAAGGCTTTTCAACGTTTTCAACCGGATTTATTTGAGCGTTTTTTTTTCAATTTCAATGCCTTGGCCTCAAAGGATAATTGCGATGCCTTAAAATTAGCATTCCAGGCATCGGAAGATCTTTCCATCGATTATGCCATTATGGAAAAATCCGATAACCTTTCAGTGGTTGAAGCAGATTTTGGATGGACCGATTTAGGTACATGGGGGAGCCTAGGAAAAGAACTTCCTCAAGATGTTTTTGGTAATGCTGTTCTTGGAAAACGGGTGTCTTTGCATCATGCTTCTGATAATATTATGGTCTTTCCTGAATACAAGCAGGTATTAATTGATGGGCTCGAAGGTTTCATTGTTGTTGATACCCAAGATCAATTGCTTATCCTACGGAAATCGCACGAAGCATATTTGAAAAATTACCTACTTCAAATGAGTTTAAACGATTCAAAACCATCGGAGTAATGGTAAAAATTCGGGATATTTCCTTGGGATCTTTTCCCTTATTACTTGCTCCAATGGAGGATGTAAGCGATCCGCCGTTCCGTGCATTGTGTAAAAAGTACGGTGCTGATATGATGTATACCGAGTTTATTTCCTCGGAAGGCTTAATACGGGATGCGGTAAAAAGCCGACAAAAATTGGATATTTTCGAATACGAGCGACCCATTGGTATCCAAATTTTTGGCTCCGAAATGGAATCAATGGTTCAGGCGGCGCAAATAATCGAACAAGTGAATCCAGACCTCCTTGATATTAATTATGGCTGTCCCGTAAAGAAAGTCGCTTGCAAAGGCGCTGGTGCAGCTTTATTACAGGACATTCCAAAAATGGTAAGGTTAACAAAAGCGGTGGTTGATTCGGTGAAAATTCCGGTGACGGTCAAAACCCGATTGGGCTGGGATGATTCAACCAAAAACATTGTGGAAACCGCCGAAAGGCTTCAAGATATAGGGATCGAAGCCTTGACCATTCACGGTAGAACGCGTTCTCAGATGTACAAAGGCCCCGCAGATTGGACCTTGATTGGAGAGGTAAAAAATAACCAAAGGATGCGTATTCCCATTTTCGGCAATGGCGATATTGATTCTCCTGAAAAAGCTTTGGAATATAAGAATAGATATGGGGTAGATGGCGTGATGATTGGGAGAGCTTCCATTGGCTATCCTTGGATTTTCAATGAAGTAAAGCACTTTTTAACCACAGGGCAATTGTTAGATCCGCCTTCTTTTTCGGATCGTATGAATGCGGTTAAGGAACATCTGTCGTTTAGTGTCGAATGGAAGGGAGAAAAGGTTGGAATAGCTGAAATGAAAAGACATTATACCAATTATTTTAAAGGCATTCCTCATTTCAAGGATTACAGGATTCGTTTGGTCACCTCGGATACATTAGAGGAAGTACGCATTATTTTGGCGGAAATCGAACAATTCCTTTCGGAAGCTACAGGGGTTAACTAATTCCACTTTATCTGTTGCAAAAGTTGTAGCGCTGATTTGGCGGGAGCTGAAATTAGTCCGTACACAACCTTCGGACTAAAAGAGGTAAAAACAACATGAATATTCGTAGACTTAAAGTTCCATTGGATGGCATTTTTACTCGTCGCAACCAACTTAGGTAAAGGTGTTCCGGAACTAAACAAAAGATATTCCCTGTCGTTTTTACGATGGAGCAGCGGAGAATATAAAAAACGACATTGTTGACCTTCGTCCCTTAGTAACCCCTTCGTGTATAATTTTTGTATGAATTTTTTTCCTTTGTCTACGCTACCGAAGGCAACTGAATATCCGGGTACTTGCACGGTTTTGAAATCCACCACCTCAATGGGATTAAAATCTTCGTCAAATTCGGTGGTGACAATTTTCTCTTTGGTGTTCACTTTGCCGCCCTCAATCAGGGATAAATTCCCATTCCATGTTTCGAAAAAAACCGCGCCAGGGAAGGAAATTTTTTGGCCTATTTTGGTTAATTGGGCGATAATAGCTTTTCCAGTTGGGGTGTTTTTGAATCCGGGATCAATGTTGAAGTTCAGTAACTTTTGCATTGATTTCGTAGTGTTCAGTGATTTGGGATGGTTGTTCAACTTAAATCCGTGTGCTTCGGAGCTGTGCAATTGAAAGTCGACTAATAGGCTGTCGGCGGTATTGTGGTATGAAAAGGTAGCGTACTCAAAGCCCCATTTTTTGATGTTGCTATTTTCTGAGAGTAGGAGAACCTTTTCATTTTGCAGGGGTTTAATGGCTAACAGTCTCTCCCAAACCGGATGCGTATAACCTTTTTTAGCATGAATTACATACTGAAGCACAGGGTCATAGTTTTTCCCCCTGTGTAAACATAAATAATCTTCGCCATAGCATAAAACCGTGTTTAGTTCCTTGAAGTGGTATATAAACGTTTCTCCTTCTTGCGTAATTCTCATCGATGAATTACGTTTCATGAGCTCTATCAGATGAATTACTTTGGAAGAGTCGTTGAGTGCAAGAACTACACCGGTATTCTTCATGTCGAAATCGGAAAACAGGTAGGCGTCTGATTTTATATTTATCCCATAGGCCTTTGCTCGACTTAAAAGGTAATCAGAACTGGCAAATTCACGAATGGGTAACTTGTTCTTTTGAAGGATGACATCGAGCTCATCCACTAAGTCTAGCAACTTAATACGCCCTATTAAGTCTGCATTCGGCAAACGTTCTTGTAAACTTGGTTTATCATCTTCTGTAAAAAATCCGAAACGTATAATTAAAATCACCGCTAGGGTGGCAAATAACACAATAAAAACAAACCCTTTGTTAAGAGACTTCAACCTTATTTATTTAATAAATACAGCGTATTAATTAAGTCAAGCAGGTATTTACCCGAATTTAAGCTTTCGGTGTAGTCGTACGTTAGCTGCACCTCGGTAGAATTTTTACTTGTTTTTCCGGAGTGCATATGCATCGTTCCTGATTTGCTTCTCAAAGATTCGATTAATGCCTGATTTGACCCGCTTAAAAATTCTTTAGGGAATTTGTTAACCAAGGCTTGTAAGTCGGCATATCCGGCCATTGATCCGGCATTTTTCAAGCCTTTTAACGTTTTTTTGGAAAGTCTATCCTTGCCATATCCATTGGGGTATTGCTTGGCTAAAACGCTATCGTTCGTTAAAATAAAAAGGTCTTTTTTGTTTAATAAATATAATGGGGCGGCCTCAAAAATGGCCTTATTATAAACCCATAAATCGCCTTGTTTTTGAAATTTGCTGGTTACTTGCGACAAATGTTCTAACACCATTTCGGGGATATCTTGACGTTTGGTAGAAAATCCTATGGTGAAAATAGGCATGTCCTCTTCCGCTTCTGCTTCACGTTCTCCGTACTCAAAGGTTACCTCGTCGTAGAAGAATTCAATTCTCTTTGTTTTAACTTTTTCAATGCCTCCGAAGGTAATGAACATGCTTCCTTTCGCTGCATCAAACAAAGCGTCTTTATTGATCAAAGCATTGGCTAATTTCACCATGAGTAAATCATAGGATACTTCAGGGTCTTTGGTTTTGGATAGAATGGGGACTATAACTTCAAAGGCTTTTTCATAGGCATTTCGAAGATTGACATTGTAGGTGAAATAAGCAGCTTGATTTTTCTTGATGTAGTTCGAAATGTTTTTGTCGAATTTAGCGTCGTTAAGGCTGGTGTAAATCGAACCAAGTGCATCTCCGTAATGCGCTTTTAGATTGAACTGAATTTGTTGATCAAGCAACAATAGGTCACCGGTGATGATGTTCCCTTCATATAAATCTTGCACATCGAGGTAAAGGGTCGGAAGAAAGGTTTTTAAATACCATAAGTTCTTTGCGCGGTCAATGTTGCGTGAGTTGTCCATAAAAAAAACTCCTGCTGCTTCATGCGTTAATAGGTCCCTAAAGTTCGAATCTTTACGAAATAAATTGTTGTTGGAAACATACAAATCTTTGAGAATAATGGTTAAATACTCTTGGTTTAGGGTGTACTGAAGGCTATCCCTTAGCTCATAATAGTTTTTTTCATTAATCTCATTGTTTTCCTGAGGAATAGGGTTGTAATCGGGATTGTCTGGATCCTCCTCCTCGTTGTAAAAAGGAGGTAAATTTCCCCTCGAGTACCACGTAGAGTCCGTAAGTTGGTTTACATAGTCTTCTAGCGGTTCTACTCGTATTAATAGCGCGTTATTTTTATCGATCAATAAGTGGTTAAAAAAGGACCTGTAGAGTTGTATGCCAGGGTAGGGGGAAGGAACGGCTTCAAAATCATCAAGCGCTTGAAATAAGTTTTGCTGGTTGGAGATACCAAAAGTGAACCCCGATAATTCGTAATAATTGGTTTTACCGTAAAAGACATTCAGCCGTTTATTGAAGTCCATTCCGGCATCTTCGAGTGTTTTATTTTCAGTAGAACGATCAAAAAGTTCTTGATGAATTTCATCCATGAAATCATAGGAAATCAATTCATTTAAACTAATGTTACTGAGAACTTTTTGATTGTTAATGCTAAAAACAGTAACAGCCTGTTCGGGTATGTGGTGTTCAGGCCCCTGTCCAAATGAGAAACCTACGTTAAATAAACCCAATAAGGCAAGTATGAATTTTTGTGGCATTATGGACTGGTAGAAAGAGTGTGTTCTAGGATAGAAGGTTCGTTTTTTAAATCAAAGGTATTAATTCGCAGCATTGCTGCTGTTTTTGAAGGATTTATTTTACAATTATTGTTGGAGGTTTTAAGGATTTGTCCGGGCAATCTCGAAATACATGCGTAGGATCCGCCCTTGAGTAGGCTGATATCGTTGTTTTCGTATCGTTTTAATTCTTGCTGGAATATTTCAGGCATCGTTCTTTTCAAGGTCCCAGCCTCCCAAGACATCCATTGAACATCTTCTTTGGTGACCTTTTTATTCAAATTCATGGCGTTTAATGAGGCCTGAATCCCTTCTTGCAGTTGGTTCAATGATTTAAAATCGACGGTTAATTTAACAATCAAATCCACAGCATTGAATTCCGTTTTAACATTTGAAATCCCGTCTTGTTGCAACAATAGGCTTTTAAATTGACCAATTTTAGCCTCAATCTCCGATAATTTCGGGACACGCTGTCCGTCCAGACTATCCAGTGCAAGGATTGAATTCACTTTTATTTTACTTGAACTAAGGTTGACCGTGAATTTTAGGGTTCCCGATCCGTCTGCATTGAGGGTTAAATCATCAATGATTTCTATACAAGACGAAAAAAGTAGGGGAATAAGAAAAAACAGGTATTTAAATTTCATGCGCCGTTTTCTACTACAAATGTAATACCATCCATTAAAATAACGACCCTTGAATGCCAATGTTATCAACAAAGCGTGCCTGTATTTCAGGAACGTTCTTGTTTTCGCGTTGAAGAATCCGTTTATCTACCGGATGAGCTCGCATAAGTTCACTGGGTACAGGAGTGAAATTCGACAGTGAAATTTCACCTGATAGGTAGGATTCAACCTGCGAAGCCTTGAAAATTAATGGCATTCTCCTTGCCGTGTTATGAATCTCGGCCATCAATGTGTTAGCCTCGGTTGTTATTATGCTAAAGGTTTTCTTCGTTTTTCCCGTGACAAGATCCGTCCACTCATCAAAAACACCTCCCATATGAAATAACGCTTGGTCATTTGGTTGTATAAAAAACAATTTTTTGTTGGATTCTTGCATTTGATATTCGAAAAATCCCGAGGAAGGAATGATGCAGCGTTTTGAGGCTACAAGGTGTTTGAATGATGCTTTTTCTTCCAAAGTTTCGATTCGAGCGTTGAGTGTTTTGCTCGCAATTTCTGACGGTTCGGGTCCTCGATACCATGCGGGGATCAAGCCCCATTGCATGTTAACTATTTCGGCTTGTTGCGTAATACAAGGCCAACCCGGAAATGTAAATCCTGATTGGTAATATACTGGAGCGTTTTTGTCCGATTTAATCAACTTGCGCCCGTAAGTTTTTTCGAGTTGTTGAGCGCTTACGGTTAACGAATTGCTGTAGCACATGGTTAATTAATTCACAAGGCCGTATTCGGCGAACCATTAAACCTACTGAAGGGTTAGTTTTTTCTCTAATTCGTCCAAGTAATTTCTGAATTGTTTGTCGGTTTCAGAAAGATTCATGACCGTGCGGCAAGCATGCAGCACCGTTGCGTGATCTTTTCCACCGCAATGAGCACCGATATTTGCCAAGGATGATTTGGTCATTTTTTTGGAGAAATACATGCTAATTTGACGCGCTTGGACCACCTCACGTTTACGTGTCTTGGATTTCAACATTTCAATTGGAAGGTCGAAGTAATCACACACAATTTTTTGAATGTATTCGATGGATACCTCACGTGCAGTGTTTTTAACGAATTTATCCACCATTTGCTTTGCTAATTCCAAAGAAATAGCTTTTCTGTTGAGGCTTGACTGCATAAGCAAGGTGTTCAAAGCGCCTTCTATTTCTCGCACATTCGTGTTGATGGAATAAGCAAGGTATTCAACTACCTCATGTGGCAATTCAATTCCGCTGGCGTACATCTTTTTCTCAAGTATGGCCATTCTTGTTTCCAAGTCAGGTGTGCCCAGGTCGGCAGATAAGCCCCATTTAAAACGCGAAAGTAAGCGCTGCTCCATTCCTTGCATTTCCACTGGTGCCTTATCGGAAGTTAACACAATTTGTTTTCCGTTTTGATGTAAATGATTGAATATACTAAAGAAAACATCTTGGGTACGCTCTTTTCCAGCAAAAAATTGAACATCATCGATGATGAGAACGTCTACCATTTGATAGAAATGAACAAAATCGTTGGTCGTTTGATTTTTTATTGCATCTATGAACTGGTGTGCAAATTTTTCAGATTGCACATATAATACAGTCTTGCCAGGATGCTGCTCCTTGATCGATAGTCCAATGGCATGGGCTAAATGCGTTTTACCCAAACCAACACCACCGTAAATTAATAATGGATTGAAAGCGGTCCCTCCAGGTTTATTGGCAACGGCATAACCTGAGGCTCTTGCCAAACGATTGCACTCCCCCTCAACAAAATTTTCAAAAGTATGGCTCGGTATCAGGTTTGAGGCAATGGAGATTTTCTTAATTCCCGGAATAATGAAGGGATTTCGAATTTGAGGGTCCGTCGCGCCAAGGGGAACGGGTTGGGATGGATTGTTTTGAATACCTGAATTCTGCGTGGGTAATTTCACAGTGTAGGGCGCGGCATTCGGTACGTTGTTTTCCATCACAATGCTGTACTCTAGGGTAGCCTCCGGTCCAATTTCTTTTTTGATCACTTTTTTCAATAATTGAATGTAGTGCTGCTCCAACCATTCGTAGAAAAAATGGGATGGAACCTGAAGGGTTAAAATGTTGTTTTCAAGCTTTGTTGGAATGATGGGTTCAAACCATACTTTGTAAGCCTGAATCGAGATATTGTCTTTGATGATTTTTAAACAGGATTCCCAAACAGTAGTATGATTTGTTGACATAGAAGATACGAATAATACAATTAACCAATAAACTCAAAATCAATTTCATAGCAGGTTAATTTAAAATTAAGTCACTGTTATGAACCCGAAACAAAGTTGGGTAAAAAAAAGTTAAAAAAAAAGAGAAACAACCCTTGTTTTAACCGTTTTTTTTATTACCAAACCTGAATCTTTTTGTTGACTGAAAATGTCCTCAAAAAAGGGAGGCAAATGTAAAATAATTTGCGGTAATTTGCCAAACAAAAGTTAAGGAAATGAATTATTCTTTTTCCCATCAGCTTCAATTGCGAATTCGATACAGTGAAACCGATCAAATGGGATGTTGCTATTACGGCAATTATCCCGCATTTCTTGAGCTTGGAAGGGTAGAGTCACTAAGGTCTTTAGGGATCTCGTACCGAGACTTAGAACATCAAGGGATTTTATTGCCCGTATTGAATTTGTCGATCGAATACAAGCGGCCTTTGTACTATGACGATATTTTTACTGTGGAAACTTCTCTGATGTCCATTGAGGGCAGTAAGGTTTTTTTTACCTATTCACTTTTCAATGATCAAGGGGATTTGACGACCCTTGCTTCGACAACACTGGTTTTTACCAATTCGGGTTCTTTTCGACCAACCCGTGCCCCAGAATCCTTATTGTTAGCCATTAAAGCCTATGAAATCAAGGAATAACAATTTCGAATTGTTTGAAAAGGGCCGTTTAGCCTCAAACATTCACCATGGATCGAGGCCAGATGAGCCAAAATATGCGCGTTTGTTATCCGAGCCTGTTCAAAACTCCCGCTATGTAATTCTTGGGATCAGCGAATGTATCGGACCGGTAGCAAATTTCGGTCGAAAAGGCTCTGAGCAAGGATTTTCAGCCTTTTTGACGTATTTCACCGCCTTGCCAAAAAGCAATTTTTCTATCGATTTTCTTGGGGATATTTGTTTTGTGGGGTCCTTCCCTAAAGATATTTCAACGGCACAAGGGTTAGTGGAAGAATTGGATGATTTGGTGGAGAGGGTCTTGAAAGAAAGGGTGGTAGCAGGTCAAATCCCCATCATTATAGGAGGAGGACATAACAACGCTTTGCCCATTATGCGCTGGGCTTCAAATCATCGCCCGTTAAACAAAGTCATCAACATCGATGCACATTTCGATGTTCGTCCAACCACCGTTAGGCATTCGGGTAACGCTTTCTCCAGTGCAATAGAGGAAGGAATTCTCGAAGAATATGTCGCCCTAGGTATTGATCCATACGCGACAAGTGATGTTTTGTGGGATTTTGTGTATGACTTTGACGTGAAATTTGTTCCTTTTGTTGAGTATTTGCAAGGTAAAGAACTTAAAGAAGATCTGGTTTTTTACACCCAAGATGCAACGGGATATGGATTAGAAATCGATTTGGATTGCATGGAAAACATGCCAACTTCGGCACAATCTCCTTCTGGTTTTCATTTGAATGATGTTCGTAAAGCCATTAATTCTTTGACCAATAAGAATGTCGTATACCTGCACCTTTGCGAGGGAGCGCCTACTAATGAACAGGAACAAAGAACCGTGGGTAAATCTCTTTGTTATCTAGTGCTAGATTTTATTTCCGTTATGGAACGACTGTAATTTCATTGATTTGAACTACAGCATCTGCGGTACAGCCCTCCGGGCTCATCGCTTTGGATAGCGTATAGGAGAATTGCACTTTTAGCCCTTTTTTCTTCATACTGTCCTTCAAATTAACCGGATATACCTTTTGAAAGTCTATGGCTTTACCAGGGTTTAAAGCTTCGGTTATTTCAATGTAAAATGGACATCCCCCTTCGGAGACATGGATCATACCAATAAATACTTCCCCTTGAAAGGCCGTTGGATTGTGAGGTTGAGTTTTTTTCACCTTACAGCTAAAAAAAAAGGTGCTTATTAAAAGTATTGGAAAATATTTCATGATTCAAAGATATTAAAAAGGGGGCATTCAGCCCCCAATCTCCATCAACCTGTAGCAAAGTTTATTGGATACAGGCAACTTTAACGAGGCTTATTATTAAAGGTTACAGTTAAATTAACAACCTTCATTTAATAAAGAAATAGCATATGATTTTATTCATTGGATCATCGAAATACTTTTGTCGTGATGGTAATGTCGGATAAAAAAAGGAAAGCTTTAGTTGCCTTAATAGAGGATCCAGATGAGCGCACCTATATTGTTATTTCCCATGTATTGCGCAACGAAGGCCTTCTAGTTATTCCTTTGTTGGAGACTGTTTTGGAGCAGCCGAGTGCAACTGAACTGCAAGTTTTTAGAGCCCAAGAATTATTAAACACCATTCGATTCGATTTTCTCGAAGTTGAATTGAGCAAATGGCTGAGCTCTCCCGACAAAGATTTGTTACAAGCTATCATAGCCCTCAATAAGGTGTATGATCCAAAGTTGGATGAGTCGTTTATTTATCAAGCTTTGGAAAAACTTCGTAAGGATGTATGGCTTGAATTGAACGACCAGCAAACAGCCTTCGAGCAAGTTAAAGTGCTGAATCATGTTTTTTTTAATGTGCATCGCTTTGAATGCACAACTTCCGTAAAGGCAGAATTAGCACAATTTGATCTGGCGGAGGTTTTACGGACGAAACATGGCAGTCCTTTAGTGATTGGACTTATTTATTCGATAATTGCCAATGGTTTAAGTTTGCCGATTCATGGCATCGACTTTCCAAAAATTTTCATTTTGGCAAGGATGGATGAACATCATTCAGCAATTTTCGCCAATACCGACAGCAACTATGGGGTGTTGTTTTACATCAATCCCACCGTTAATGGGTTGGTTTTTGAAGAAAGTGAAATTCATGCTTTTCTCAAGGAATTGGACCTTGAGCCCGATCGAAAGTATTTTGAACCTTCCTCTAACTCCGAACTCATACAGCGCTACCTTTCAACCTTAATGGATTGTTCTAAATTCAACGAAGACATGTCCAATCAACGGAACTTTGAGCGCTTGTTAAACTTGTTCTCTTAATTGCCCACTTTATTGGCTAATTGTCCACATGCTGCATCAATATCCTTTCCGCGGCTTCTTCGAAGGTTGACCACCATATTTCTGCGTTCTAAGAATAGCTTAAATTGATTGGTTTTTTCATCTTCTGCCCTTTGAAAAAGAGGGTCGCCGATGGGATTGTATTCAATTAAATTTATTTTACAAGGGACACAGCGCGCAAATTCCGCAAGCTTTGCTGCATCTTCAAGTCCGTCGTTGAAATTTTTAAATAAGATATACTCGAAGGTTACCCTGTTGTTGGTTTTTTGATAATAGTATTCCAAGGCAGCGGATAGGGCTTCTAAATTATTTGAATCATTGATTTCCATCACTTGACTGCGCTTTTCGTCTTCTGCGGCGTGCAACGAAAGGGCTAAATTGAAACGGACTTCATCGTCGCCTAATTTCCGAATCATTTTTGCGATACCCGCCGTAGACAACGTAATCCTTCTTGGACTGATATTGTAGCGTTCAGGGTCGCTAAGAATGTTCATTGCGGTGATTACATTGTTGTAATTTAGTAGGGGCTCACCCATTCCCATGAGCACTATATTACTTAAAGGTATCCCGTATTTTTCTTGGGCTAACTCATTTAAATAAACAACTTGATCAACCAATTCATAAGAATGGAGATTTTTCGTCATTTTAATTTTGCCAGTTGCACAGAATTTACAAGCTAAACTGCACCCTGCTTGGGACGAAATGCACGCGGTCATTCGTTTTGATGTTGGTATCAAAACGCTTTCGATTACCTGCTCATCGATGGTTTTAAATCCGCACTTTATAGTTTTATCCGAGCTGATTTGCTGGTTGATCAATGTGAGCTTATCCAGGGTAAACTCCCTCTCGATAAAGGCTATGGTTTCCTTACCGATGTTATTTATTTCGCTAAAGTCTTGTATGTTTCTTTCCCAAACCCACGCATAAACTTGGTTTGCTCGGAACGCAGGAAGCTTGGACTCAACGAAAATAGATCTGAGGGATTCAAGCGAAAGTGAACGAATATTACGTTGTGCCTCAGCCATTCAAGCTTAGCGCGTAATCATCACGGGCATCACCAACATCAGGATTTCTTCCTGAGGATTCTTCGATTCAAACGGAGTGAGTATTCCTGCTCTGGAGGGTTCGCTGAGTGAAAGTTGGATGGATTCAGTTTCGAGAATGGAAAGCATTTCAACTAAAGCTTTAGAATTAAACGCGATTTCCATATCGGCACCGTCATAGTTGCAAGTCAGTCGCTCGTTGGCTTCATTGGAAAAGTCCAAATCTTCCGCCGAAAGCCGAAGTTCAGAACCCGCCAATTTGAGTTGTACTTGGTGGGTTGTTTTGTTGGAGAAAATGGCAACACGCTTAAAAGAGTGTAGCAACTGACTTCGTTCAATCGTCAAAACGTTCGGACTCTCTTTAGGGATTACCGCTTCGTAATTGGGGTATTTCCCTTCAATTAGACGGCAAACTAACGTTAAATCATTGAATTTGAACGTGGCATTGGATTCATTGTACTCCAAAGTTACTATTTCATCACCGCGTAAATTCGACTTAAGCAGGTTCAAAGGTTTTTTAGGTAATATGAACGCAGAACTCGAAGCTGCTGCAATGTCGGTGCGTCGATAACGAACTAATTTGTGAGCATCTGTCGCGACAAACACAATGTCCTCTGGTGAGAATTGACAATATACTCCCGTCATTATAGGTCGCATTTCGTCGGTGCCTATGGCAAAAAGTGTTTTATTGATGGCATTAGATAAAAGCTCGCCTGTAACTTCAATGGAACTTTTATATTCTGTTATCGGTAGTTTTGGAAATTCATCACCGTTAAAACCCACCATTTTGGATTTTCCATTATCGTAGGTGATTTCAACGGAAAAATTGCTAGGATTGATGCGGAATGTACAGGGTTGATCGGGTAGATTTTTTAATACTTCGAGCAATACTTTGGCGGGAACTGCAATTTTCCCTTGGTCCTCCGATTGTACCTCCATCCGAGTAATCATCGTCGTTTCCAAATCGGTGGCGCATAGGGTTAAGCTATTTCCTTCGAGGGTAAACAGGAAATTGTCCAGAATAGGGAGCTTGGTATTCGTACTTAAAGCACCGGAAATGCTTTGGAGATGGTGCAATAAATTATTGCTTGAGGTTACAAAATTCATAGAATTCAATTAGCCATCAAAGATAATAATACTTTGGTAATTTGAGATAAAATACTTTATTTACGATTATTCAACGCAGGAAAATATACGTACCCCATCAGTAAAGGATTAAAGACGAAATATTGGCACTTCACTAAACTTCGGTTTGGTAATTCAGCCCAAAATACGTTCAAGTCCATGTTCACCATTTCTCCTAGCTCGTTGCGTTGAGGTTCGATGCTCCTAATCCTAAACATCTTCAGAACGGTTGTCGTTCCATTGGTTTGACGAAGTGTTAGTTTGGCAAAAGGTTTCGTGTTTCGAACAGAATCGCATTGGACTGAGCTCAACTCAAAGTTGGCAGAATTGTAATGTACTTTTTTATATCCCTGTAAATAACGATAAATATTCGCGGTGTCTACTTGGCTCAAAGGAACGCCTTGTGATCGAACGTCGAATTGCTTTTGGTTTTTTTGGATGCTAAAACTCAACGATGAGTTTTCGAGATTTTCCACATTTACGGATTGGATTTCCTCGGGACTTAACGCGAAGATTGAGGTGCACATCCATTGTTTTCGGTCCGCAAAAAACCGAGGACCAATGATGCCGTTTAATCCCCGGATGCGCATCATGACCGGGTCTTTACTCTTCCCGTCTTTTGCGGATTCAAGCAACATGATTTGTCCATAATGGTCTTGAGCCGGGGGACCAATGTACCAGGTTTTTTCCCAGGCACCGTGTACAAAAAAGTCAACTTTTATATGCTGAGTGGTCATTAAATTTGTAAATTTTTCCAAGGATGAATCGGGTAAATAACCTTTAAATTCAATGAGCTTTGCCGCTTCTAGTATATAAGAAATGTTGGAACGAGAAACGCAATTTCCCGCTTCATCTTGCCAATCGTTTCCTTTCTTTATGAGCATAATTTCTTTGCCAAAACCATCGCGTATTTTGATGGCAGTTATGGCGTTGGTATCACTAATGGAAAAATTGAACAAGGTTTCATCGGATTTACCGCGACGGGACAAAAGGTCATAGGCCATATAAGCAAGAACAGCAACAAGCGCAGTAAGAAGGAGGCCGTAAAGTAATTTTTTTCTCATTATTTTTTCCGAGCGTAGGTGTTATAACGGTAAAATATCATCAGCGTTCCGAAAAGAAAAATCAAACCTACAGGCACCAAGAGGTTAAGATACTTGACATTGCTTCCGTGTTGGGTGACTTTGGAACTATCCAACCTTCTGAATTCAATCTGACGGCTTCGTAATCCAAGTAAACTGTTGTCTGCCATAAGGTAATCAACCATGTTTTGCACAAATTCCTGGTTCCCATAGATCAGAGGCCTTCCGTTTGCATCAGGGACTTTGCTGAACTTAAGGGTGTTAAAAGTAGGGCGATATTTAATTTGACCATTGACATATACCGAGTCGTAAGGATTGGCAATGCATCGACCAGAACCCACTACGAAGATCTTAGCATTTGATGAACTTATTGCCTTTTTGGTTTGGAATTTTTTAGGAACTTGTTTCATGCTCGAGGATTCTGTAATGTTCGCTCCTTGAACGGTGTCGACAAGCGTACGGTTGACAAAGAAAGAAGGTATGGTGCCTTCAATCATTGCTGCCAGGGTGATTTTATTAACGGGGTCATTGGGGTTTTCGATGAATTGAGGATCAGACCCAAACATTTTGAAGTCTTCACAAGCGATTTGAGGTGCTATGCCGGTGCGGTTGGCATTTGAAGAGGTGGTAAGTATCGAGGTGGATCGAACATTCGGAACATCAATAAGCTGCAGCTGGTTCGGATATTCTAAACTTACCGGATCAATGTTGGCGGTAATTTGATGCTTGGTAGGACTTGCCATAACAAAATAGGGCCAAGGAATCGCACCAATTCTATTGAAATAATTACCGGAACAAACACGGTCAAACACGTAATTCTCATGGACTTTCACCCCGTAATCAAAGAGCATTTTGTCCAATTGCAAATTTTTACGGGTGGTGTGTTCAATCCAATTTTTGGTTAAGGTGTCCTCGTTATGTTTTAGGGTATTCATGAACACCATAAGGCTTCCTCCGTTCATCACGAATTGGTCAATGAAATATAAGTCTACCTCGGAAAAGGGTGTTTGAGGATCGGCGATGATTATTCCATCAAGGTTGGCCAATTCTTGATACGATTCCTTCGTTTTTAAGGTCAAGGACGATAGCGAAAAATAAGGACTCAGTAAGGATCGAAGGATAAAGGTTTCTGCTTCTTTAAGCTCCCCATGACCTTGTAAGAAAGCGATGCGTTTTTGTTGTTTTTGACCGAGTTTACGAATGCCTGATAACAGGTTATATTCTAAGTTGTTTGTTGCATTTTCTACGTAAGGAGAAATGTTTTTTAAATCAAATGGATTGCGGTTGGTACTTCCCGGCAAGAGTTGGACCGTAGTGGATTTGATTTCACCATTGACCGAGGTGGTCATTTCGGCTCCCGCCCAAATGCGCATTTTTACTTGTTCATTGTTGTTCTTGTAAACGATGGTGGTTGGTAAAATGCCTTTATCAAAAATGCTTTTTTCAAATTCCAGTTTGTCCTTTTCCGATTCATTGCCTTGATCTATGGAAACAAATTCGTACTCGATGCGGTCTCCTGCAAGATCTTTGAAGTCTTTGAGTTTGTTTTCTATCGAATTCCTGAAATTTTTTATCTCTGCAGGTAAATCTCCGTCCAAATATACTTTTATACTGATACGGTTTTGAATGTTCTCTTTCTCCGAAAGAAATTTTTTGGTTCCCTCTGAAAGCGAAAACCGCTGGTCTTCTGTTAAATCAATTTTATAATTCAACAAGGAAAAAATGATGTTTACTAAAACCAAAGACGCAGTAATTCCCGCGAAAACCCACCAATTAACGAATCCTTTGAAACTTAATTTCGGCATAGGTTATTTTTTTAAGGATTTAATAACCAACAATGAAGCGCTTAAAAACAAAACGATTATAGATAAGCAATAGATTAAATCTCCCGCAATCAATACGCCTTTATTAATGGCTTCGTAATGATAGCTCAGGCTTAAGTACTTAATTATAAGGTCCAGTTTGCCAAATTGAGCGTAAGAGCCCAAGGAAAACAAGCCGTCAAAGAAAAAATAGCACATCGAACAAGCCAAAATATAGGCGACGATTTGGTTAGAGGTGAGTGCTGAGGCAAAAATACCTATGGCTACATAGGCACTTCCAAGCAATAATAAGCCAATGTAGGAAGCGATTGCAACACCAGAATCCATCCCCGGGTCTTGGAGTGCTAAGTAATCCATCGAAAAATAATAGACCAGCGTGGGTAGTAAAGCAATCAGGAGTAAGGTTACTCCTGCCAAATACTTTGCTAGAAGAATGTTTAAGTCTGAAATTGGTCGGGTGAAAAGTAATTCGATAGTTCCTGATCGGCGCTCCTCGGCAATAGAACGCATGGTAATTGCTGGTATGAGCATTAAAAAAATGTAGGGAGCCGTTTTAAAAAATGGAGCCAAATCCGCTTGATTCTGGCCAATTAAATTCATGTCATCCGATTCAATCATCCAATTAAATAACCAACAGGCGACAAGAAAAATAATAATAAACGTGTATCCCACGACGGAACTTAGAAAACTACGGACTTCTTTTAAATAGAGTGGTATCATCGATTTTATGAAAGCAAAGGTAGTTTTTTTTGGTTTGCTTAATTATTTCTCTGATGAATCATGGCGGATTTCAGTCGAGGTTGATTTTAAACTCCACGCTTTTGCGGTGTTGGAAAACCAAGGTTTTATTTGGCTCCATGTTTCAAGGAACAATTCCGATTGCCGGTACTTTTCCAATCGATCCTCGGATTCCCAATGACTCATGGTAAAAAACACATGTTCAGTCTTGGAATCTTTGAGTAATTGAACGTCAATACAACCGGGAAATACCAAAATTTCTTTACGCCGTTCGTAAAATAACCTTTCAAATTGACAACAATTTTCGGGATGAAACTCCAATTTTACAATCCGGATAATCACAACAAGGAACTTAAATTTTTAACGGAACCTTTGGGATAAAAAGTAACGCGTACGTTTTCACCTAAGCGAACACCAAAAAGGCGGTCGGCCCCGCCATTTCCAGCATTGGCGCCACGGTTTATCGCAATCTCAAGAAAGTTAGATTCGTTGAATATCGCCACGCGATCTCCCATAGAAACGGCATTGTAAGAGGAAGAAATAACATCGATATCATCGCTGCGCTTTTGATAACTTATGGTGAACGGAACTTCCGCACCAAAGCGATCAAAATCCGATTTTTGAATGTTGGTTATAATATTTCCAAAAGCATCAATATGAATTACGCTGCCAATTATTTGATGTTCTTCCAGCACCGGAATCGGAACAAAAGCTTTTTTGTACTTGACTACCGCCTCCGTAAATGTTGCGATGGAAATCCCTTCCGCGAGTTTTTTCGCTAAGTCGATAAAACAGAATTTAAGCATGAAATTCCATGATTGCGGTTGGTTTTCAATGGCTTTATACCGGTAAAGTGCCTCCGGAAAATCGTTTCTTAAAAACGCCCCGATAAATCCGTTGTCGTTGCAAACGATGAACTGTTGCTTAAAAACGACAATCGTAGGATAGGATGCCTGGTTTTCCGATAATCCTACTGTAGATGGATTCGGCAGCACCGGCGCACAATCCACTCCCACAAGGTGTATCGTGCCCTGTGGAAATTCATGGAAACAACTGCGCAACTGATAAGCCGCCTCGGCAATATCGAAAGGCTTAATTTGATGGCTTATATCAAGTTGCTGCGCCTTAGGTATTTCTTGCATTAATCGAGCCTTAACGCTTGCTACGTAATAATCCTTTAAACCTAAGTCAGAAGTAAGCGTTATGATTTGCATTATTTACGAACGCAATGTTTGAGTAATTTTCTAATTTTACCAAAATTATATTTTTTCTACCACTCCGTAATTTTTAATTGGATTTTAATTGGATTTAGGCACCCGAAATATCGAGCTTTCAAGCATTAACGCAGCTGCTTTTTTTGGGGTAAATAATCAGAACCTTAAGCACATAAAATCTTTTTTCCCTAAGCTTTCCATTACAGCTAGAGGTCATCGAATAGTCGTGAAAGGAGAGGAAGAATTGATCGATTTCTTTGAAGTGAAATTTGGGTTAATGGTGCGACATTTCGAAAAGTTTAATTCACTCACAGAAAACAATATCGATAATCTCATGCTCAACGAGGGGGAAAAATTACTCAACGACGACGACGGTTCTGAAACGCTTGTTCATGGGAATGGAGGAGTAAAAATAAAAGCGCGTACCGTCAATCAAAAAAAGCTGGTAGAAGCCCTTCGTAAGAACGATATGGTATTTTGCATTGGTCCCGCAGGTACTGGTAAAACCTACACCGCAGTTGCCTTGGCGGTCCAAGCATTAAAGAATAAAGAGGTTAAACGAATTGTACTCACCCGCCCTGCCGTGGAGGCCGGAGAGAATTTAGGCTTCCTGCCCGGCGATCTCAAAGAAAAGCTGGATCCATATTTAATGCCCTTGTACGATGCCTTGCGCGATATGATACCACCAGAACGCCTCGCGGAAATGATTCAATACGGAGTGATTGAAATTGCTCCTTTGGCGTTCATGAGGGGACGAACCCTGGATAAAGCCTTTGTTATTTTGGACGAAGCCCAAAACACGACAATCATGCAAATGAAAATGTTCCTGACACGAATGGGTATGACGGCCAAGTTCGTTATTACAGGAGATATGTCGCAAGTGGATTTACCTCGAAAGCAACGCTCAGGATTAACGTATGCTACCCGAATCTTGAGGGATATTGAGGGGATCGGTGTTGTGGAAATGGGCCAAAGCGATATTATTCGCCACAAAATCATTGCAAAAATAATTTCCGCCTTCGAGAAGCAAGAAGAGCTGGATAAAAAATTCAAAGAAGATCATGGGAATCAAGGAGTTTAAATTCAAAGGTCAAACTAATTTTTATCGAGGTAAAGTGCGTGATGTTTACACGTTAGAAGACGGTCGTTTGGTCATGGTTGCATCGGATAGAATCAGTGCGTTTGATCATATTTTGCCACGAACAATTCCCTACAAGGGACAAGTGTTGAATCAAATTGCGGCGTATTTTCTCAACCAAACCGCTGACATCGTTCCTAATTGGTTTTTGGCATCTCCAGACCCTAATGTTACGGTAGGAATTGCCTGTGAACCCATTCGGGTAGAAATGGTGATTCGAGGGTACCTTTCAGGGCATGCAGCGAGAACATATGCTTCAGGTGAACGTACTTTGTGCGGCGTTACCATGCCTGAAGGAATGAAGGAAAGCGACCGTTTTCCTGAACCCATCATTACGCCTGCTGTTAAAGCCGAAGAAGGTCATGACGAAGACATCTCCAGGGAAGATATTTTACGCAACCATTTGGTTTCCGAGGAGATCTATCTGCAAATGGAGGACTACACCCGAAAACTTTTTCATCGAGGTACTGAAATGGCGGCTGCGCAAGGGTTGATTCTCGTGGATACCAAGTATGAATTTGGATTGTTTCAGGGCAAGGTTATTCTCATGGATGAAATACATACGCCCGATTCTTCACGGTATTTTTACCTTGATGGATACGAAGAAAGGCAAATTAAAGGTGAGCCACAGAAACAATTGTCGAAAGAGTTTGTGCGTCAATGGTTGATAGAGCAAGGCTTTCAAGGTTTAGAGGGGCAAACAATGCCGATCATGGATGAAGCCATGGTGAATCAGGTGTCTCTAAGGTACATAGGATTGTATGAACAACTTACGGGTCAAAAATTTCAAGCCGGGCCATACGATCAACTTCAGCAGCGCATTCAAGATGCGGTGGATCGTTTTTTACTTATTCCATAATTCGAAAATGGGCTCCCCCGTCATGCTGGCCGGTCGCTGCAATTCAAGAAAATAAACCAAACTTGCCGCGATGTCCGTAATGGCTATTGGTCGATATACATTGCCTCGTTTTATGCCAGCTCCGTACCAAAGAAGTGGTACATGCGTATCGTAGTTGTAGGCAGTGCCATGAGTAGTTCCGCGATGAGCCTCGTCGCTATCTTCCGATCCGCTGATTAATCCCGGTTTGAGCATAAAAAGCACATCGCCGCTTCGTTCTTTGGTATAACCTTTGGCCAACATCTTGTCCCAGTTGCTCATGGCATTTCCGTGATCCAATTGATAGGCGCTTATAACCGAACGAACTAGGGGCTGTTTGCGCATCCAATCGGCCGCTTCTTCTTGCAACATTGTTAAATCCAAGCCCAAGGCAGCAATCCTGTCTCTTTTTAAATAAAGGTTTAAATTCTTGCATTTGCTGACCAACGGTTCTCCATATTTCACTTTCCATTCCTGGTTTAAGGCGGTAACCATGGAATCCACATCCAAGTAACCACCTGGCAACTTGGAATCCACCAATTGTTGTGGAACGGGAACCACTGCATGATCGGCTGTGAGAAAAACGACATAATTCTTCTTTCCTACCTCTCGGTCGAGGCATTGAAACAATCGCTCCAACTCAAGATTCAACCGCAGGTACATATCCTCGACTTCCAAAGAGTATGGCCCGAATTCATGTCCCGCTATGTCCGTTGAAGAATAGCTGATGCAAAGTAAATCGGTAGCATTTCTTTTTCCTAATTGCTCTGCCACAATGGCCCTTGTTGCCAAATCTGTTAGTTGCGTATTGGCGAAAGGCGTAACCACAAATTGAGCATAATTACCCCTCCCAATTTCCTCCCGGGTATAGGGGAATACTGGGGCTTTTTTACTTGAAATGATTCGTTCATAGGGAGAATCATCCAAGGTGCGAGAATAACGATTTGAAGGAAGCAATAAGTTCCAATCCTTTAAATACGTATCCGCAGGATAGTTAGCATTAAAATCCGTTAACCATGCAGGAAGGCTTGATCTATAGTAACTGCTTGTGATGAATGTTCCGGTTTGAAAATCAAACCAATACGAACCGTCAGAAAGATGACCTCCAGGAAGTATTGCACTACGGTCTTTGATGGACAGTGAAATGACTTTTGCTTCAGGATATGTGAGTTTCAATTGGTCCGAAATAGTCGTGGTTTCTAAGAAATGAGGGGATGCCATTCCAAATTTCGAGGAAGATCCAATGGTTTTTACACTGGTATCCGATACGCAGTTTACCGATTTTTTCAAGGCACGATCGTACCAATCGTTGGCCACTATTCCATGGTTGGATGGGGTAGTGCCAGTGTAGATAGAAGCATGTCCGGGACCAGTGTAAGTGGGGACATAATTGTAGGTAGTATTTCTGCAATGGAGACCTTTCTGGAGAAATCGCTGAAATCCAACGTTTCCAAAATTCTCATTAAAACGTTCTACGTAGTCATAACACATTTGATCCACTACTATACCCACAGCGAGTTTAGGACCCTGTGCATGAAAAACAATAGGAATCAAATAAAATAGCGTAAAGATTCGGCGCATTAGTTTTTTCCTTTTCCTGGTTTGACGGTTGTTGGAATTGAGGGCGAGGGAGCTTTATCCACAGGTTTTGTTGTTACCGGTTTCACGGGTTGTGGGGATGGGGAATCCTGTTTAGCCGGCTTGAAGTCCGGAACGGAAAAAGATGGTTTGGTCGTGTTTGGTTTTTTATCAGGAGCGTTGGAAGCTGGATTTATTTCAGCGGGCGATGCTTGAGGTTTCGGCTGAGCATTGCCACCGGGATTTTTCTCAGGCTTCACGCTGTTGGTATTAACCAGAGGGTGTTTCATTCTATCCATGATAACCCCATCGGTTGCCGGAGGAGGATTGGGTATTGGGTTGGGCGTTAAATCCAAATAGTAGGAATCGAATATACATCCATTCATTTCGGCTTCTGTGACTCCTTGTTCACGGCAACGGTTACGGGCTGCTTCACGGTTGTTGTTGGGTATCGATGAAAAGGTGCGAATTACCCTAGGAAAAGATCGGTCAGTATAAAAATTAGTATTCAACCCTGGCCGATAGTCAAAAAGGCTACTGTCGTTTTTTACCCTGTGCAATTCAGCAAAATCTTTGATCAATTGATTTTGATAGCGTTGCTCAATATCCTCGGTTATGGAGGCGAATTCAGGAGCATTCATACTTATGAAGCCAGCCATCGCATTGGAATTACTTTGCCGATTTGTTTCGAACTCGTCAAACGACACTCCATTTCCATTGCCAAGCAATCCAGTAAGAACCAAATTGTGGCATCGAGGAAGTTCGAAAGTTACGTTGATAAACCCTGTTCTTCCGCCTCGAATATCCAATACAACACGTTCACCCATAGGACCTGCTATAATGTAATTTCTTCCTATAAGTCTAACCGTTCCGCCATGAGGCAAGTAATAGGTTCGACCCCGTAATTGTAATGGATTACCATTCAACCACAAGGGTTGGCTGGAGCCATCGGGCACATCTTCAGCGTAATAACAAATTCGATCTCCGTACATCTGGATAGCAACTGCGGTGTTTAGAGAGAAGTCGTCGCGTTGCGGCTTTTGCCTTGTTTGAACCTCAAAATGCCCTGCAGACTTGGTCAATATAAATTCTCCTACCGTCTGAAAAGAAAAGGAACTTCGGTCTAAGGTCACCATGTGCGGGTCTCCATAACTTCGTCCTTGCAAAGACGAACACAACGTAGCATTGACTAAGGCAATCAAGGTGTTGCTAACTTGATCTAAAGAAGGATTCTCATGCGATAATTCTTGCAGAGCGTTTCGTGTCTCCACAGGGACCATCGACATCATTTCGTAAGGGGTAAAGTCTTCCTCAAAAGTCCTGTCCGGAATAATTTTATCCTGAGAGATTGCTCTAACCGATTCCATTAACCAAGAACCACGAATTGAGTCCCATTGAAGTAACGTACTCTCCAGATCGTTCACTTGAGCAATGAATCCGCAAGAAAACAACAAGGATAAATATCCTGTGGCAATCAATTTTTTCATACTTATTGTGGAGTTAATTTATAGCCAACGCCTTTTATTGTTTTTATCCAACCATCCCCAATTTTCTCGCGAATTTTTCGAATATGGACATCAATGGTTCGGTCCCCTACTACAACATCAGTTCCCCATACGGTCGACAGTATTTGCTCTCGCTGAAATACATTATTGGGTTTCGAAATTAATAGCGCTAACAATTCAAATTCCTTACGGGGCAGTTGTAAAATATTTCCATCAAGGTTCACTACGTGTTTTTCTTTATCAACGGTTAATCTCGCTAAACTAGTGTCACTTGGAACATTGAAATTTGGATTTTTTCTCCGCAGTAAGGCTTGAATTCTTGAGAGTAATACCGCGGGTTTTATCGGTTTAGCTATGTAATCATCACTTCCTGCTTGTAGCCCAGCGATTTGACTGTAGTCTTCTGATCTTGCCGTTAAAAAAGCGATAATAATATCGTTATTGTTTTTGTCTTCGCGAATAGCTTCGCACGTTTGTATACCATCCATTCCGGGCATCATAACGTCCAATAAAACGAGGGAAGGTTTATTTACTTTGATTTTTTCAAGCGCCTGAATACCGTTTTCGGCATGATCGCACTCGAATCCCGCTTTTTCCAAATTGTATCTTAACAATTCTCGAATATCCGGCTCGTCATCGACGATTAAAATGCGTTTCATACGGTTCGAAGTTAATGATTTTATGCTCCCATTTCAACGGAAGTGGAGGGTGAATTTAATATTAACAAAATTTTAGGAAAAAAAACGGGATTTAATGTAACGTTGGTATGAAATTCGCATTACCTTTGCAGCAGTAGTAGGTTAGGTTGATTAGTCAAGGGCTTTGGGAAACCAAAGCTCTTGGCTTTTCTAAATCAATGGAGAATCAACACATTAAATCTATGGAAATCTCAATTTTATTGGCAGAAGACGATATAAACCTCGGGTTTGTAATAGCTGACCAATTGCGCCTAGAAGGGTATAGGGTGTCGCTGGCTACCGATGGCTTGGATGCCTTAAAAAGGTTTAGCGAGCAAGGGTATCATTTATGCATCTTTGATGTAATGATGCCAAAAAAAGACGGGTATACCCTCGCAAAAGACATCCGTAAAATCAATCAGGAGATTCCCATTCTTTTTCTCACCGCCAAGGCCATGACCGAGGATAAAATTGAAGGGTTTAATGCAGGTGGAGATGATTATTTAACCAAGCCATTTGCAGCGGAAGAACTTAGCTTAAGGGTCAAAGCATTACTCAAAAGAGTGAATATTCAAACCGAACAACCGGAAGAAAAAATCTTAAAAATTGGATCGTTTCAATTGGATACAGAAAACCTCAAGTTGCGACAAGATGACACAGAAACAGGACTTACAAAAAAAGAAGTGCAAATTCTAAAATTGCTTTTTAAGTTTCAGAACCAGGTGTTGCCCAGGGATGTCATTTTGAACACCGTATGGGGCCAAGACGATTATTTTGTAGGGCGAAGCCTGGATGTATTCATAACAAAACTCAGAAAATACCTCAAACCAGATCCCAATATTAGCATTACTAACGTACATGGAGTAGGATTTAAAATGGAAGTGAAAGAATGATCCTTCACCTCGAGACATCCACCCACATATGCTCTGTAGCACTTTCGAATCAAGGCAAGTTGGTTGCTATCGAAGAATCTTACGCAGAACAGTACATCCATGGGGAACAATTAACCCTCTATATTCAAAAAGTACTCACATCGGCAGAGATTACTCCCGATCAACTCACCGCTGTATCGGTCTGTAAAGGGCCAGGATCTTATACGGGCTTGCGCATCGGTATGTCAACTGCCAAGGGTTTAGCCTTTGGCTTGAATATTCCTATCATTGGTGTTTCCTCTTTGGAAAGCCTCATCGCCCTAGGTCAACAGAAGTACAGCGATGCCACATTTGCAGCAGCATTCGCGGCACGCAAATCAGAGGTGTTTTTGCGAATTCAATCGGAAAAGTCCCTTTTACTCGAGGATCAATCGGTTGATTTAGACCATTTCACGTTCGAATCAAAAGGGCCCCTCGTTTTATTAGGTAACGCCTGCCATACCTTGTTTGATTTTTTTGGGTCGCAGCACCATATCTCAGATGAGACGATCTTGCCATCCGCCTCAGGTCAAATGCTCTTAGCGTGGAAACGTTTTGAGATAGGAGCCATGGATGACTTAAATTACTTAACTCCCAACTACACAAAGCCCTGTTTTATCACTCAAAAGAAAGGTTAATTTCCTAAATTTTTTGCAGCGGTTACATTATTAACGCTTGCTTTATTAACTTTGTAAAAAGTTTGTGGAAATGCCATCAAAAATTGAGGCTCAAATCGACAGAATACGTGCGATTTTGGTTGATTTAAGGTCAGCTTTGATTCAAGAACAAGCGAGGGTAAGCGCCCTTGAAGTTGAATTGAATAAGGCAAATGAAATGTTGGCAAAGGTTCAATTGCAGAATTCTGATTTGACAAATCAATTAATTGCAATGAATGACAACCTAACCACAAACCAGCAGGACATCATCCATTCTACCCCGGAATTGTCGCATCGGAGAGAGGAAGAGATTGATGCTTTGGTGAAAGAAATCGAGTTTTGCATTCGACAGTTAAAAGATAAAAATGCCTAAAGTATCCTTAAAGTTGGAAATAGCCGGAAGAACCTACCCAATTTCTGTGTTGGAAACGGAAAAGGAGCGGGTACTTGAAGCTTCCCAAACGCTTAACGATGCCATTAATTCGCTGAAAAAGCAATACGCAGTAAATGACCTGCAAGATTTAATGGCAATGGCTTCCTTGCAATTGATTTTGAAATCGGAACAAAATCATGTAGGTGAACTTGAGGCGCTTGAACGCAAACTTGATGGACTCGAAAAGGAATTTTCGGGCCGCTGATTTCTTTTTCCTTTCCTGCCTAATGGTATAATTTAAAAGGTAATGAAATGGATGTACTATCAATTATTTTAGGATTCGCTGTAGGCGGAGGGGGGGCTTATGCGGCCCTCAACGTGTTATCGGGTAAGTCCGTTAAGAAGAAACTTTCCGAAGCGTCAGAAGAAGCTGAACGCATTAAAAAGGAAAAGATGCTTCAAGCGAAAGAAAACTTCCTTAAACTCAAGGAAGAACACGAATTGAATATCAAAGATCGCGAACGAAAAATGCAGTCCAATGAGGACCGTATCCGTGGTAAAGAAAATTCACTCAACCAAAAACTGGAAGAGGCAAACCGTAAAGAGAAAGAACTAGAGCGTCTCAAAGAGGAAACAGAACAACGGAACCAAGCCATTGCAATCCGAAATGTTGAACTTGAAAAACTTCAGCAGAAGCGCGTTGCAGAGCTTTCGAAAATCAGCGGAATGTCGGCCGAAGAAGCAAAGAAAACCATGATGGAGGCCCTTGTTGATGAAGCAAGGACTGGAGCCATGGCGCAAATCAAAGAAATTGCTGAAGAAGCAAAATTGAACGCCAACAAAGAGGCCCGAAGAATTGTTATTCAAACCATTCAGCGCGTAGCTACCGAACAGGCGGTAGAAAATGCCGTTACCGTTTTCAATATCGAGTCCGATGAGGTAAAAGGTCGGATTATTGGTAGGGAAGGACGGAATATTCGAGCGATAGAAGCTGCTACAGGGGTTGAAATTATTGTGGATGACACACCAGAAGCCATTATCCTTTCTTGTTTTGATCCGGTTCGTCGTGAAATTGCACGTTTGTCCTTGCACCAATTGGTTTCCGATGGACGCATTCACCCCGCAAGAATTGAGGAGGTAGTCGCTAAAACCAGAAAACAGTTGCAAGAAGAAATCAATGAAATTGGCCGCAGAACGTGCATCGATTTAGGCATCCATGGCCTGCACCCAGAATTGATGAGGATGGTTGGACGGATGAAATACCGTTCCTCCTACGGGCAAAACTTGCTCCAACACTCCCGCGAAGTAGCAAATTTGTGCGCCATCATGGCGGCAGAACTCGGTTTAAACGTCAAACTCGCCAAAAGAGCAGGGTTGCTCCATGATATTGGTAAAGTTCCCGACGATGAGCCAGAATTGCCGCATGCAATTTTAGGTATGAAGTTGGCCGAGAAATACGGAGAAAAAGCGGAAGTGGTCAACGCCATCGGTGCCCACCACGATGAAATAGAAATGAAAACCTTGATTTCTCCAATAGTTCAAGTTTGCGATGCCATCTCCGGTGCACGCCCCGGCGCGCGTCGTGAAATTGTTGAGGCTTACATTAAACGAATTAAGGAATTGGAAAACCTTGCCTTGTCGTACGATGGTGTCGGCAGCGCCTATGCGATTCAAGCAGGTCGAGAACTCCGTGTTTTGGTCGAAGCCGAGAAGGTGAGCGATGAAAAAGCCGATGAGCTTTCCTTTACTATTTCGCAGCGTATTCAAACCGAAATGACCTATCCAGGACAGGTTAAAGTAACTGTAATTCGCGAAAAACGTTCGGTCAATTTTGCTAAATAATCTATGCTCGACAAGCACCTCAAAATAATTGCAGGGCCTTGTAGTGCAGAGACGCCAAACCAAGTTAGGCAAATTGCGGAATCCCTTTCGGGGATGGATTTATATGCTTTTCGTGCAGGAATATGGAAACCACGCACCCAACCGGGAGCCTTTGAAGGGGCAGGTAACGAAGGCCTACTCTGGCTCAAAGATGCATGCGAAGAATTTAGTTTTTCTCCCATTACCGAGGTGGCAAGCACCGCTCATGTTGAAGCAGTACTTAAGGCAGGTTTTGATAAAGTGTGGATTGGTGCTCGGTCCACGTCTAATCCTTTTTCGGTGCAGGAACTGGCCGATGCCTTGCAAGGAACTTCGACAACGGTTCTTATAAAAAATCCAACGAATCCAGATGTTAAACTATGGATTGGGGGCATTGAACGTTTGTACAAAGCTGGCATCAAGGAGGTCATTGCCGTGCATCGCGGTTTTTCAACCTACGACAAACAGCGCTACCGAAACCTCCCCAATTGGCAGCTTCCCATAGCCTTGCGTCAGGCATTTCCACAAATGGAACTTTTATGCGATCCTTCACATATTACTGGAAAAGCGGAAAATGTTCCCATGGTAGCACAAATGGCCATTGACCTGAAGT
>JACCDP010756878.1_pt1 | contig 30723 bp, 32 predicted proteins | sample 7445841 | NCBI WGS metagenome assembly JACCDP01 (sample SAMN15323441, study PRJNA562643) | freshwater metagenome | isolation source: river surface water | place: USA:Blue River Watershed | collected 2017-08-17 | reverse complement strand
GGCGGGCCCGGCACGGCGCGAGCCCGGCCCGAATCACGCCGGCGGCCTACGACGCGGTGGACACCCGGGCGCGCTTCGGGCTGATCGAGCGGCGGGACCTGGCGCAGCCGTGGCCGGGCCAGACGGTGCTGGTGGCCCACACGCCCCCGCGTCGGGACCCGGCGGCGCTGCTGGAGGTGCGCCCGGGCGACACGATCGACGTGCTCAGCACGCGGTCCGGCGCCGAGGGCTGGGCGCCCCTGCGGGTCCAGTTCGTCACGCGGTCGCAGTACTTCGCCCCGGGGCGACCGGCCACCTCGCTGGTCCTGGGGGTCCGGACGGACGAGTGGGCGCACGCGCTGCGGGGGGAGCCGCCCTAAGAGTGAGCCGAGCGAGCCGCCCGCGCGGGGGGGGCGTATTTAAGACGCGTGCCCCGCGGCCCGGCGAATGGCGTCCGCGGCAGTCGTGCAGCAAGGGGGTCAGGACCTGTCTTCGCTGCTGTCCCAGGTGAAGGTGCTCGAGTCGGACCGGGAGCGCCTGGCGCGCGAGCTCGAGGAGGCCAGGCGCAAGATCGAGGAGGAGCAGAGGCGGCTGGAGGAGGTGAACAGCAAGATGGGCCGGCTCACCGAGGGCAAGCGCGCCGAGATGCAGCAGGCCTTCGACACTGTGATCAAGAAGTGGCTCGCGGACAGCGTGCAGGACGATAAGGTGCGCCAGGAGTTCCAGACGGGCATGTCCCGCCTGGTGGAGAACACGGCCGAGGACAGCGGCGTGTGGCAGGTGCGCGCGCCCGCCCTGCTCTTGCGTCTGTGCATCCTTATTCTAATTACATGCACAGGTTGTGTGCTGTGCATCGAACTTGCACGCCAGAAGGTTGCAAGAGATCGACCAGCTGCAGCAGGAGATCAACACGCTCAAGAGTGCGGGCACGGGCGAGTTCCGGGAGGAGAGCTCGCGCAAGCGGGGGCGCGACGAGGCCCATCCGGGTGGCCGACAGGGCGAGCCAAAGGATATCTGGCTCGACTTTGAGGAGTCCATGAAGGGCCGCACGTTCGACCCGGCCCTTTGAGGGAGCGTCAGGACAAATTTCATTAAACGGGCCACAGCGAACCGATTGTGATTCAAACCGGCCGCAAGGGCCAGCGCGAAACGAGCGTTATCCGAACCAGTCGCCAGGGCCAGCGCGAACCGATCTTAACTCAGACCAGCCGCCCGAGCATGGGCTGCTGCGTGATCATCTTGTAGCCCTTGCCCGCGCGGATCGAGGCCATGCCCACGAAGTCGGGGCCGTGGTGCCCGCTGCCGAGGATCTCGGTCTTGACGCACCCGGCCTCCTTGATGCGCATGGTGCCTTGGAAGGCCAGGCTGTCGGTCGCCGTCTCGGCCTCGCGCGAGCTCTCTCCAGCCGACTTGCGGGTGCTGTGCAGCTCGCTGAAGTTGGGGAAGTTTGCCCGATAGTCCCTGTACGCAGAATAGAGATCGTGATTGAACACGCGGAACTCGTCGATGTCGAGCACATGCAAGTTGTCGTAGCCCACCACCGAACGTTGGGGCTGATGGCCGCGGTGCCCGTGCTTGTAATTGTCGTCAAACACGATGGGGGACGGCCAGTTGGGCTTGAAGCCTTGCTTGAACTCCTCAGAAGACGTGTCATGAATAAACGCCATAACACACATGGATGCTCCCTGATAATTTCGTGTAACTTCCATGGTATCTTCGGAAAATTTTTTGACCTGTGCTTCGTTGCGCCAGTCGACGTGTTTGTCCTCTTTGCCCCCGTTGTACCCGTCATACGCTATGTCCCAGAGGCGTATGAGATTTTTCTCATTGAACACAATGGCTCGCTCATGGTACCTGCAAGCATGAAAGTTAGTGATAGGAATGGCAAATTGATAACACAAGGTAACTCACTTGTATGACATTCCCCAGACTCCGTGCATCGAGTCATCGTAAACACTCAACTCTGTTTGGCCCCACAGGGTGTTCCCCAGCTGCTCCCCTGCCAAGCCCATGATGATCCCCAGCATATAATGCTCGATGTTAGGACGCAAGACAACTATCTCCACTTTTTTGCTCAAATTTGAAATAAGTTCGTGTGTGGATTCCGTATCATCCATGCTATCAGAAGAGCCGCCGTCTGCACCACCTCTTCGAAGCTCCTCTATTTCATCCCTTAATCTGTCAATTTCATTCATCACGTCAATTTCACTGCCCCTGTCATGAGTTCGGCCTGGACGAGGATTATCACTCCTACGGCCACGACGACGACGACTTGTACGCTCATCATCATCACGTGAAGGCCTAGGGCGTCTACGACTATCGTCAAGTCCTTCTACTGGATCAAGATCATCTTCATCATTTTCTCCTTCAGCCTCAGCATCGCCCCCGCCTCCATCGCCCCCGCCTCCATCGCCCCCGCCTCCAGACGCACCACCACCACCGCCTCCAGACTCGGCACCTCCGTCAGAATCAGAAAATCCAATTAAAAGATCACTGTCCTCATCTATCGAGCCAATTGGATACATTCTCATGTACTGTTCAGTGAGCATGTTGGTTTCCCCACGACTTTGAACTTCTGCATCTGGCGGATTCAATACAATTCCTTTTCCTACAGCTACGAATTTACTGCGGCTAACGTCTTTGCGCTCATATTGTACAATTTTTCCAATTCTTGACATAGCAGTTGCATAATAAAGAGTGTCAATGTTATCTGGCTTAAATGCGTCACCTACCAGCCTAGATTGGAGAATTTGAGCAAAGAAACTGATCATATTAGAGTCAATTGGTACATCTTCTGCTAGGGGGTTAACGAATGTTTTGAAAAACGAAGGTTCTTGATCTTGAATTAACGACTTATGTTGCAGACTTAAACCTTGGTACACATCTTGCATGGCTATCAAATAATCTTCATTCAATTGACAATGGTATGCCTTTCCCATTTTTGCCAGGATTTTGGAATGCATTCTAACTTTGTTGTCAGCAAATCCACCACAAAGATTTCCATCACTGTAACATGCAAACGAATGACTGTCTGGCATTGTCCAAATCAAATTATTTTGACAAAAATGGGATTTGTGCTGCTGGTATTTGGCACAAAATTTTTGGCTGAATTTTAAGGAGATATCCATACTGAACAGAACACGTCCTTCTTCTTCCTCTTCTTCAAATATTTTCTTCAATATTGTAAGCATCTCTACAATTATTTTCTCATTGTGACTATCAATGAAAAACTTTTGGTCATCGCCAACGGAAAACAAAACATCAAGTACTTCTGTTGTAAACAAGAGAAATCGGTGGATATCATAGACTACAGCTTCTCCTTCCAGATAACCTTCTTTGGGTGTACGTAAATGTTGAGCATTGTTTGGTTCGTCAAAAGCACCAAAGGGTAACAGAAAAAATTTATCGTGCTTTTCATTACCAGGGATTGGAACTCCGTATCTGAAAAAAGAACGCTTGAGTTCAAATATATCATTCCTGTCAAAAATTTGTTTATGTTGTTCCTGACTCAACTGTTTTTTCAACGAATGCCACCCTCTCCAAGGTGGCCACATTTTAGCTCTGTTAGTAATTGCCAACTTTGCTTTCTCATCAAAAAGGCTCCCGTCCAATAAGTCTTCAAACGCAGGAATAATAGTTTCAAAATCAAAAATCCCTGTTGTTTGACTGGAACTAAACACAACCCCCCTAGTATCAGTACATTGCAAGAAAACAGCGTTCCTATTGGCATAATAGTCTGTTATTTTTTTTGGCGTATCTCGTGATGAAATCTCTCTGGCATCTTGAAGAAACCGCACCCATCTTGCGTTCTTTATCTGATTTTCAAAAAACGGACTGACCACCTGGAGTTTGGGCACTGTTGACTTGACGCCCAACCCTTTCAAGTCCTGCCTCCACTTCCCGCCTTGCATTGTTTTACCAATGCCAATCAGATTCCCGCGCAACTGGCTTCCCATAAACGGCCTTGCCATTCCACTGCCATGAATGTTAGCATGCACTGTCAATAAATCATCAATCAGTTTAGCGTTGTTGTTGCCTGGCAGAGAATCAGTGTATTTCCCCTTGTGCACCCTGGCCATGTTGAGCAGCTCGAAGAACGTGAGGGAAAACCAGTTGTCCCTTGCCTCGTTGTAGAACTCGAACTCGCGCTTGTAGTTGTGCTCGCTGGGCGCGATGCGGTAGTACTCGGCCACCCGGACGCGGCGCCGGAGCATGTCGCGCGGCTCGAGCCCCGTCTCGAGGGAGAAGGCGCGGGTGTGGACGATCTTGAGGCCGCGGTAGGACTGGAGGTCGGGCCCCTGCTTGAGGCGCTTGACGCCGTCGGGCCCCTGGGTGAGGTAGTTGGTGCGCTCCGGGACCATCTGGAGCTGGAACCCGAGCTTGCTGTTGCAGAGCAGGAAGTCCGGCATGGGCCCGCCCCAGGTCTTGAGGCGGATCTTGGACTCCTCGATGAGTATGTCAAGGGCGTTCTGGTTCTTCTGCATGAAGCCGAAGAGGTCGACGAACTCGCGGCAGATCTGGCCTGAGGTCTTGCTCTGCCCAAAGTACTTCTCGCTCATGGTCTTCTCGTAGCTCGGGGCGAGGATGAGCGCCATGTGGACGTCGAGGTCGTTGGAGTACTGGATGCTGCCGATGAGCTGCTTGAGCTGGTTCTGGAAGTTCTCGCGGCCGTGCGGCGTCATCATGAAGTTGTGCTCGAGGTTGATGGCCAGACCGTGCCGGACGGCGTAGCCCGCGAACGACCGCTTGCTCTGGGTGAGCGTGCGGGCGGCGGCCTCGTACGGCACGCGGGAGGCCATGGCCTCGTCGAAGGACCACACGTTCCACTTGATCTTGCCGTCCACATTGTCAAAGTACTTGTACGGCAGGATGATGCTGGTGAACGGGCTGTTGGTCGCGTCGGTGATGAGGCCGTCGATGCGGTCCGTGAGCCACGGGTTGGGCCCCTTGAGGATGTCCGGCAGGTGCCAGCGCCCGTGCCGCTTGTACTTCTGGAGGTCGTCCTTGATGTCCCGGGCGGAGGGCCCGAACACGTTCTCGTAGTCGCGGATGGACGGCTCCGTCGGGTAGCCGGTGTACGTCCCGCCGCCGTACGGGCCCGGGTCGCCGTTGGGCATGTATGACGTGGACAGCGGGAGCGAGCGCGAAGCCTGGGTGTTGCCTTCGGTGCCCGTGCCCGACATCTTATCGCGGCGCGCGCGCGGGCCCAATTTATATACATTGCGCCAGCGATTTATTCCGCACACACCGCTCGCGCCGGCCGCACGTGACCCCCGCCGCGTCCGGGGCGCTAGGCCGACGGAGCGGGCAGGCCCAGGCCCGTGGCCGGGTCTGGGTCCGAGTCGTCGAACGCATCCGGCCCCGGCGTGGTGCCCTGCCAGTCCTCCGGCGGCGTCGGGGTGGAGGCAGGTGTGTACGAGAGGATCTGGCGGCGGAGCCCGAAGTGGTGCCGGCCGAGCCAGTCGGTCCGGTGCGCGGCCCGTGGCGGCGGGTCACGGTCGCACTCGGCGGCCTGCGCGCCGGTGGCGTTGCACGGCGGCTCGAAGAGCGAGGCCTCCAGGCGGAGCAGGCTGGACCGGATGCCCTGGAGCATGGTCGTGATGCCCTCCTCGTCCTGCTCGCCCCGGGGCTCGGTGCGCGGCGGGCGGGGGCGGTAGCTGGCCACCGAGGGCGGCGCGGGGGTCGTCGACTCGGATAACACAAGTGCGGAATGTGCTGTGCATGTATTTAACATAAGAAAAACAGGAATAACCCATTGCAAGTGCATGAAAAACAAGGTTCGTGGCATGCCCCGCGGGGTGGGCCCGGGCGCCGCTTTTTATACGCCGCCGGCTCACTGCGGGCTCTGGATCTCGTACTTGATGCTGAGGCGGGCGGTGTAGGTGTACGGGGTGCTCAGGAAGCGCTCGACGTGGGCGCGGCGCTCCTGGTCGAGGCGCTCGGCGGTCCAGGTCGGGTCCGCGACGAAGTTCTGGAGCGGCAGGGAGTCGTCGTTGATGTCGTCCCAGCTGTGCGCGTTGAGCCGGAAGATCTGGACCTGGAACAGGTTCAGGTCGTTGGCCGCGACGCGGTTCAGGACCTGCGAGCGGAGGGCCTGGCAGCACACGGCGAGGACCTGGCGCGTGACCTTGAACCTGCGGCGCGGGCGGGCGAGCATGTCAGGAGGCGCGCGCACAAAGGCAGCACAACGCTCGGGGCGCACCACTCGTTGTCGATCTTGGGCTGCTCGTCGATGTTGCACCCAATGAGGTTGGAGTTGTGCCGGAGCAGCGTGATGACCGGGTGGTCCTGGTGCACGAAGACGTACGGGCAGCCCTGGACCTCGAGGATGCCCTCGGAGTCGATGTTGGCCGCGGTGTACTTGGGGAACTCCTTGCGCCACTGGTTGCCCTCCTCGGCGCCGACGTCGCACTGGTAGAGCACGTGCGGCGCGCTGATGACGGAGTGCGGGATCACGGTGTAGGCGTACCCGTCGCCCATGTCGGTCTTCTCGTTGGCCGGGACGCACTCGACGTTGACGCCCATGGGCACGGGGAAGGTCGAGCGGTGCTCGAGCAGCTTGACCTCGTGGATCAGGGCGGTCCGGAGCTGGTTCGTGGCGATCTGGGCGTCGGCGTCGGTGCCCAGGCCGAACACGCGCAGCTGCATGCCCTCGACCGGCCGCCAGACCCCCGCCTGGGTGCCCTGCATGGCGAGGTTGGCGAGGCTGCCGGTGATGTTGACCATGACGGAGCGGGTGAGCACGCTGCCCTGCTGGATGGTGTTCTTGTCGCACCGGGCGAACGGACCCATGATCTGCGGTACGGCGCCCGGTGCGAGGCCCGGGGGCTGCTGCGAGACTGCGCCTGTGGTTAGCCCGTTCATCCTCACCGAGTCCGCGCGTTTACTTAAATACGAGACTGGCGCAGCCGGCGCATGGGTTCGAAAGGCGGCGGCGCGGGCAGCAGCGCGCTCGACACGGTCGAATCGGGCATCGTCCTGCTCTTCACCGAGCGCGCGATGGCGCTGGCGTCGGGCTGGTCGGCGCCGGACCTGGTGCTGGCGTGCGGCGCCGGGTTCGCCGTGCGGTTCGGGCTGCGCCTGGACGGCGAGCGGGGCCGGCTGTTCGACGCGGTCTCGCAGGTGCTCCGGGGGATCGTGCTCAAGGCCGTGCTGTCCGCGGCGGCCGCGCCCGACGCAGGGGTGGCCCTGGCGCACCTGCTGTGCATGTTCCTCCTGCTGCACGCGCTCAACGCGGACGCGGTGGGCGCGACCGCCAAGTACGTCTTCGCGTCGCAGATCGCCGAGGCCCTGTCCGGCGACCCCGCGGTGGGCATCGGGCTGTGCGCGGCGCTGCAGTCGAACATGGCGCTGCTGGCGTCGATGCCGCGGCTGCACGAGTGCGCGCAGCTGGTCGTGGTGCAGCTGGTGGTCCAGTGGTTCCGCCGGAGCATCCCGCACGGCATGGAGTTCCCGACCACCGTGCTGTTCATGCACATGATCACGCCGATGCTGGGCCAGCCGGGTGTGGGCGCGCTCCTGAGCGAGACGTACACGCTGGCCCTGTACAAGGCCGCGGAGACCGTGCAGATCCCGGGCTCCGAGCGCTGGGTCCAGGCGGCGTACGCGGGCCTGCTCTGGCACACGGCGCAGGACCCGGTGACGCGGCTCGTGGGCCAGTTCTGCTGCATCCAGGCGGGCAGCGGGCTGGTGCTGGACGCCGGGGGCGCCCTGCTGCGCACGGACCCGATCCTGTCGGCCTGGTGCATCCTGACGGGCCTGGGGGCCGTGCTGCTGCTGGTGCGCTGAGGCCGCCCGCTAAAAAAGGACGGAAAGCGACGGGTCAGGCGCGGGCGCCGGGGCCGAGGCGAGGCATGTTCCCCCCGAACTGGGACGCCTACAGCGGCCCGAACCGCAAGAAGCCCCGGACCTTCCTGGAGCAGGTCGCGGACAGGGCGTCGGAGACGGACCAGGCGCGGGCCGAGCCCGTGGGGTTCGTGTCCGACCTGTACAACACGATCCGCCGGAGCCTGAACCACGACCACCCCGCCGCCGAGGCAGCGCCGGCGGAGCTGGACATGGACCACATCCTGTCGCGGGTGCAGTACCGGGACATGCTGGAGAACCTGTTCGCCGACGGGGACCCCGGCGCGGCGCCGGAGCTGCCCATCATCACCAAGGTGTACGAGGAGAGCTTCATGCGGCAGCCGGCGGCTGGCGAGCGGGCGTGCGCGATGGGCGAGCAGTGCGAGTGCCGGTTCGTGGACCGGCAGGCCCCGTTCACCGCGGTGGAGTTCCGGCTGCCGAGCGACCCGGACGGCCCGCAGCTGTGCGTGCTGTGCTCGCGGCGGGCCACGCAGAAGATGTTCTATGACATGTGAGTGCATGGTTTTATCATGCGCTGCACAAGGTAATAACTGGGCTGGGGGCAGGTGCTACGCCGGCAAGTCGCCCAAGGCCGTGATCCAGCGGTACGGCAACATCTTCGGCCAGCCCGGCGAGTACAGCACCGAGTGCATGCTGGTGTGCCCGCAGGGGCTGGCCCTGCACGCGATGCCCCTGCCGTGCATGTCGCACCAGCGGAGCCGGTACAGCGTGGTGACACAGGGCGGGGTCAAGTCGCTCCGGCAGCACCGGGTGAGCCACGAGGCTTTTCAGACCCCTTCGGACACACCGCGGCGCTGAGGGTCCAGCGCCTGCAGCCGGGCGGCGCCTTCAAGCAGCTGCCGCCCGCCTGCGTGTCCGAAGGGGAGCAAGCCACAGACCCCGCGTCGGAGCCCTACGTGCCCGCCAGCCCGGCCCTGGACGCCCACGTCCGCCGGGTGCACTGGCTGGCGCGCGAGGGCCGGATCGACGCCCAGGCCGCCGAGCGGCACCTGAACGCGCACCTGGGCGCGGCGTGCCTGCCGCCGGGCGCCGTGCCGGCCGCGCGCCTGCACTGCCTGGTGATGCCGCTCACCGACGCCCCGCAGTTCGGGAACCTCCCGGACCTCTGGCCGTTCCTGCACCAGGCCCTGTCCGCCCCGGAGTTCAGGGCGCACCAGGGGCTGCCGGCCGTGATCCTACAGACCCTGCCGTGCTTCCGGCGGCCCAGCCCGTCGGGCGCGGCGGACCCGTCCCAGCCGGCGGCCCCCGTGGAGGGCGCGGCCCCGGTGCTGCTCAACCTGGTGCTGGCCCTCCTGCTGGGGCTGTACCCGGACGCGACGGCCAAGCCGCAGTTCCGGGTGCGCGCCCGCGTCTTCGGCAGCGTGCACGCGCTGCTCACGCGCCCGCCCGAGGCGCAGGAGCGGTTCGTGCGGGCCCGGCTGGCCCTGGCGACGCTGGCCCTGATGGAGTACCTGGCGCGGGTCGTGCCGGCGTGCATGCCCGCCGAGGAGGAGTTCCTGCGCCGGGTGTTCGGGATGGGCCCGTTCTTCGACCAGGCCCCGCTCATGTGCAACGAGTTCCGCTCGGGGCTGGCCTGCCTGGCCGGCGCGCCGGGCCACAGCGCCCTGTCCGACGCGGACTGGGCCGAGCTGGACGCGCGCGCCGCCGAGACGGTCGAGCGCGCCGCCCGCGTCAAGCGCAAGCCGCCGGGGCCGGTCGAGCCGCGCCGGGGGGCCGACGACCCCGCGCCCGAGTGGCGGACGGCGCTGGCCTGCCCCGCGGTGCCGCTGGGGTCGCCGGACGACTACAAGATCCTCGCGCACGCCTACGGGCTCCCGAACCACGGGGCCGACGTGGAGCGGTTCCACTCGATGATCCGGATGGGCCGGCTGCCGGCGAGCCTGCTCCGGCTGCAGCTCGACGCCCTGGCGCGGCAGAGCGGCGACTGGCGCTGCGTCTGGATGCGGTCGCGGCTGCACATGTGCCCGTCGTGCCTGACCCGCCGCAGCGTGTCGGTCATGCGGCACGAGCTGCGGGTGGACACGCTGAGCGGCCGGCTCACGTGCTCGGACTGCCGGTGCAGCGACGTGCTGGCGGTGGATCTGCTGGTGCGTGCTCGTTTTCAACTGCGTGGAATGCATGTTATTGACACCGGTTTAACAGGGACGATGCATGACCATCAAGGGCGTCAGCTACGTGCTGTGCCCGTGCTGCTGCACGATCCACCAGTACCACCGGGGCACCGCGCGGCCGTGGGTGCTCGCCTGCTGCAGCCCGCGCCCGCCGGGCCGCCGGGAGCGCCCCCCGCCGATCCGGTGCGCCGTGTGCAACGAGAAGCACCAGCCGCCGCTCGTGGAGCGGGTGGACCACCTGACGGGCGAGCTCATCCCGTTCGGGTTCTGCGCGCGCCACACCCCGCCGCGCCCGTTCCTGGAGCGGTGTGCCAGCGCCAAGGACCTGGTGGAGTGGGGCGCGCACGTCCGGCGCGGGCCGTCCCGGGGCCGCCTCGCCGACCCGTAGCCCCGGGCGGGACCACGCGCCTCCGCGAAACGCCGCGCATTTATTTAAATCCGGTGCGAGGACGGCGACGCGATATGGCGTGTGTGACGGGCAAGGTCCCCGAGGGCGACTGGCTGGGCGTGGCGTTCTCGCGGGGGCACGTGACCAGGCTGCACGACGACGTGGTGATGGCCGCGACCATGGGGGCGTACGTGCACTGCGAGGTCGTGCGGGGCCGGGGCCGGACCATCGAGCGCGTGTACACGTCGTTCGACAACGGCGGCGGGTTCCTCCTCTCGGCGAACCGGCCCACCGCGCCGCACTGGGCCCTGTTCGCGATCCCGGTGACCAACCCGGCCGCCGTGCACGCCACGCTGCTCACGGTGCTCTCGCTCAACCTCCCGTACAACAGCAGGGACCTCTGGCAGTGCTGGTTCAAGGCGATGCTCCCGTGGGAGACGGAGCTGGACTGCGAGCGGCCGGAGACCTGGCGGCAGTCGGGCGTCTTCTGCTCCCAGGTGGCGCTCCTGCTGCTCCGGGCGTTCGCGCGGCGCGGGCACATCGTGCTGCCGGCCGACACGCGCGCCCTCGTGGAGGCCACGCACAGCCGGGGGTGCTCGCCCAACACCCTGTTCGGGCTGCTGAGCCGGGCCTGCCCGCGCGTGTTTTGAATCCGGCACGATCCTGTGTTTGGTTTGAATTTCGAACTGGTTTGAATCTGCTGTAATCGAGACGGGCACGCGCGCTTTTTTTTTTTTGCGTCGGCGCGCGGATCGAAACTCGCGGGAGCGACCGCCGTTGCGCGATCGAGTCCACCCGATGAAGACAGCGTCGACCACCGCCAAGCCCGACGAGGACAAGACCGCCCAGCCCGAGCAGAAGGCCAAGGAGGGCGCTGTCGAGGACGACGAGACGGACAGGCCCGACGGACCGGACGACGGCGAGAAGGCCGGCAAGAAGAAGAAGGGGCCCAAGGCCGTCAAGACCGCCAAGACCAAGAAGAGCAAGGGCGAGCGCAAGCGCGGGCCGGCGCGCCCGTACCGCAAGCTGCCGCAGGACACCCTCGAGTCGCGGATCAAGAAGCTCGAGAAGCGCATCGAGCGGACGAGCGCCCAGGCCGAGGAGGGCCGGTCGTTCCTGAGCAAGTACACGCGCGAGCAGGGCTTCCGCAACGCCGAGGCGGTGCAGGCGGCCGCGTGAGGCCCCGGCCGCCGAGCAATAAACTCGATTGAACGCGCGTCCCCTGTGTCCCTTGGCGCGAGAGGTGTTGCACCGGCGCGGTATTTATGCCCCGGCGCCCCTCCGGCGTCAAAATGTGCAGGCTCACCGGGCAGAAATTGCTCGTGGAGTCGCCCGCGATATACGCGTCCCCTGACATGCAGGCCTACATCCAGCGGGAGCTGCAGAACCCGTGCAAGCGCTGGGTGGTGGACGTGCTCAACGGGTCCAGGGAGGCGGACGAGGTGCGCCTGCGCACGGGGGGCTTCGTCCTGCTGCCCGACACGGAGCGAGTGAACCGGTACACGCGCGCCCCACCGGAGCAGGGCGCGCCCGCCAAGCCCAACGCCCGCCCCGGCTCGGCCCCGGCGCACGACCAGACCACCCTGACGCGCGCGCGCCTGCTCTGGGGCGGCCGGAAGCCGGGGGCGGCCCCGCAGCGCCCGACGCGGTACTGGAGCACCGTGCGGCAGCGCCAGGTGCGCTGGCACCCGGGCTGGCCGGGCCAGGCCCCGCCGCTCGAGCCCACGCGCGCCTGGCACGACCCCACGCAGGCCCAGCCGGTGGAGCAGGTGAACTGGCTGGCGATCGCCACGGAGCCCGGGCTGCGGAGCCTGCGGGACCTGCGGGGCCGGCACCTGCCCATGCTGCGCCAGATGCTCCGGCAGTGCCGGAAGCGGATACGGGAGGAGACGGGCGTGCCCGAGGAGGAGGTCATGGCGTACGTGCACTACCCGCCGAGCGTGTACCAGCTGCACGTCCACTTTGCGTACCCGTACGCGCAGTACAATCACCGGGACGTGTTCCGCATCCACAGCCTGGCCGCGGTCATCAATAACCTCGAGATCGACCCGGACTACTACGCCAGGGCGCACCTGCAGGTGTCGCTCGCGCGCACCTCGGCGCTGCACCAGATCTGCGCCAGCGAGCCCGCCCTCACGCCCGCGCGGGCCGATTGGCAGCTGGGGCGCAGGAAGTCCGTTTGAGACCATGCAGCGTCCGTATATAAACGGGGGGGCGTGCGGGCGCGCAGACATCAAGTCATCTCGATACGTATGCCTGCCGGTCAGAAGCGTAGCGCGCCATCCAGGGGAAACTCCAGGGCCAAACGGTCCAAGGCACAGCCCGCTGACCCGAGCCTCGAAGCCCAGGCTGTCGTGCCGGCCCTCGATGCGCAACCAGTTGCGCAGGAGGCGCCCGAGATCGTACAGCCGGCGCCCGAGATCGTGCAGCCGGCGCCCGAGATCGTACAGCCGGCGCCCGAGATCGTACAGCCGGCGCCCGAGATCGTGCAGCCGGCACCCGAGATGGTACAGCCGGCGCCCGAGATCGTGCAGCCGGCGCCCGAGATCGTACAGCCGGCGCCAGAGATCGTGCAGGAGCCCGTTGCAGAGGAGCCCCAGGCGAAGCAGGCCCCGATCCGCTTCAGGACCACAGTCTGCATGATGCAGATCGGTAATCGAATCCTGAGTCGGTTCGCGCTACCGGTCGCTCCGGCCCAGCCAGTGGCGCCGCCAGCACAGCCCGTGCAGGCCCCGCAGGCTCAGCCCGCCCCGCCAGCACAGCCCGTGCAGGCCCCGCAGGCTCAGCCCGAGCAGCCCGAGTTGCCGCTGGTCCAGCATGCCGCGCAGCCCCAGGTGGTCGTGAAGACTGCCCACGCTGCGTTCTGGCAACTGCCCGCGTTCTGGTACTTCATGTGCCTGCTGATGACGTACATGCTCTGCATCATCGTGGCCAGCCACCTTTACCTCGTGGCGGGCTCGTTTGCTGCCGGCGTGTCGCGTGTCATGGACCTCTGGGCGCAGGCTTACTTGCCTCCCGAGCTAGTGACGCCGGCAACCCCGGAGGCGCAAGTGGAACGCGTCCTCCAGGGCGAGATATTGCCCATGTCGATTCTGGACGGTTTCGAATTCGACCCGGAAGGGGATTTAGTTGAGTATTGAGCCGACGGGCCTTAGCAAATAAACCGACTTGATCTAGCACGGGCGGCCCCAAGCGGACGGGCGCTATTTTCCCGCGCACTCGCGAGTATTCAAGCCCGTCGCGATCGCGCGCGCACCCAGGCAGGATGGACCGAGTCAGACACAGAATCCCCTTCCCGTGCGCCGTGTACTTTCGCAAGCGAATGGCCGAACCATATGTACGTGGTTTTTGCATGCTGTTGTAACACGTTTTACATGTAATCACCATGTTGACAGGTATTCAGCCACATGTGCACGCGTTATTTGGAAAAGGAACTCCCGCCCTCCCTCTGTGTCGACGACGTCCAGACCTCCTGCCACAGCCCCTGGCTCCCCAGCGCGATGCGCAGCCCCGTCTTGGTGCTCGTGGCGGGGGACGTGGCGCAGACAATCAGCGCCGAGTCTCGCTGCCCTGCGGCGAAGGGTGGGGCATCCGCGCGCTTCCTGTACGCAGGTCGCGCCCGCCCCGCGCCCGCGCCCGCCCGGGGGCTCACGAGAACCGTGCCGCAGGGTCCGAGTTCGAGCGCAATCGTGCGGAGGGCTGGAGTCCGCACGACGAGCTCGACCCGGGCTACGTGCAGCTGGCCTTCTACAGCTCGGTCACCGTGTTCACCCGGGACCGCCGGGACTGCGTGTGGCGCCCGCGCGACACGGCCCCGGTGGAGTCGAGCCTGGTCGTGCTGCCGCGGGTGCTGCCGGAGTCGCAGCTGGGCTGGTTCACGCGCGCCTTCGAGCACTCGATCCGCAAGTGCGCGCAGGACAGCACGTGGCTCGTGGAGCGGGGCGGCGGCGCGGACGCGTACAGCGAGCGCGGCCTGCAACCGCGGTGGATCATGAAGCGCATGCGCCTCCGGGAGCGGGCGCAGGCCGCCGAGCCCCCTTGCAAGCGCCAGAAGCGGGCGTGACATCACGGCTGGGCCACGAAGCGGCGCCCGCCCGCCAGCACGACCGAGCGCCCGCTCCTGAGCGGCAGCCGGATCGTCTCGAGGCACGACACCGCCCGCGTCTTGACCGTGTCCTGCCGGCAGTACGCGCCCAGCTCGTCCCAGCGCCCCTCGCGGGCCAGGCCCACCGCGTCCCCGCCGGTGCCGGTCTTGGAGTCGAGCCCGTTCGCGGCCAGCAGCGCGTTGAGCGAGAACCCGGAGTCGAAGCCCAGGCGGCAGGCCTCGTATAAATCGTAAAGCTTGAGCGCCCAGGCCCCGACCCGCGCGTCCGACAGGCCGTACCGCAGCTGCAGGAAGGGCAGGTCGAAGCGCGCCCCGTTGAACGCGCACAGCCGCTCGGCCCCGTCCAGCAGCGCGAGGAAGGCCTCGGGCGTGTCGCCGGCCTCGCCCCGGAAGAAGAAGACGCGGTCCACCCCGGCGTCGGGGTCGTAGGCGCACGCGCACGTGATCTCGTCGGCCTCGGGGTCCAGCCCGGTGGTCTCGAGGTCGAAGGCGAGCATGGCGGTGCGCAGGCAGGCCACGGATCGTTTTATACAGGCGCGGGTTCAGACGCAGGACTCGAGCCGGAGCGCGCACGCCTGCAGGAAGAATTCGATCTCCCTGGCCTGGCGCTCCTCGATGGCGCGCAGCCCGTCCCCGAGGGATAGCGCGTCTTTCTTGCTAATCTCCCGGATCATCCGGACCAGGTCGCGGCTCAGCGGCCGGCTTGGGGGGGGCTTGCCGCGCATTCGGATGCCGGCACCCGCGCGGAAACACTCGGCACCCCTCGAGTTCGCACGCTTTACTTGCACTATTTAAGGCCAAGCGGGAGCAAGACGCAGACAGGGCTGACCTTATTCTGGCTCTGTTTCCAGGCGTGTATTTTCTTGAGCTTCAAAAGAAAGATGAGACGTAGGCACACGGTCAACGAGGAGGAGCTACAACTTGTAGATCCAGTGACATTTCCAATGTCTGAGATTCCCCAAGGATTCCAGCAAGACATAAAGAAATGGATCAAAGCAAGTGATTTTCACCTCTTCATGGGCAGGTTTAACGAGTTCTTGAAAAACTATCAAGGCACTGAGAACGTCAACGTGTGGAGATTTTCGCCATTCATCCAAAAGCATTTCGAGTATGAACAGGGGGATTCGTATCACCTGGCCTTGGCTCTGCTGAGGCGCCAAAAAGATAATGGTGCTGTGGTGAAAACGAGCAACCCTGTGATTACTCTGGTGGCCGCGAAGGAACGAGTGGAGGTGGAAGGCGTCAAATCCGCTGTGGTTGACAGATTGATGTACTATGAAGAAAGCGACCCCACGGAGCAGCAAGGCGGCTTGCCTTATTTCAAGATCGTGAAAATGTACCCGATGGACCCCGACGTGTTGACTCCAGCAAAACTGCTGAAGGTTGCATGTGACATCAATGGAGATGATCACGACACTTTTAAAAAGGTCGCAGAGCTCTTTTTGATGGAAGGATTTTTGAAGTTTTTCAAAAAGACCAGTCCTATTGGGGGCATCGGGCATTATTGCACAAAAACGGTCAATCTTTTTTCGCCATTCACGATCCATCTGAACGGTGCGATTTCCGAATTGTTTGGTGGCTTAGTCAGCTTCTACACTGCAAAATACATCACCGAACAGCATTTGGGACCATTGAACGAAATGGCGCTACTGATCTCAGCAGAGGTTGCAATCGGAGGCAAGAAGAATTCGCTTCCAAAAACGGGACAAGTCCGTGTGAGCAGGAAAAGGCGAAACAGAGAGTCAAGGGACGATTCCATCATTGGTGAGGAGGACGACGACGATGATTTGAGAGAGTTTTTTGAATTCCAAGACGGAACTCATGGTCTGCCGGAGCTCACCAAAACATTGGAAGATTTTTGCGGCAAAAGAGCTGATGAGGAGAAGACGCTTGTAAAAGATCTTAACCAAGACCCGATCATGGAATTCATCAAAGCCTTGCCGGAAGAACAAAAGGTAGTACTTGTGAAAAAAGCAGAAGACCAGCTTTTCCACCAGATCTGCACCATGTTTGCGAATTTTACCTTTAATTCCAGACATGTGCCAACTGTGTCAACTGAGACAGTGGTGTGGGCCCCAAAATCCATTGAGGCGCTTACGGCAGAAGACAAGGACTCTTTGATGCGACTTTTTCAGAGCATCCAATATGCTATCTCAACGCACCCGAACAATGGCATTTTCTTTTCGCGTTTAATGTGTTATGGAGGCTCAAACATGCTTTTGTCATGCATTGAACGCGTTTTGGGATCATCAGTGGCCAGGGACAACATCTTCACGATATTGAACCAATTCGCTACGGAAATCCAAGATGAAATGATCCAGAGCAATGACCTCTTTTCGTTGATCTTTGGTTTTACGCATGAATTCATCAGCGTTTGGACCGAAACATCGAGCAGGCATTTGGTTAAGGTACTCAAACAAAAGGGGTACGCGTTGCTCAATTTCCCAGTGTATACACCAATGGTAACGTTTCAGGCCGAGGTATGCGATGAGACGGACGATGAAGGATCAAGAATCTCTGATCGTATCAAGAAGACCATGAGCAAAATTGCTTATCGCGTCACACACAGAGTCCAGGCCCTTAACTTTCAAGGGGTGGTCTTTTTGGGTGGGGCTTATTTCAACGATGGAAAGATGGAAGTCACAGCGAAACAACTAAAGTTTCAATCCATCCTGCCCGTTGTTGATCACCAGGTCACTTTGGATATGAACACTCTTCCAATGCAAATCGCCGAAACTAGCAGTCCTTATTACAAAATTGCAAAGGCTGTCAATCGCATTGCAGATCTCTGTTTTTCACAGGATCAAAACAAGGTTCATGCTCTGGTCAAGATGCACTCAACCGAACTGGTTTTCAGTATTTGGAACAATTTCATACTGGGGGCCGGTGGTTACATCAAACAGCTCTTCGATTTTCACGATGAAAGGAATGAGTTGGATGAGTTGGTGGTCATCTTGGCCCATGCCAAATCGAGATTCCCAGAAAAAATCTGGGAGAAGGGCAATGTCGAGAAAGAGCTCACGAAATTGCTCATAGCGATTGGGGATACTGCTTACCTCAAGTTCAATTTGCCGGACATCCACTTCTCAGCAGCTAGGGCGTTGGTTTTGGCAGGGTTGTTGGAAACACCACAGGTGATTACCCATGATGAGGACGAGACTGTGAGTCCCGTCGACCCCAAGATCACGCTCAAGAAGGTTGAGGCTTTTGTCTGGGTGAACGACAATCTTGTGTTGAATCCTCGATTCCTTCACCTCACGCCAGATGAGTTGGCCAAGCTTGATATGGAAAAGGATCACCCTCTCAGCGAGCATCTGAGGCAAAAGATCTTGCATCCGTGACTTTCCAGCTCAAGCAAGTCGCTCAAGTCTGCACCGGGCTTTCAATAAGAGCACGTGACTCAAAAGGAGGAGTGCCATGAGGCCCAGCACGCCACAAAAATAAACACACAATCGTTTCGCTTGCCGTCTCTGCCGATGCGCGCGCGTGTCAAGCCGCGGTTATCGTATTAAGTCTACCACGCGCTGACCGCGCACGCGATGGGCGTGATTCATGTCATGTTGGTCTTGCTGCTCTCATCGCACACCCCGGCGAGTGCGGAGCTGCCCCCGTATTACGCGCAGGTCCTGTCCGACGCGGTGGGTTTCCTCGGGGGCGCGACCGCCGACCCCGACGGCTCGTACGTGCTGGGTTCGCGCGCCGCCCTGGCGCTCGAGCAGCAGCTGAAGCGCGTGATCGGCGCGGACGAGGCCAAGGGGCTGAACCTGACGCAGGTGCGCGCGCTGCCCGACGCCGCCCTGTACCGCCTGCTCACGCTCGCGGCCGTGGGGAACTTCACGTCGGCGCGCGCGTCGAGCTGGCAGCAGCCCGTGAGCGTGTCGGTCGTGCCCGAGACCGGGCTGTTCGTGCTGAGCACGCCCGGGAGCTCGAGCGACCAGGCGCTGCGGGTGCTGCTGCTGATCATGTGCGCCGTCATGTTCAAGCGCTGGATGGAGGACGAGGCGCTGGCGCAGGCGGCCGAGGCGGCGCCCAGACCGTCCGGCGAGCCCAAGGCGGCCGAGCAGAAGAGCGAGTGACGGTAAAAAAACCGGGGGAACGCGCGCGGCCCTGTGCGCGGCGCGGCGATCGGGCCCGGGATGCCGTCCGCGAGCGCGAAGCCCAAGAAGCCGACGCAGGAGGAGCTGGACGACGAGCGCCTCCGGGAGATCGAGGCGAAGATAAAGGAGCTGCTGCAGCTGATCTCGGAGGGGCAGGGCAGGGCCGGCGCCGACGAGCGGCTGCAGGCGGCGCGCGCGCACAGGGACGAGCAGCAGGGGAACCGGCGGGAGCGCACGTTCCACAAGGAGGACAAGGGCCAGAGCAAGTCGGTCCCGATGACCCAGCACACGAGCGCGCACCTGAAGCTCGCGTCGGCGCTCAAGCTGCGGATCCGGCTGGGCGAGTACGCGCTGGAGCTCGAGGACAGCCTGTCGCGGCTGGCGGAGGAGCAGGTGGAGGTGCTGGAGCGCCAGCTGAAGCGCGCGCGCTACTAGCCGGCTCGGGCGAGGTAAAATATTTATGGAACAATGTGTGATGCATGCATAGAGCATGACCAGCAAGCATCCCATGAAGATCCCGCTCACGCCCGGGCAGGCCGTGACGGCCCACGGGTGGATCCGGGCGCGCCGGTGCCTGACCTGGGGCGACGTGCTGTCCAACGACGCGCTGACGTTCAAGTTCCTGCTGGCGACGGTCCGCCTGCCGGAGCACACGCTGTTCGCGCTGCAGCCGGACCTCGAGGCCTGGGTCAAGGCGGAGCGCGCGACGCTGGAGGACGCGCCGCACATGCTGGCGTGGGGCGCGCACCCCATCCGGGACTTCGGCGCGGACCTGGCGGACCTGATCCGCATGGGGTGGAGCCCGGACACGTTCAAGCGCCTCGGGGTCACGATGGACGACCTGACCGCGGTGGGCCTCACGCCGGACAACATGCGGATCTTCGGGTTCACGCTGCACGGGTGGGCCACGCTGGGCATGACGCGCGCGTACGCCGAGCGGATCCCGGTGCACACGCTGTTCCAGCTGTTCCGGGTGCCGCGCCCCGACGTGCTGGCGAGCCTGCGGTAGGCGCCGAGATCAGACCGACTGCTTGGAGATCTTGATGTCGAGCATCTCGTGCGGGCGCGCGGCGGCGATGGCGATCCCGAACACGCGGTAGGCGTCGTAGATGCGGGGGTTGTCGTCGTCCCGAAAGAAGGGCTTCACGCGCGCCACGAGCTTGGTCTTGTTGTCCGACGCGTTCCCGAACGCCCGGCTGTGGTACTTCTCGCGCTCGACCACCGATCCGTCCGGGTGAAATCGGGTGGGCCCGAGCGCCCCCCCTGAGACCTCGATCTCTGGGTGCACGTTCGGCGGCAGGGCCTTGATCCGTCCGTCACGAGCCCGCTTAATCGTCCACCCGTTGATGTACTCCTTTCTGCGCCCGTCCTGCCGGAAACAGTCCTTCTCGAAGGGCCAGTACCACTGCACGAGGTCTCCGGGGAACACCTCGAAGTCCCCGTTCATCACCGTGCGCAGCCCCCCGATCATCACGGTGACCATCGTGTCGCCCGTGTTGGGATGGGCCCAGCCGAGGGTCTGCGCGTACCCCACCGGGATCTGGTCGGCCATCAGGGGCAGCCACACCGACAGGTTCTCCTTGTCCTTTTCCGTGAAGGCCCAGTGGCGTTCGTCGAGCTCGGTACCGTCGCTGTCCAGGCCCGCATGCGGCGCGCCTGTATCCTTGAACCAGTCGATGATGTCCATCTTCTCCTGCACGGACCGCGCGTAGTGGTACATGTACCGGATCATCATGAGGGCCAGCTTGCCGTCGTTGTCCATGGACAGCTGCCCGAGGTTGCTGATGACGCGCGGGTACGCGTTGTTCATGCGCTTGCGAGTGACCTGCGTCACCCACGGGCGGCCGATGCCGACCACGAACTCGTCCTTGTGGATGCAGTAGCGGTACTTGTTGCGCTGGAGCTCCTCGTGGTCGTTCTTGGAGGGCATCGTGTACGCGAGCATGTCGTCGGTGGAGACACGGCACTGCTGGTGGTGCCGGCACGAGGTGTCGAGTCGCGTGTTGGTCGCGGACGCCAAGCTGGGCTGGTACGGGAGCAGGTCGGTCATTCTTCCGGCGGCGCGGCGCGGCGCGCTTTTATATACATCCCGCGGAGTTTGCTGCCGGAACGCACGAGGCTAGAGGTCGGGCGCCGCCCCCGCCAGCCGGTAGAGCGCGTAGAGCGAGCCGGCGAGGACGAGCCCGAGCACGCCCGCCCAGGCGTGGGAGCGCCCGGTGCCCGCGCGGCGGATCACGACGACGAAGCCGGACAGGCTGATGGTCGAGGCCTCCACGTCCACCTCGACGCTCGGGAAGCGCGTGCGGAGGCGCTGCGAGAGCCGCTCGGACCAGGCCGCGCAGTCGTACACCACGAGGGTGTCGGGCGCGGTCGAGACGACGCGCGCGCCGGTCTCACCCGCGCGGACCATCTGCAGCACGCACTGGTGGACCGCCTGCATCGCGATCGAGGGCAGCGCGGGCGTGTTTTATATGAAGACCGTGATGTCGAGCGGATCCCGTGGGGACGGGGGCGCGGCCTCGGGGTCGGGCGCCTCGGGGTCCAGGGGCCAGATGCGGGGCGCGTTCCAGACCGCGAGCGCGTCGAGGCCCATCGCGAGCCAGGCCGAGCCCAGCCAGCCGTTCTGCATTCAGGCGCGGGTTTGGCCCCGCGGTTTATATATTATGCGCTCGAGGACCCCGGGATCGGTAATGCAGGGCGCGTTCAACGTGGACTGGGACCACGTGCTGGACAACGAGGAGCTGGACGAGGAGACCACGAGGCTGTACAGGCAGAAGACGGACGAGTTCGAGGTGGCTCGCCGCACCGGGCCCGTCGCTGGCAGGGACAGGGCGGGAGGACGACGCAGACGCAGGGGGCGAGGAGTAGGAGCGGTCGTTCATGTTGCAGGGCCGGATCTGACGAGGAGGAAAAATACTCGTCTGGAAATGGATGGACGCGAAGATGATGACGAAGATGATGACGAAGATGATGACGAAGATGATGACGAAGATGATGACGAAGATGATGACGAAGATGAAGACGAAGACGGTGAAGAAGACGAAGAAGAAGACGAAGTTGAAGACGGTGAGGAACAAGAAGATGACGGGGGAGACGACGACGAGCCTCCCGTAGCGCAAGCCGCCCCTGACGCTGCCAGACCTAGAAGGCCCAGGCCTGCGTCGCCACACCCGCCAGCACAGCGCTTCACATCGGAGGGCAAGCAGTTCTTCGTGGTGCCAGGGGACGCGCATCCTAGGCCTGGCATCTTCGGGCATTACCTCAAGCCATACACTGTGGACGAAGACGAAGAGTGCGTTCCATTCCCGCCTCCTGACGATTACGATGCGAATGCAGACAAACGATGGGATGGCGAGTTCCTCTCGTCTGGCTGGCCTGGACTGCCGTGGCCCAGTGAGTCGCTGGTGAAAGCCGTGTTACCATACTGGAATCGGAACTCTCGTAACTGGATACCGGATTCGATTACGGACGAAGTCGCTGGCTGGAGCAGCGGGCTTCTGCCAGCGTATCGCGAGGCCATGGCAGTGCACAAGGGCGATACCCCGTTCGAGATCAAGCGCAAGAAGTTTCATGAAAATAGGGCGACCCTGAACAGGGCGACGTACTTTCACATTGGGACGCCACACGGGCGGGATCCGAGCCTGCCCCCGAATCTGGACGCGTGCACGCCGGGCGTACACTTCACAGAGTGCTCGGACCCGCTGGCCGAGCACCCCGCGTACTACGAGGTCGGGAGCGAGTTCCTCAAGAAGAAGGTGGAGGAGGGCGAGGCCCTGGACTTCGCGTTCGCCCGGCGGATGCAGGGGCTGCTCGGGGTGGCGCAGGAGTACGTGTGGGCGTGCCTGGACCCCAGCTTCAACCCCGCGGACCGGCCCGCCGCGATGGAGCGCTTCACGGCCAGCTACACGGCGAGCTTCTACAAGGCCGTGTCGTGGCAGGACCAGCAGGACCCGCGCGCCGTCGCGACGGAGGCCCTGCAGCAGCACAAGGCGTTCTGCGAGGAGTGGGTCCACAAGCACTACCGGACGCTGACGCCCGTCGTGACCGCCGCGGCCGAGGCGCTCGTGGCGGACTTCTACGACTCGGTGCGCGACCGGATGCGCAAGGGCGCGGTCCTGAGCGTCCAGCGGTTCGCGCGCCTGATGATGCGGCACCCCGTCCTGTCGCAGTACTTCGGGGTGTGCCTGCAGAGCTACATGACCAGCCTGGACCAGTCGCGGCCCGGGCGCAACGCGTCGTACAAGGCGATGAACACGGCCACCGTGATGCGGTTCCAGTCATTCAAGCGGTTCGTCAGGGAGTTCGAGTCGCACGCGCACGTGCTGCACGCGCTGTACAAGGAGCTGGCGGAGCTGGAGCACTTCCACTTCCACCCGTACGTGGTGGACTGGTATGACATCGCGGGCCAGCTGCCGGAGGCGCACCGGTTCTTCGCGCGGCCGCAGGACAACCTGCTGCTCAAGCGGCTCCGGAACCCGAACGGCGAGGGGCGCGCGCCGTGGCTGGTGGGCAGGGACTGATCGGGCGAGCGGCTTCAATCGAGCAAGGGCCGCCCGTACAGCACCGAGCTGCGGTAATTGTGCAGGTTGGTGTCTCGCTGCGGCAGGCGGTGCCCGAAGATCAGGCGCCCCTTGAGGGCGTGCATGTTCAGGTAGCCCCGCGCGACGGTCTCCTCGAGCCAGGAGGACGGGCGCATGAACTCGCCGCACGCCCGGAAGACGTGCCCGCTCGGCGAGTCCGGGTCCGGCTTCACGGAGAGGCGCGCGAGGAACAGGGGCTGCTGGTCGCTGCCCTGGATGAACACGTTGCTCGCGCTGGGCGAGTCGGTGAACATGCAGCCGTACCCGCGCCCGAAGAGCGTGTCGTACTCGAACCTGATGAGGGTGTAGTTCTGCGAGCGGCGGGGCGGGGTCGTCCGGAGCACCCGGAAGTGCGGGACCGTCAGGCAGTGCGTGAGGGCCAGATGCTCGGGGGTGTGGATGTGGCGCTGGCCGAGCTCGAACGGGATGTGGGGCAGCCTGATCTGGTAGTGCATGAACGCGTCCACCGCGGGGATGGCCAGGATGATGCGCGCGAGGCTGAGCAGGAGTCGGAGATGCGCCATCTGATCGGGGGGCGGGGGTTCGAATCGGACGCGCGCCCGCTCGGTTTCGCACGGGGTTTTTAGATAGAAGGGGGTTTATTTCCACGTCGAGCCACTCAGTTGGGGCCCTGAGGAGGGAACAGAGTCACGAAACGGTCCATGAAGAACGCCTCGTGCTCGGCAGCCTGAAAGTCGGCAAGAGTTTGCAAGCCGGTCCTCGGAGCTGCCACTGAGGCCTCGCGAACCACACCGGGCGGCGCCGCGAAAGGCGTGGCCGCCTGCGAAGTGCGTTGAGGGGTGCTTGGGGTCTGGTTGTTCTGGAACATTCAAGTTTTCAGGTGCCTCCTCCCCGCAGCGCGTCTTTTAATAACCCCGCTGTCCCGCACAAACGCGCGTGCCCGGTTTCGCGTCGGGCGCGCCGCCGGGTATAAAACGCGTCACCCGCGCGCCGCCCGCCGAGCATGCTGTGCCGCATAGTGGACAGCGTCTTCGAGGACAAGCGGATCGCGTCGGTCCTGCTGATCACGTGGCTGTGCACCGTCGTGGCGGTCTTCAAGCAGCTGGGCATGTTCGACTCGGCGTACATGAACTTCGGCCCGAGCCCCAAGACGGTGTTCATGACCGTGGTGCTCGACACCTGGTACCGCTGGGGCCTCGTGGCGTGGTTCACGTTCATCAACACGTGCATGAACGACTTCTTCAGCGACGCCATCTCGCCCTGGCTGCTCAACACGGTCATCGACCACAAGGCGCGGTACCTCAACTACCCGAAGCTCGTGTGCCTCCTGATCTCGCAGGTCTGGTCGGTCTACTGCGCCGTGATGGGCGTGCTGGGCCTGATGGTCGCGCTCAGCCAGATCGACTTCGTGCTGATCCGGCTGCTGGCCGACCTGGTGGTCAACACGTACACCAACCTCAAGTTCATGCAGGGCAAGACGTACGACCCCGCCAAGTACTACAACCTCGACGCTGCCGATCGCGGCCCGCACGAGATGCAAAGCTTCACGATCTCCGAGGACGACCTCGAGGACCGCGGGTAGATGGGGCGAGCTCGAGGACCGCGGGCAGCCGCGGGCGTATTAAACCCCCCGTGCCGCGCCCGCCGCGCATGACCCCCGAGACGCGCGCGCAGATCCTCAACGCGATCCGAGTGATCGCGTTCGTCCTGCACGCCGCGATGGCGGTGGTGGTCACGTCCCTCATGTTCGCCTGCCGCGTGCAGGCGTACACGAACAGCGGGTACCGCACGATCGCGCTCGACTGGCGGGACTGGAAGAACCGCTCCCGCTCCGATACGTGCAACACCTCGGAGCAGTGCCACCGCGCGGCGGTCCCGTGGGTCGAGGACGAGCCGCTGCCCAGGCACGCCTGGAACCCGTACGCGATGGTCTCGACCTTCGAGTTCATCTCGGCGTCGTTCGCCCTCTACTACCTGCGCGAGTGGCCGCGCGCCACGCCCGCCGCGCGCAGCTTCTGCAAGATCTTCCCGCTGCTCTGGAACGCGTGCGGCTTCATCGTGTACCTCTCGTGGTACGGCTCGAGGGGCATGGCGAACTGGGCCGAGCCCCTGTCCGTGGCCGTGGCGTACGGCGCCGCGTGCGTCGTGCTCGCGTCGCACGACGGGTGGCGCGAGCGCTTCGAGCAGGAGTGCCTGCACGGGGTGGCGGCCGTGTTCGCCCGCCGGTTCTACCAGTGCTACGTGCACGGGGTCCCGTGGAGGATCCCGCTGCGGGCCCAGCCGGGCGAGGAGGCGCTCCTGCAGCCGCACGCGGGCCTGGCCGAGGTCTCGGCGGCGCTGCGGGGCCGCCTGGCCGTCCTGCTGCGGTACGCCGAGTACACGATCACCGCGTCGTTCCTGTACGTCGGGGTGCTCTCGATCTTCGTGGTGGGCCCGCCGAGCTGGGCGTTCATCGCGGGCTTCACGGGGATCTTCGTGTGCAACTCGGCGGGGCTGGCCCTGCACGTGCTGCACACCGAGCTCGCGCTGGGGCCGGTCGTCACGGACTCGCTCATCCACCGGGCCGAGCAGGAGGAGCAGGAGCAGCCGCAGCGGGTCTACGAGTCGTCCATGCTGCGCGTGCCCGTCGTGGTCAGCGTGGCGCGCCCCGCCCAGCGCCGCGTGTTCTCCGTGGGCGCCCTGGGCGTCCCGAACGGCGACGGGGGGGCGCCCGAGGCCCGGACCCGCGCGCCGAGCTGGGGCCACGCGACGGCCGCGGTGTTCGGGGCGGGGACGTGGCACGAGCACTGGGTGTGCAAGCTGGAGCTGCTCAAGGCCGCCTGGTTCGGCCTGGGGGTCGGGCTCTTCATCGTGCTGTACTTCGCGCGGGGGTACATGTTCAACAGCGTGATCCCCACGTTCGTCCTGGTGATCCTGTGGAACCTGCTGATCCAGTACTCCCTGTTCGGGATCGTCGGGACCGTGTTCTACGCCAACGACCGCCTGTGGCCCTGGTTCGAGCCGGCGCTGGACGTGCTGAGCCTGGCCGCCAAGGTGCCGATCGCGACCAGCGTGGCGATCGCGTTCCTCCAGATGCCGGGCGGCGCGTGCTAGTGCAGGGCTAGCGGGCCCCGTCCACAACAGCCGTGATGGTGAAGATGAGCTGCCCCGTCAGCGCCAGAGCGATCTGGGCGCCCTCGAGCCACCCGAGGCGCCCGATCTCCGAGCCCAATGCCTGTCCGGCGAGCCCCGCCGCGAGCTCCAGCCCGTGGATGCCCGCGAGGATCAGGAGCAGAACTAGCGACACCGCCCCGGCCGAGTACGGGGTGTCCCCGAGCCACTGCGTGTAGGCCAGGACGAACAGGCCGGTCCAGACCCCGACGAGCGCCAGGGCGAGGCAGTCGACCGCGAGCCGCTGCACGGCCTCCGCAAAGTGCACGGGCATGGCCCAGCCGCCCCCGTCCGCCCCGAAGACCAGGTAGCACCGGCACCAGTGCAGGCGCTGGGCCAGCAGCCCGGCCAGGTACCCGAGCGTCGCGTAGCACAGGACCCCGGCGAGGTCGCGGATCGTGTGGGCCACGGCCAGGTACGCGCCGATCGAGGCGGACAGGAGCGGCTGGGCGAACCAGAAGCAGGTCATGAGCGCGAGCGGCCAGCCCCGCATGATGTCGGCGGGCAGGGTGTCCCTGGGCAAGAGCTCGCCCTCCAGCCCGACGGCGATGCCCACCCACGCGGCGAGCAGGGTCGCGGCCGCCAGGAAGTTCTGCACCGGCCCGATGACCAGCAGCGCGACGATCCCGGACAGCAGCGGGATCGCCGTGAGCCCGAGGACGAGGCCCCGCGGCTGCCGGAGGTTCCCGAGCAGCGCCGCGAGCCCCAGCGCGCAGAGGCCCAGGTTGCTCGTGAGCGCCAGGGCGAGCGGGTGCACCCGGCAGGCGTCGCCGCAGCCCCAGACGTCCCAGACGGACCGGAAGCGCAGGCAGCCGGCCGCGTCGGACCCCGCGGCGTCGCAGACCGACTTGTTGTACCTGCCGTTGTCCCAGGCGGTGATGTTGGCGAAGGCGCGCTGGTTGCGCCACAGGCAGGCGCAGGCGTCGGACCGGTTCGCGGGCACCACCCAGGGGCGGGGCGTGCTGCGGTTGCACCAGGCCGTGCCCAGGACGAGCGCGGTCAGATTGTCGGCCGGGACCTGCACGGGCTTGCCCGCGAGGCCGAAGTAGATGTCCCGCACCTCGTTCCAGCTCGAGAACGGCTGCTGGAGCGTGAGCTGGAACGCGGTGCCCCGGAACGCGGGGTACGCGCCCAGGCAGACCGCGGACAGCACCGCGGACAGCGCGAGCACCACCCCCGAGCCCGCCTTCTCGGAAACGACCAAATGCCTAGCGGACTCTTGTATCGCATGAAACCGGTGTGATGGCATCGTGTTGGCAACATGCACAATCCGGTTTATATACATACTAAATTTTGCCCCTTGGCGCGCTACCGGTGGCCCGGCACGATCACCTCGTAGTGCGTCTGGTAGCCCCCCTGCGCGGGCCACGCGAACGCCTGCTGGGGCGGGTACCCGGGCGGATACCCCGTTGGGGCGGGCGGGTACCCCTGCGGCTGGCTCGGGTCGGCGCCGGGGTAGCCCTGCGGGTACATGGGGGTGTACTGGTTGGGCGTGCCCCCGCCGCGGCTGAAGACGTGCCACGACCGCCAGCGCTGGTCCATGAGCAGCCAGATGATCCCGATCACCAGGGCCCCGGTCATGAAGCCCAGGAAGAACATGAGGATCCCGCCGCCGGAGCCCATCTGGTCCGCGAAGCTCCACGAGCAGTCGGTCGTGTTGGTGGTCGGCACGGCCTGGCCCGCGACCGACGTCAGGAAAAAAAGAAGGAACACCAACGCGCCCCTGCTCATCGCGGCCGGCGCGCGCGCAACGCTTTTTATACGAGGCTCTGCGCAGTCAGATTACCATGGGTTTATTCGAGTTGCGAGCCAGAGGCCCAGCCTCGCGCGCCATGCCGCCAAGCGAGCTTACAGCTCGCGCGACTGGGTCGCGAGCGGGGCCGGGGTCAACAGGCCGGCCAGCTTCTCCACCAAAAAGGCGAAGGGCGCCGCCAGGAACTCCAGGGTCGTCACCTGCGACTTCTTGGTCACGGTGGGCAGCAGGACGTCGAAATCCGTGTCGTGCTTGCCCTCCGCGGACAGCTTTTCGGCGATCGCCACCTTGCTCAACACAGGGTGCTGGTTCCAGAGCGTGGTGTTGGCCCTGAACCGATTCATCACGTGCGCCGTGTCCATGTGGATCTCGCTCAGATCGAGGAAGTGCTTTCCGTAGTCCAGCGAGATGCCCCTGATCGAATCCATGTTGCCGCCGGAATGCTCCTTGACCTGCCTGTTCAGCACGCTGCGCATGCAGGTCAGGTCGCCGAAGGTGCCCTCGCCGAGCTTCATGTTCAGCACGGTGAACCCGGTTTCCTTGAGAAGCAACTTGACGTTGTTGTTGGTCAAACGGACGGGGCAAAGCTGATGGGTCTTGTTCCTCATCATGGGGTAGTACATGACCAATCGCTCGACCTTGCCGACCTGGATGTGAACCGTCTGCTGAAGGTTGTGCCCTGCGTCGAGCAGGTGCATCTCGAGCACGACGCGCGCGATCATGCTGTACCTGCCCGCCAGGTTCGTCGCCTTGAGGACCGCGCTGACCCGCGAGGTCACGCGGCTCCAGTCGGCTGCGACCGAGACGAGCAGCACCACAAAGCTGGCGCCCGTGCACGCGAGGCCCACGTAAATGCTGTTCTCCACCGAGAAGAACTTCTGGAGCAACACAGGGTCGCAGAGGGACGGCAGCAGGCTGGTGACCACAAACACGACGAGCATCGTGAAGAACGTGCCCGCGTGATGGCGCACTATGAAGCGCAGGTACAGCCACATGGCCGCCCCAGCCGTGACAAGGAACGCCGCGATCAGCCAAGGGAGACCCATTGTGAGCATTCCCGTGCCGAACAGGTGGCCGTACGCCGCCTCGAGGGTGTTCCAGCCCATGATGAGATGCTCGGGGAGTTCTTTCCAGAACGAGTGAAGCTGATTCACCATTTCCTGGGCTCCGCGAGTGTTCATCCCATCGGCCGTATGAGGCGACCGCGTGCCCACAGTCAGCTCGGCAAGAGCTTCCTCGGTGATGGCCGGGGCACTCGGCTGCGTCCACTCACGGACGGCCTTGTCCATGTCGTCCTGGCCCGGCCACCCATGGGCGTCGCACTTGTCGATAATAGCGAAAAGAAAACCGATTTTCTTCTCGATCCTCTCGACAATCAATCTGGCAACTTCCAGGCCAAAGATGCGCCCCTTCGGATTGGTTTCGTCGATGACCACATACTCGTCCATCCGACCCTCGAAAATGGCACGATCTCCGTGCGCAAACACGAACATCGCGACGTTGCCCTTGGCCATCATGATCTCAGTGAGCCTAGCCCTGACTTCAGTCTGGGTGGGCTGGAAAAACTTCATGTTGGCGCGATCAAAAACGTGAGACACCTGGCCAACCAAAACCAAGATTTGGCATTTGCGGCTGAACCCCTTGTCTTCACAGATCGCACCCAGAAACTGAAGAATATCCGATCTGGCGCCAGTGAGCGGTGGATATTTCCCACCGTGGGCGTACGTCGGGGCGATGAAAATCGCATGGTCCATACGCATCATTGTGTCCTTGAACGGCAGATTGACAGCCTCCTGATTTCCAAAGACGCGCATCAACGGGATCTGACTCAGATTTTTCGATTTGGCCAGACCGACGACGTTTTCCTTGGCCTTCTGGAACATGGCATCAATGGTCGGATCGTTCTCACCCTCACCAAAGAGAGATTCTTGAATCTCATTCGTGAGGAGCCCACCGTCGGGGATTTCGTAAGCCTTTACGTTTGAATGCTCCCAGGTCGGCTGGCCATTGTTGGCCTGGATGATGACGGCACTGCACGGCAGCGGCTCATTCTTCGGATCTTGCATCGGTGCTCGCAACGGGACTGTTAATGTGAAGACAATTAACAGTCTGGCGCGCGGACGAGCCCTGTTTTATATACTGCCACGACGGCTCGAAAAAACTGGCTGGGCGAGCCTCTAGGCCTCGTGCTCGTGGAACGCCTTGGGCGCGCGCCAGTGCACCGGCGCCTGCCCCGCGCGCGAGCGCATCCCGTTGATGACGAGGCTCGGGCACACGAGGAACGCGGCGGCGGCCAGGACCAGGAAGGGCCAGCTCAGCGCGCGCAGCGAGTGCAGCACCTCGTTGGCCGCGCCCTTGAAGTGGTCGCCGCCCGTGACCGTGTTGAGCGCGAGCATGAAGGGCCCGATGCGCGCGTTGCTCTCGAGCTCCAGGCACACGCTGGTGTAGCTGGAGAGCACGCTCTTGTGCGTCTCGTTCCGGCAGATCAGGAGCATCCGCATGTCCTGCTCCAGCTTCGAAACCTGTTTCATGTATTCGGAATGCATGTGACACAATCTGTCCATGCAAATTACAGCAGCAAAAGCCATGGTGAAGAGGATCATGATGGGCGTGAAGTAGCTGCGGGCCATCGGGGTGCCCCGCCGCGCCGCCCCCGCCCGTTATATAGAGCCGCGCGCGCCCGGCGGGGGACATGGCGAGCGTCGGGCTCCTCCTGCTGGCCGGCGCCCTCGC